>Ga0335082_10003430_pt1 | contig 17222 bp, 14 predicted proteins | sample Lox_Sample_41_FD_206718 | JGI IMG/M metagenome (GOLD analysis project Ga0335082, IMG submission 206718) | Soil microbial communities from Loxahatchee National Wildlife Refuge, Florida, United States - Lox_Sample_4.1 | ecosystem: Environmental > Terrestrial > Soil > Wetlands | place: USA... | reverse complement strand
AGGGTGAGTGTCGGGTGGGAACATGGGCTGCAGAGTATTGACCAATTCCACTGGTGGCAGCCTAACTTTAGGTACAGCGGACGCCTGCCGGCGCCGCTGACCAAGACGCTAAGCGAGCGTTATTAGCTCAACCCAGTGCCCAGATTCATCCCACCGGGCGCGCTAGACATTCAAAGGGGTTGCGAATTCGCAGGCCCTTCGCTTTTCAGCAATCCTGAGGCTACGAGGGGCTGCCTACCTCTCTCGCGCGTGGAGCACCTCCCAGAACTGGCGAGGCGACACGCTCCTGAGCCCCCCGATGGTCGCAAGCCTGTGCAGCGCGGCATCACCGGTGACGAACAGCTCCGCTTGCCCCGCGAGCGCCTCGCCCAGCACCCGTGCGTCGTCCGGATCGACTTTCGCCTCGGCGGGTTCGGCCGCCCCAATGACCTGGGCTGCCTCGCCGGAGACAAAGTCGAAGATTTCAGCCGAACCTTGACCTTCTCCCGAAGCGCTTTGGCGAATTCGCGAAACACGTTCTGCCCCGAGGTCAAGTCGTGCTCCAGGAGCACAAGCTCGAGGAGATCGGCGCACAAGCCCCGCGACGCGAAAGCGCTAACCAGCACATTCGTGTCGAGGACGACCCTCACGACAGGGCCCGGAACACATCCTCATCGGTCACGAGTACTTGTGCCTCGGCAAACGGCAGCGTCTTCTTTCGCAGGTCTCGAAAGCGAGCGACAGCGACCTGGCGCTTGAGCGCCTCACGAGCAATCTCACTCTTAGTCCGCCCAGTGCTCTTCGCAATCCGATCCAGGGCCTTCTCCAGCTTCGCGTCAAGACGTATCGTCAGGGTCGTCATCTGCAGCCTCCGTCGTGTACGACATTTGTCGCACATGATGGATAGTGCCCCCAACCCGGGGGGGGGGCGTGAGTTCAAGTCCTGCCGGGCGCGCGAGTCATCTCAAGGGGTTGCGTCGGGCCATGCGATCCACAGACTCGGCGAGATGATCCGCTCAGAGGTGTGCGTAGCGCTGCACCATAACCGGCCATTCGCTCAACGCGCGCCGGTAAGCCGGTCGCGGACTTCGCGCCCACGTCGGTACGCTATACTGGTTTTTGCCGGGCCTGCCTAGGTTGACTCGAAGGTGTCGCGGCCAGGGCTCACCGCGAGACATCGGCCGTACGTACTGCGAAGATCAGATCTCAGATCGTCGTCGTCTCGCCCGTGTCGACCGAGCGGACTGTGGCCTCGAACGCCGAGACAGTGGCGAGCATCTGGTCCATGGGTATGGGGTAGGCCGCACGTCCTTCGACCGCGTCGGCGAAGGCCTCGAGTTCGGCGCGAACCGAGTCCTGCGGCTCGAGGGCCGTCCGCTCCGGCGACTTTCCGCTCAGGCGCAGCACGAGCTCGGTCTCGCCGAGCACTTCGGCGGAACCTGCGCTCCCGAAGACGTGCACGCGCCAGTAGAACGGCGTGGCGCGCACTGTAGCGAGCGTCCCGCTTGTTCCGTCGGCGAATTCGTATAGCGCACAGAGCGTGTCGAGCGGCGGCGCGTCCTTCCTGTGCGTCGTCAACCACGCGTGGACACGCCGGAGCGGGCCGCAAAGGCCCACGAACGCGTCGAGTACGTGGAGGCCCGCACCGGTGAGGCCGCCGCCGGGCGATTCGTCAGGGTTCGTTCGCCATCCGCCGGCGATCCGGTTGGAGTTCTCGTTGCTGTTGTGGCCTTCCACATGGAGCACCTGCCCGAGCTGGCCCTCGGCGACGAGGCGTTTCAGCTCCCGCATGGCGGGCCAGAAGCGGCGGTTGTGCCCGACGGCGAGGACCACACCGGCGCGCCGGCAGGCGGCGATCATCGCCTGCGCATCGGCAGCACGGAGCGCGAGCGGCTTCTCGCAGAACACGTGCTTGCCGGCCTGCGCTGAGGCGATCACCTGCTCGCGGTGCAGGGAGTGCGGCGTGGCAAGGACAACGGCGCGCACCGCCGGATCCGCCAGCGCATCGGCGAGCCGGCTGGCTGGCGCTACTGCGGGGTCGACTTCGCGAACGAACCGTATCCGTTCGCTGGCTCGCACCGAATCGACAAGCGTGCGGCCCCAGCGCCCCAGCCCCGCGATGGCGGTGTCTAGCACCGGGTCCTCCTTCGCGACCCGCGATGCCCGACGTCGGGCCGGTGACCTATTCCGGCTGAATGCCGGCCTGCTTGATATCGCGCGACCACTTTGCCGTCTCGCTCTGGATGTACGCCAGGAACTCATCGGGACCCAGCGGGGTGAGGTCAACGCCGAAATTTGCGAAGCGTGCCTTGAAGTCGGTCCTTGCCATGCCAGCGGTCGCCGCGTCGTAGATCCTGTTGATTGCCTCCCGCGGCGTGCCGGCGGGCGCGACGAGCCCGTACCAAAGCACGACCTCGTAGTCGGGGATTTCCTCCGCAATGGCCGGAATGTCCGGCGCGAGAGGCGTGCGCTGAGCCGAAGTCACGCCGAGCCCCCGGAGCCTGCCGCCTTTCATCTGCGCCAGTCCGACCGCGAAGTCGGCAAATGTGAATGCGACCTGGCCGGCCAGGACGTCGTTGACGGCGAGGGGTACGCCCTTGTACGGCACGTCGATTGAGGTGAAGCCGCCGCCGGCCTTCAGCTTTGCGATTGAGATCAGCGAGCCCGCGGAGCCGTATCCGCCGGCGAGGTCCGGCTTCGATCTTGCGTAGCTCAGGAACTCCCGCAGGTTCTGGGCCGGCAATTCCTGCCGCACGAGTAGGATCATGGAGGTCTTGCTGATCAGCAGGATCGGCGCGAAGTCTTTCAGCGGGTCGTACTGGAGCTTCTTGTAGAGGCTCGTCGCGGCCGCGAGCGTCGAGTTGGTGGTCATCAGGATCGTGTAACCGTCCGGTGCCGCGCGCGCGGCCTCGGCGGTGCCGATGGTGCCGATCGCCCCCGGCTTGTTCTCGATCACGAACGGCTGGCCGAGCGATTCCTGCAATTGCGGTCCCACCACCCGGGCGATCTGGTCCGGCAGGCTTCCGGGCGGGAATGGCACGATGAACTTCACCGGTCGGCTCGGGTAGCTCTGCGCCTGAGCGAGAAGGGCTATCCCGAGAAGAGCGAGAGACGCTACGATTCTTTTCATTGACATCGCCACGGTATGATGCATCAAAAGGAGGAACCCATGGATACGCAAGAGCTTCACGACCGCGGACTGGCGCTGCGCAAGCGGATCTTCGGCGACGACGCCGTCGAGGCGCGGATGCGCGCGTTCGGCGAGTTCGGGGCGCCGCTGCAGAACATGATCAATGCCTACGCGTACGGGGACGTCTGGAGTCGTCCGGGCATGGACAACAAGCTGCGGAGCCTCATCGTCCTCGGCATGACCGCCGCGCTCAACCGCCCGCATGAATCGGCCGTTCACACCCACGGGGCGCTCGCCAACGGCTGCACGCCCGAAGAGCTGCGCGAGGTGCTCCTCCTCATCGCGGTGTACTGTGGTATCCCGGCCTCGAACGATGCCCACCGCGTCGTCCTGGAGGTCCTCGCGAAGCGTGCGGCGTGATTCGTCGGGCGGCGCCCGCACTCGGCGCCGTCGCTCGCAGAGCATGCCGATCGCTCGGCGGCGATTCAGCGTCCTTCGCTGGCGGAAAGAGTGCGCGAGGAGATTCTCCGTCGCATGCTGAATGAAGCGCGACATTCAACTCGGGGTGCGCATCGTCCTCTAAGTGGGTTTCCCTCGATTTCGGGGCCGGTTCGCTCAGGTTGCCGGCCGTAGTTCGAGCCTCGTGGGACACCTCGCTCAACGCGAACGAGATGACGCTCACCCTCACGCGCATCAGGGGAGGCCCCGGCGCCAACTTCTATCTGTCTTCGCCGCGGCGCAACATGAACATTGGCCGGCGCGCCGGTCTTCAGTTCTAATAGCGCCGTTCCCCAAAGGAGAAAACCCGATGAGACCCCTAATCGCTGTTGTGGTGTTGTCCGCATTTGCCACCGTGCAGGCGCAAGACAAGCCTGCTGCAGAACCGCCACCGCCTTGGCAGCAAGGTAAGCCCGCGGCCATGTCCGAGTCCACGCTGCATCCGTTTTTCCCGCACCTCGCGGGGCGATCCGTCAAGGAGTTGCCGGTGGAGAAGCTAAAAGTTCCCGCCGGCTTCAAGGTCGAGGTGTGGGCCGAGGGAATTCCGGAAGCGCGTTCGCTCGCCCTCGGTGACAAGGGCACCGTCTTCGTCAGCAACCGGCTGTCGAAGAACGTGTACGCCGTGGTCGACAAGGGCGGCCAGCGGGAGGTGAAGACGGTCCTGAAGGGCCTCAACGCACCTAACGGCATCGTGTTCAAGAACGGCTCACTTTATGTCGCCGAGCGCGACCGCATCACCCGCTACGACGGCATCGAGGACCGGCTCGACAATCCGCCCGAGCCGAAGGTGGTCGTCGACAACCTCGATCCGCAGAAGCAGCCCGGCCATTTCTGGAAATACCTGGCGATCGGCCCCGACGGCAAGCTCTACTTCAACATCGGCGCACCCGGGAACATCGTGATGCCGAACTACATGCAGGCATCAATCATGCGCGTGGATCCGGCGACCGGCGTGCTCGAGACTGTGGCACTCGGGGTGCGCAACTCGGTCGGATTCGATTGGCATCCCAAGACGAAGGAGTTGTGGTTCACGAACCACGGGCGCGACTGGCTGGGGGACGAATCGCCGAACGACACGCTGCATCGGGTATCGAAAGGCGTGCCAAATTTCGGCTATCCGTTCTGCCACCAGGGCGACACGCCCGATCCGGAGTACGGCAAGAGCCGCTCGTGCAAGGAGTTCACGCCGCCCGCGCTCAAGCTCGGCGCGCACATCGCGCCGCTCGGCATGCGCTTCTACAACGGCAAGATGTTCCCGGCCGAGTATCGGAACAACATCTTCGTCGCGATGCACGGTTCATGGAACCGCACGACCAAGCAGGGCTACAGCCTGATGCGCGTGAAGGTCGACGAGAAGGGCCACGCGAAGATGGAGCCCTTTCTGACCGGCTTCCTCACCGACGAGAAGGCTGATCCGCCGATGTGGGGCCGGCCGGTGGACGTGCTCGTCATGAAGGATGGCTCGCTGCTCTTCTCCGACGACTACAACGGTATCCTCTATCGGATCAGCTACGCGAAGTGAGGCGTGTTCTGCGGCGCGCGGCGGCTTCGGCCGTCGCGCTTTTTGTCTTCTCGAGCGCTGCGTGGGCAGCGGACGTCGAAGCCGGGCGCAACAAGGCCCAGGTGTGCGCCGCGTGCCACGGGCCGGAGGGCAATTCGGCGAATCCGGCGATGCCGTCGCTCGCTGGACAGCCGGCACAGGCGATTGCCACGCAGCTCTTCCAGTTCCGTGAGGGCAACCGCAAGAACCCGCAGATGTCGCCGATGGCGGCAAATCTTTCCAACGCGGACATGAACGATCTCGCGGCGTATTTTTCTTCGGTGCAACCGACACCGCCGAAGCGCCGCGCGGCGCCGCAAAACGCCGCGGCGGGCCAGGACCTCACAAAGAAGTTCCACTGCGTCCAATGCCACGGCCCGGCGCTGCGTGGCCAGCAGCACATTCCAAGCCTCGCGGGCCAGCAGGCCGACTACCTGCGCGCGCAGCTCGAGGGATTCAAGGCGAGCTCCCGCGCCGACATGGACGGCAACATGACGTCGGTGGCGCAGGAGCTCACCGACAAGGACATCGATGTCTTGGTGGACTACATCGCCGGGCTCGGCGCCCAGTAATCAGCGGCCGTCGTTTTCATTGACTTGGTGCTCGCTCGCCCACGCGTTGAACCAGGGAGGTTGGGTTCAAACCCTGCCGGGTGCGCCAGTCATCTCAAGGGGTTGCATCACGCAGCCCCTTGTCCGTTCCTGTTCCCGCAAGCCCTACCAGCGGAAGTCTTCGATCCCGCCGCGTGTTGACTACCGCGACAACGGGCTACTCCGCGCGTACCAGGTTCTCGATCGCCCCTAGCTTTTCGATCTCGCAGCGCACGCGATCACCAGGTTTCAGGAACCCGGGCGGATTCATGAAAAAGCCCACGCCTGCAGGTGAACCCGTCACGATGATGTCCCCGGGGAAAAGCGTCATGCCCCTGCTGCAGTAGGAAACCAGCGCCTCGATACCGAAGTACAGGTCGGAGGTGTCGCTGTCCTGGCGGACCTCGCGGTTTACCTCGGTCCGCATCTTGAGCGGCTTGCCCCACTCGATCTCATCCGACGTGACGAGAGCCGGGCCCGTCGGGCAGAACGTATCAAAGCTCTTGCCGATGAAGTGGACGCGATAGAACGGATTGCTTTCGTGCTCGGCAAGCTGGATGTCCCGAGCGGACATTTCGTTGACGGTCAGGTACCCGGCAATGTGGTCCCGCACTTCGGACTCTTTGATGCGCCGGCAACGCTTTCCGATGACCACGCCGAGCTCCACCTCGTAGTCGAGCTTCTTCGTCTCGGGCGGGTGAATGACGTCGTCGAACGGCCCGCACAGACTGGAGGTCGCCTTGGCGAGAATCATCGGTTCCCGCGGAGGCGCGACGTCCTTTAACACCGGTTTCGCTTCGGCGAGATGCGACTTGGTATTGGCGCCCGCGATGAGGAGCTGGCGTGGAACGGGCACCGGCGCGCCGAGGCGGACCGAGCGCGCTTCGATGGTCTTTGCCGAGCTGCGCGCGGCGAATGCCTTCGCGATCAGGCGGCGCCAGTCAGGCTGCTCCAGGAGCAGTCGGATATCGGGAGTCGGCACGCCCGCACCCGCGGCGCGCATCGCAGACTCGAGGTCGACGATCCCGGCGTCCACGAGGATCCCAGCGCGTTCTTGCCATTTCGGCCCATAGCTCACCAGCCGCATGTCGCTCCTCCGCTATTCCAAACTGATGTTGCTGTCGCGGATTACCTTCTCCCACTTTGCGATCTCGCTCTTCAAGTAGACCGAGAACTGTTCCGGGCTGCTGGTCTGGGGTTCGAAGCCGCTTTCTGAAAGTTTCTGTCTCATCGCCGCGTCGGCCATGACCTTGGCGAACTCGGAGTTGAGCCGGGCGACGACGTCGCGAGGGGTACCTGCCGGCGCCACGAATCCCTGCCAGGCCCATGCTTCGAAACCCGGGTAACCCGACTCTCCGATTGTCGGGAGATCCGGCAGCGCGGCCATTCGTTTGTCGCTCGCAACGGCGAGCGCCTTCACCTTGCCGCCGCGGATCTGAGGCAGGCCGGAGGCGATATCGAGGAACATTGTGCCAATGCGCCCGCCGACGAGATCGTTCATCGCGTCCGCACCGCCCTTGTACGGAATCGGCGTCATAACGATCGCCGCTCGTTGCTTGAATAGCTCCATCGCCAGATGGATCGGGCTGCCCGGCCCGGGTGCGCCGTAGTCGATCTTGCCCGGCTGGGCCTTGGCCGCGTCGACGAACGCCTTCAGTGAATCGGCTTTGACGGTCGTCGGATTCACGGTGAGGATCAATGCGAACCGGCCCGTGAGACTCACCGGGGCAAAGTCCTTGACCGGATCGTAGGCGAGCTTCCTATACAGCGTCGGATTGAAGGCGTACGTGCCGGCATCGCCGAGAAGCAGCGTGTAACCGTCCGGAGCGCTCCTCGCGACGTCGCTCGCACCGATCGCGGTGCCAGCGCCAGGCCGATTCTCGATGAGCATCGGCTGACCGAGGCCTTCGCCCATCTTGGGGAACACCGTGCGTGCGAAGAAGTCGGTCGCGCCACCCGCCGGGTACGGGACGATGACCCGGATCGGCTTCGCAGGGTAGGGCTGGGAGGCCGCGGGATGCGCACCCAGGAGAATCGCTCCCGCAACCAGCGCGACGAGCGCTCGAAGTCCGTTGTTCATATCCATCTCCCTTCAACGTTGCCAGAGCGACCCCGCGTACGTCCATTTCGTAGTCGAGGCCGAACTTGTCGTGGTAGATCACTGTTCCCGTGGTGGCGCTGCCGGTCTTTCAGGCGGGCTCCAAGCCATGCTTCTTGATGACCGATGCGGCGGCTGGCGCGGTGATGAATTTGACCAGCGCGCTGGCCGCGTCGGCCTGCTTCGCGCCGGCATGGATGCCCGCGGAAAACACGGTCAGCCGCTGGAGGTCGCCCGGCAGCGGGCCGACGTAATCGATTCCTGCGAAATGCACCAGCTCGCTGATCTGCTGGAAGCCGAGCTCGGTCTCTCCGTTCCCGATGAGAGTGCCGACGAACACGCCGGATGGGGTCTGCTTAAGCTTGGCCTTGATTTGGTCGGCGATACCCAATTTCTCAAATACGCTGAGCATATAGAGTCCGCTCGGGCCGGTGGAATAGCCGATCGATTTCGCCGCAAGCAGCGTCTTCCTCAATGCGTCGGCCGAACTGATGTCAGGCTTTGCCGCACCTTTGCGCACTGCGAGCCCGGTGCCCGATTTTGCGAAATCGACGCGACTGCCGGCAACGGCCTTGCCCAGTCTGATCTGATCGTCAATCGCCGGGCCCGCCATGATGATGAGGTCATAGGGCTCGCCGTCGGCGAGACGCTTCTGGACGTTGAGTGTTCCCGTGAAAACCGTCGTCACCTTGTGCCCTGACGCCTTCTCGAATTGCGCCACCAGCTCAAGATAAGCCTCCTGGGTGGCCTGCGTGGACAGAACTTTGATTTCTGCGGCATTAGCCAGGGCCGAGAACAACAATGCACTCGCCGCGACGATGATCGATGCGGTGTTCATGATAGTCCTCCCGTGATGGATCTTCGTGCTACCGGGTGCCAGTCTAGGTGGCCCCAAGAGCAACCCACAGAGAAGTCTAGCTTGACCGGCCGCTATGGGTCGATTCTGTTGAAAACTCGGAATCGCAAGGCCGGAAAATTTCCGACCGTTCGCTGACCCCGAAAGCGGACGGACGCCGAAATGTCCGCTATCGAGGAGCGCCATCGGCAGGAGTCGGCCAATTGCAGCCCTTCGGACCTCATCCCAGAATTCACCGGAACCGGTCACTCGTCCCACTGCGTGACGGCGTCTCGCTGTCCGGCGACTTGTGTAGGCGCACGGTTCTGTCCGCCCGCGCGTAGGGGGTTTGTCGTCGTCGTTCTTCGGTTGTTCACTCGCCGGTTGATGGGCGTAACATCGTGTGCGTACCGTACCGGTCCGCACTCGCGGATGGGCGTCAGAGAATGCGAAAGGAGATCAGCCATGTTGCGCGGTCTTCCGATTCTCGTGTTCAGCCTGGTCGCTGCGCTTGCCTCTGGGCCTGTGCTTTCCCAGGCGTACCCGGCTCGGCCGATCAAGCTCGTCGTCCCCTTTCCGCCGGGCGGCCCCACCGATCTCGTGGGGCGGCTGCTTGCGCAGGAGATGTCGACGGGTCTCGGCCAGCCGGTGCTCGTCGAAAACCGGCCCGGCGCGGGCGGCACGATCGGGATCGGGTTCGTCGCGAAAGCGCCGCCGGATGGGTATTCGATCGGCTTTGGCGTTACCGCAGGTCTGGCGATCAACGTCGCACTGATGAAGTTGCCCTACGACCCGGTCAAGGACCTGGCCCCGATCTCACTGGTCGGTACGTTCCCCTTCCTAGCGGTCGCTTATCCCGGCGCGGGGATCGAATCGGTCGGCGACCTAATCGCGAAGGCGAAGGCGAGGCCGGGTGGGATCGCGTTCGGATCGCCAGGCAACGGCACCCCGCACCATCTTGCGGGCGAACTCCTCAAGACGATGACCGGAGCGAATCTCGTGCATGTGCCGTATAAGGGCATCAGCCCGGAGCTCACCGCGCTGATTGCGGGAGAGATTCCGGTCGCGTTCATCGACCTCACTGCGGCGCTCCCGTACATCCGCAGCGGCAAGATCAGGGGACTCGCCACCACGGGTTCGCGACGGCCGGCAGCCGCTGCGGACTTGCCGACGATGGCAGAAGCGGGGCTGGCGGGCTACGAGATCATCGGCTGGTGGGGACTCGTCGCGCCGGCGGGAACGCCGCCTCAGATCGTCCAGCAGTTGAGTGCCGAGGTGAATCGCGTGGTGAATCTGCCCGAGGTGCGCGAAAAACTGCTGGCAGTCGCCGTCGAGCCGATGACCGCTACGCCCGAACAGTTCTCGGCGTTCATCGCTGCCGAAATCCCGCGCTGGGCGCGCTTGGTTCAGACGTCCGGAGCGAAGCTGGACTAACGCCTGGGCACGTCGTCGCGCGGCCGGCACCTCAACCTCAACTTCGCGGGTGTCGGCGCAGCCCGGCCGCTTAATTTTTATACGTTGAACGTCCGCTTCATCGATTTCGGGTGTCCACTTCCCGCGGTCCCGAACTTCTCCTTCGGGTCGTTATGCTGAGACCCCTATGCTCACCTCGGAACTATGCGCACCTTTTCGCGGCTGCTGAGCGCAATGTGCAGGTTCGCTGGGGTGCCGGCCGGTAGGGGCGAGCTGAAGTCCGCATAGTTTCGACGTACGTCGCACCATCGTGGCTCCGTTCGAGCTGGACCTCACAACGCGACCATCTGCTGCTGGCGATGCTCTACAACACCGGCGCGCGCGTTTCCGAGATCATCAGCGTGCGCGTGGCCGACGTGGTCCTGGATCGCGCCGCCTGCGTGCATCTGCACGGCAAGGGACGCAAGCAGCGGTCGATCCCTCTGTGGAAAGCGACCGTGCGGGAGTTGCGCGCGTGGCTGCGTCTGAATCCCCAGCTGCGCGGCGAGGCCGCTCTGCTGCCGAACCGCAATGGCACGCCGATGACTAGATCGAACATGGCCCGGCGCCTGGAACTGGCCGTGAAGCGAGCGCAGGCCCAGCTTCCGGACCTGAAGAAGAAGCGCGTCTCGCCGCACCTGCTTCGACACACGACTGGCATGCACCTGTTGCAGTCCGGCGCGCCGTTCAACGTGATTGCCCTCTGGCTCGGCAATGAAAGCACGACCACGACTCATCGCTACGTCGAGGCGAACCTGGCGATGAAGGAAAAAGCCCTGGCCCGCCTCGAGGCGCCCCACACGAGGCTGCAGCGCTTCCGCGCCTCCGACGCCCTCATGCAGTTCCTGCAGACCCTGTAAAACTATGCGCACTGCGTTCCGGCCTCAAGGGGGATCACCTCCGAGAGGCCGGCGCCCCACTCAAGCCGCGGGTGCGCATAGTTCCGAGGTGAGCATAGGGGTCGGATCCAGCCGTTAAGCGAGGTCGCGCCCGATTCGCGGGTTGTGACCCGTTTGTGACCAACTCAGATTGGGTGTGACCAAACTGTGACTGGGACAGATTGGTTTCGAGTTTGGCAAGCGCTGCAAGTGGCTGATTAACAAGCTTCGGAATTCAGCCTTGGCGGCCTACGAACCGCAGCGTTTCTTTGCGAGATCAATAGCTAGCAGCGTGCGTGTGTCCAGGATGTGACCACGCATTCGTCACGCCACTTCGATCGGGCGTTCTCGGCGTGCGCGCACTCGCAAAACGGCAGGATTCGGCCAAGAGTAGTCGTATCGCGAAGTCGCGTCAGCGGTCGTTCGATGGTGCTGTCGGTAGAGTTGAGATGTGGCGCTGTGGCGGAGTCGCCCAGCAGAGTCTCCCCCGATGAGCCATCGTCGGGAACTCGCGGGAGAGCACCCGGGTTCTCGTCGCTCGTGCCAATTCAGGGGTAGATTGGGCCGGCAACGGATTGTCATGGCTGGCGGAGTCCGCGCGACCCGTTACACAATTGACGAGGCTTGGCGACCCACCAACGGAGCGCTTATCGGAAGTTCGCGGGTTCCGGTTGAGCAGGCCCGTTTCCAGCTAATCGGATACAGGTAGGCGTAGACGTAGATCAACTCACACGCTGCTGACAGGGCGTCGTATAGCGACAGGAGCGAAGGATGCTTGCTAGCCTTAAATTGTCGATCTTTTTCGCCCTGGTCTACGGGATTCTCGTTGTGTTGGCTACCGGTACGCCGGCTACATCCTCGGCGCAGGTCGCGCGTATGGAGGTTCACTCCTTTCAGTCGACGACATTGACAGATCAAGAATTCCTGACCGGCGGTAAGGAAGCTAAACCTGTCACCTTGGCTGGTGAGCTTCGCTTTCCCCGCCCAGGAAACGATCGGTTGCCGCTCGTCGTCCTGCTACACCTGTCAGGGGGTGTCTCAGGCTCGGTCACTGATTGGGAACAGGACCTCAATGCGATGGGCGTGGCCACCTTCGTCATCGACAGCTTCACAGGGCGCGGCATCGTCAGCACCGTTAACGATCAATCCCAATTGGGCCGGCTCGCCATGATCGTTGATGCTTATCGCGCGCTCGACTTGCTTGCTCGGCACCCTCGGGTCGACCCCGCGCGAATTGCACTCATGGGTTTCTCACGGGGTGGCCAAGCGGCTCTCTACGCGAGTGTCAAGCGTTTTCAGCGCATGCACAATCCGGCCGGCCAGGAGTTCGCCGCCTACATCGCCTTCTACCCGGATTGCGCGACGACGTATCAATCGGACACCGACGTGACCGACAGGCCTATTCGCATCTTTCACGGCGCGCTCGACAACTACAGTCCCCTTGCTCCGTGCAAGGCCTATGTGGAGCGGCTGAAAGCGCAAGGCAAGGATGTCCAGTTGAGCGAGTACGCCGGCGCGTGGCACGTGTTCGACGGGCAAACGCTGAAGAAGCCGGTGAAGCTCGAGAAGGCGCAAACGACGAGACGATGTCAACTCGCCGAGGCGCAGGACGGCGTGATTATCAACGCTAAGACGAAACAGCCGTTCACTTATGCCGATCCATGCGTGGAGTATGGGCCGACGATCGCATTCGACGAGCAGGCGTACAGCGACGCCAGGAGAGCGGTCAGGGAGCTCGTCACCAGTGTGCTCAAGCCTTGAGCGGAGGCTACTGTCGCTGTGTTCTGCCCGTGGAGGGCGTGCGCGTGCAGCGGGCGTTCCCCGCTGCCGCGCCAACTGTTGAAGGTCTGATGAGTGCCGGAGTTTTGCCGGAGCTCAGGGGCAGTAGTGCGATCTGATGTCGCCGTTCGTATGCCCAGGAGCACCTTGCGCGTTCTAGCTACCAAAGGAGGCCCCCCGGCTTTGCCGGGGAGGCAGTAGAAGTTTGACGTTTAAGGAAGTCGTCCATCGAGGAAACTCCCAATCGTGAGCCGCCAAGCACACGAAAGGGAGTCCAGCGATGGACGAGTACGAAAGCCTAAGCCACACGAAGTGGGAGTGGGCAAATACCACGTGATCTTCATTCCGAAGTACCGCCGGAAGGCGCTGTACGGGCAGCTACGCGCGCACCTGGGCGAGGTGTTCCGGCGCTTGGCGGTACAGAGGGAGAGCCGCATCGAGGAAGGGCATCTGATGTCAGATCACGTGCACATGATGATCTCGATTCCGCCGAAGTATGCGGTCTCGCAGGTGATCGGGTACATCAAGGGCAAGAGCGCGATTCATCTGGCGCGGGTGTACGGGGAGAGGACGCGCAACTTCGTCGGACAGAACTTCTGGGCCCGGGGGTACTTTGTATCCACGGTCGGTCGAGACGAGGCGGTGATTCGAGAGTACATCCGCAACCAGGAGAACGAGGACAAGCGGTTGGATCAGCTCAAGCTCTGGCAATAGGGGAGCCACCTTCAGGTGGCTCAGTTCGGGCGGGTCGCGTTAGCGACCCGTTCAGCCGCTTTGAGCGGCTCACAAACTAAGGCCCCCGGCTTTGCCGGGGGATACTTACTGCACCACTGACCGACATGGCGATGTCGTCCGCCACAAAGCTGTCGGTCCGGTGCGCCTGTCAGCAACACCTCACGATCAGCCGGGCGATTTTCCCGTGCGTGTCGCAGCCACCAACCACCGTGAGGGTTAGCCGCTCGCGACAAGCGCGAAGTACGAGGTCCCGGATTCCCGGCTCACACGCCTTGAATGACCGGCTGTGGCAGCAATCGGAGAGCACGAAACCTTCGAACTCCCCATAGCAGTCGAACAGGATCTCGGCGACGCGGCCGGTGAACTCGCGTTCCTTCCCCGGCTTCCCGCCGCCGGCGGGCACGCCGTTCGGAGACGGTTGGATGCTCGTGGAATCGCCTCCGAGGCCGTCGACACGAGCAGCAAGGTAGCTGATATAACGATCGAGTACCGGGCGCCACCGATTGCCGGCCGCCATCTGCTGAAGCCGCCACTTCATGATCGCAAGCGTGTTTTCCTCGGGGCGAAGCATGACCGCAGCGGTCGTGACCGGAATGTTTACCTGGAAGGTACCGGTCACATAGCGCCAGTTGCGCATCGCCGGTGCTTTGGCGCGTCCCGCAGTGGCGGCCGGGCCGTCCGTCTCCGGAGTCTTTTTCGCCTTCTTGTCGTTCGTCCCTGATGCGGCCGCGGCCACGCGGGGGCCGGCCTGAACGCTCGGGATGTCGACGGGCACGCGGCGCGTCGCGACCCGCCGCACTACGATGTCGAACGCCTGTCCAGTGGTTACCGTCGTAGGAAGATCCACGGTGAGGAGTCCCGCGAAGTTCTCTCCCGCCCTCGCAGGGATCGGCACGTAGGTCACGCCCCGGCTTACCTTGCAGTCGATTGTGTGCGCGTCCGAGGCGGACAGCAGGTGCGTCGCGTACAGTCGATCGGCAAGGCCGAGCACCTGGTGTGCGTCGACCTGCGGCCAGTAGATATGCGCGACACTCCCGGCCGGCGTGCGTCCCCAATCGATCATGAGCTCATCCGGGTAGTCCAGGAGCTGTCCGGGCGTCGCCGTGATCGCCGCGCTCGGACGCACGTCGAAGGTCTGGGGCACGCGGTGCGTATCCGCCGGACCCGGGTTGTCGGAGTGAGTGACCTGCAGGTTCCGCTGCGCCAGCTTGTCGGAGTTCTCGGGACTCATGGTGACCCCGTTGCCGTTCAGGATCGGCGCATCGTCGTAGGCGATTTCGGCGACCAGGCAGTGGTGGGTACCGGCCATGAGGGCCTGCACCGGCGTCCCGTTCACCAGATTCCCCGCGTCGTAGACGTTCAAGAAGCAGCCAAAGTAGGCGAATGCCTGATCCCCGGTGTTGATGGTAACGGTCCGATTGTTGAGGCCACCAGCGCCGTACTCGGAGTTGTTCGGATTGCCAAAATCCGGGCTGTTCCCGGAGGCGAAGAAGGGAAAGGTATGGGCGTCTGGTGCGGGCAGCGGCGAACTCGGCCGCCCGCCCGTGAGGTTGCTCCGGTAGGTGCTTCCGGGCTGGAAGTCCGTGTCCGCCGTCTGCGTCGACCACATGCGAAAGAAGACCTTCACGTTCTGGGCTGCCCCGGCCGCGCCTTGACTGCCGCGCAGGCGCACGCGAGCAATCGCGAAGTTGTAGTTGTTGTAGACCTTGATGTTGAAGATGTCGCTGAAGTCCACCGTGAAGGGCGCGACCGATGAATCACCGGTCAGTGCGGCGCCCTGCTGCGGGATCGCCCCGGAGGTGAAGGGATCGTTGGTCCCGTCGGTGAAGTGGTTGTTCGGATCGTTGAGCCAGCCGAGAAGGCTCTGGATGTAACCGTAGGCCCCGCCCACGCTATCGCTCCCGAACGCGGGCGCTCCGGGAACCGGGCTCGGATTCTGTCCTGGCGTGGCGATGAACACGCGCAGGTCCTGGCTCAGATAGAAGACGTTTCCCTGCCCCGGGTCAACGTTGGTGAAATAGGGATCCGCGCCGCCCACGAGTTCGAACTCTGTTACCGCGCTCGCACCTGGCAGGGCATTCGTGCCGCGGTTCGCCTGCGCATTAAGTACCTCGAGCGACGGGCCTGCGCCCGACGCCGGGAAGGCCGCGAGGGTACCGTTCTGGAAGATAACGTCGTACGGGAACCGGATCCGCTGCGGGCCCCGCGTGTCCCCCGAATCCTCGAATTCAGTGCCGGCTGAATTCTCGACGATGGAGATGTTCGGCAGGTTCTTGAACGGCCCGGAGAGCGCGGGCGCCGCGATGCCGAGCGCGTTGAAGGCCTGGATGTTGAACCCTTCCAGCACCAGCCAGAACGCGTTGTTGAAGGCGCCGTGCGTTGACGATCCGATCACATCGGTCACCTCGTCGCGACCGAAGCTGCTCTTGTCCACCCAGAAGGAAAGGATGCCGATCGGAAACGGATCGTCGAGGTTGCCCGAGGTGATGGTGGAGGTGCCCGGCAGGGCGGTATCGACAAGCTTCTTGAAGAACGGAAACGGGTCGACGTTGTCTCCCGTCAGGTTGCGGTACACGCCGCCGAGCGTCGAAGCGCCTCCAGCCACGATCTGTTCGCGCGTGAAGCCGAGCTGCGTAAATAGGTAGTAGATGAAGCAGAGTGCGCAGCCAGTTATCGCGTCCGGCCCGTCGTCCGTCTGATTGATGTTGTTGACAAAATCGGCGCGCGCGGTGCGTAGCCAGGCGTTGCTGTTGTCGAAGCCCGCAGGCTGGTTGCCGAGCGCGTTGTCGACCATGAAGCGGGTGGCGAGGAATCGGGAAAGGCCTTCCCCGGCACTGCCCTCGGTGCTCTGGCCGTACCAGCCAAGACCCTGCGTGCGCATGAACTGTTCGGTCATCTCCATGACGAGGTGATAGCGCACCTGGTTGGCATTTTCCGAGGCCGGGTTGATCGTCACCGTGAGATTGCCGTTGCTCAGACTCCAGCTCGCTCCGCCGCCGTTCTGCGTGACGTTCACTGCGATGCGAGAGGTGACGTCGAGGGCAATGCCGCCGAACCACGCTGTCATCTGGTTGAAATCGGCCTCGCAGGCCGCGATCACGGCGTTCGTTCGCGCGGGCTCCACGCCGGTCGGGTTGGCTGGGGTCTGCTGCAGAGAGTCGTCGTACTGGAAGGCGTAGTGGGTGGTGATTCCGCCGTTGGTGAGGCCAGTGGTAATGAATGCCATGGTGTCGCTCCGTTCGAGTGCGCGTTCCATGGTTTCATCTGCGCGACTTGACGGTCAATGAACCGAAAGGCGTAGACCACACGACAAAACGCCGCACGAGGCGTACACGGTCGCTATAGCGCAGAACCGACGACTCGTGCTCAGTAATCGATCGACTACAGGCTGGTTCTCGTCGTCACGTGAGACGACAGGTTGACCATTGACTCGCACGCACTCACGCGCGCGCGCGCACGCGGGACGCGAATACATGACGTGCCTGCCATCATCAACAACTTCGACTGCCGTCGGTCAAACAATCTAGCCCTTCGGGCGGATACCCCGAGTCGGCATCGACGTCGACATGTGTCGGTTCCGTAAATTCTGACCACCTCGGCGTCCCGGCCGAGGCCCCGGGTAGAACGTCCGCCACTGATCCGAGTGGCGGGGGAAAGGATGATCAACATGCTCAAGCGACACGAGATTCAGGTGCTGCGCCGAGCCAA
>Ga0335082_10003429_pt1 | contig 17229 bp, 17 predicted proteins | sample Lox_Sample_41_FD_206718 | JGI IMG/M metagenome (GOLD analysis project Ga0335082, IMG submission 206718) | Soil microbial communities from Loxahatchee National Wildlife Refuge, Florida, United States - Lox_Sample_4.1 | ecosystem: Environmental > Terrestrial > Soil > Wetlands | place: USA... | reverse complement strand
TCGTCGCGATACAGCCGTGCAATCGCCAACGAGTGCGGCAACTGCCACAGGAAGAGAATCGCAAAGAGGATCCACGCTTCGATGTCGAACGTGGCGCGCGCCGCGACCCAGCCGGCGAGTGGCGGCAGGGCGCCGGGCACGGCGCCGATGATGCTGCACAGCGGCGTGCGCCGCTTCAGCGGCGTGTACACGAAGAGATAGCTGACGGTGATGGCCGCGGTCGCCGCGGCGCAGACGAGGTTCACCGCCAGCGCCAAGTACGCCAACCCCGCCAGGGTGGTGAACGCGCCGAACGCGAGCGCCTCACTCGGTTGCAATCGGCCCTCGGGCAGCGGACGAAACCGCGTGCGCTGCATCTTCGAGTCGACATCGCGTTCCAAGTACTGATTCAGGGCCAGCGTGCCGGCGGCCGCGAGTGCCGTGCCGATCAGTGTGGGCAGCAAGCGCAAATAGTCGGGCATGCCGCGGCTGCCAAGATAGAAGCCGACGAAGGTGGTGATCAGCACCATGACCACGACACGCGGCTTGCCGAGCTCGGCGTAGGCCAGAACCCGGCGCGCGCGTGTGACGTCGGCGGCGAGCACCCCGGACTCGTGCATCATGCGAGCACCTCGCGTTGCCCCGCGAATCGCGGTTCGGCCTGATCCGCCGGCGCCGCGGCGGGGCGTACGACACCTGCCAGCCGAATGATGCGCACCGCCAGAAGAACCGCGGCCCCCAGGATTGCCGTGCCGACGATGCGGTGCAAGGCTTGGAACATCACCCCGAGCGCCGGCGCCATGGCCGCACTCACCGCGGTGTAACGCCACAAGTAGACGCTCAATCCAAGGCTCAGCTGAACGATCAACAGCGACGACAAGAGCACCAGCGGCCGCCGCAGCTCGCGACGCTCAGCGCGCGCGCCGAAAATGCGCACCGCCAAACGTAAAACGGACCCCGTCACCAGCGCGGCGACGAGCAGGTGCGCGTCGAGCCGCGTGCCGGTGTGCGTCAGCAGCGCGCCAAATACCGTCTGCGCGTAGATCAAGAAAGCCGTCGTCAGCGCAGCGGCGCGCAGCCGCACGCCATCAACCAGTCGCGGAGCGGCCGCGGCGTCCTGCCAGAAGCGCGAGGTCACCACAGCGAGACTCACCAGTAGCGCGAAGAAGGCCTGCGCCAGGCAGGCATGGAGGATCGCCAAGTGGTGTTGCAGCAGCACCACGCGCAAGCCGCCGAGCACGCCTTGGATGACCACCGCAACCACAGCAACCAGCCCGAGCCCGCGGACCCACCGCCGCGGGTCTGCCAGCCACAGGGACACAGCCAGCGACACGGTCAACAAGCCGACGGTGCTGCCGATGAGCCGGTGGCTGTGCTCGTAGAAGATGCCGCCGACCATCTTGGACCATGGGTAGAGGAACATGTTGTAGCCGAACGTGGTCGGCCAGTCCGGGACGGCGAGCGCCGAACCGGTGTTGGTGACCAGTCCGCCGACGAAGATCAGCAGCAGCGTGGTTGCGGCAGTCAGCACCGACAAGCGGTGCGGCCAGTGGTTGTGCGAGCGCGCCTGTATCGCCATGTTGCGAAGGGACGGCGTCAGTGGGCGCGCGCCACCGCTCCTTCCAGTCGCCGCGTCTGCGGCAGCCAATCTTCCGTCACTTCCGGCGAGCTGTACTCGTAGGGTCCGCGATACACCGTCGGCAGCGCCCCGAAGTTACCGTGCGGCGGCGGCGACGGCGCCGTCCATTCGAGCGTGTTCGCATTCCACGGATTCTCCGTCGCCTTCTTCCCCGCGAACAGGCTCCAGAAGAAGTTGATGGCGAAGGGGATCTGCGACAGGCCCAGACAAACGGCACTGACGGTGATGAACACGTTGATCGGCTGCAGCGGATGCAGGAAGTCGTATTGCATGGGGTTGTAGATGCGGCGCATGTGCCCGCCGACCCCGAGGATGTGCATCGGGAAGAACGTGCAGTTGAAGGCGATGAGCGTCGGCCAGAAATGAATCTTGCCGAGAGTCTCGTTCATCATGCGGCCGAACATCTTCGGGAACCAGTAGTAGATCGCGGCGAAGATCCCGAAGATGCTGCCGCCGAAGACGACGTAGTGGATGTGCGCGACGATGAAGTAGGTGTCGTGGATGAAGATGTCGACCGGGGTCGCCGCCATGTAGATGCCGCTCAGGCCGCCGATCACGAACATCGAAACGAACGCCAAGGCGTTGAGCATCGGCACGGTGAAGCGGATGTTGCCGCCCCACAAGGTGCCCAGCCAGTTGAAGGTCTTGATGGCCGACGGCACGGCGATGACCATTGTCGAGATCATGAAGCTGCTACCCAACGTGGGGTTCATGCCGCTCTGGAACATGTGGTGGCCCCAGACGATCCAGCTCAGGCCGGCGATGCTGATCATCGAGTACGCCATGGCACGGTAGCCGAATATCGGCTTGCGCGCGAAGACCGAGAGGATGTCGGAGGCAATACCCATGGCCGGCAGGATGAGGATGTAAACCTCGGGATGCCCGAAGAACCAGAAGAGGTGCTGCCACAGCAGCGGCTCACCGCCACCGGACGGCAGAAAGAACGTCGTGCCCGCCATGCGATCGAGGAGCAGCAGCCCGAGCGCCGCGCTCAACACCGGCAATGCCAGCAGCAGCAGGATCGCCACGATGAAGAGCGCCCAGATGGTGAGCGGCAGGCGAAACAGGGTCATGCCCGGTGCACGCATGTTGATGATCGTCGTAATGTAGTTGATCGATCCCATGAGCGACGAGACGCCGAGGACGAGGAGGCTGATGCACCACAGGTTCTGCCCCCATTCCACACCGCTGTACACCGGCACCGAGGAGAGCGGCGCGTACGACGTCCAGCCCGCCGCCGCGTGACCGCCCGGAACGAAGAAGCCGGAAAGCATGAGCACGCCGGCGACGGCACCGACCCAGAACGACAGCATGTTGAGCACCGGGAACGCCATGTCGCGCGTGCCGATCATCAACGGGATGAGAAAGTTGCCGAAGCAGCCGACGAGGATCGGCATCACCACGAAGAACACCATGATAGTGGCGTGCATGGTGAAGAGCGTGTTGTAGAAGGCCGGGTTCATGTGGCCTTCCGACATGTACGGCTCCGGAATCCACTGCGTGAACGGCACGACCTCCTCCGGCCAGGCCAGCTCCCAGCGGACCATCAGCGCCAACAGGCCGCCGATGATCATCATGAACAGCCCCAGGAACAGGAACTGCCGCCCGATCATCTTGTGATCGGTTGAGAAGACGTAGTGGCGGAGGAAGCTCACCTCCTCGTGGGCTTCGTGCGCGGCATGCGCCGCCGGTGCAATCGCTGCGCTTTCACTCATCGGTGTTATCCTCTCTCCACGTCAGCTGCCGGCGCGTTCGCCGTCGTTGCAGGCCAGCGTTCCTTCAACCAGGCGTCGTAGCCGGCGGTGTCGTGCACCGTGAGCTGGCCCTTCATTCCCGAGTGTCCGAAGCCGCACAGTTCGGCGCACGGAATCTCATACGTGCCCGGTTTGGTGGCTTCGAACCAGACCACGATCTCCCGCCCCGGCAACGCGTCTTGCTTCAAGCGCAGGTTGGGCAGGAAGAAACTGTGGATCACGTCCTTCGAATGCAGCAGCACCCGCACGACCTTGTTGACCGGTACGTGCAGGTCGTTGTCGACCTGGTAGTCGTCCGGCGTCCCGAACTTGCCGTCCGGGCCCGGGTACACGATCTCCCAGTTGAACTGCTTGCCCGTCACTTGCACCAGGACATCAGCCGGCGGGGCGTTCTTCTTGATCGCATCCCACTGCCCCTTGCTCATGAAGGCCAGCATCACCAGGATCAGAGCGGGGACGATCGTCCAGATGATCTCCAGCGTGCTGTTGCCGTGCGTGTACGTCGCGCGGCGCCCGTCGCGGTGGCGGTAGAGGACCAGAAAGGCCAGGAGCAGGACGTTGACGAGAACGAAGGTGAAGCCTGTGATGTAGTAGATCAGATAGAACAGCTGATCGATCTTCGGCCCGAACGTCGACACATCTTCGGGAAGCCAACTCAACATCGGTGGAACCTCATCCTTTGGTGCGCCGCTGCGGCCACAGGGTCGAGCACCCCGCGGGTCACTCAGCCGGCAGCGCGCCCAGACGGCTTACTTCGCCGCCAGCTCGAAGTTTACTTTGGCCTCACCACCCGCCGGCACCGTCACCTTCTGCGTCTTCTCGCCGAGCTTGCCGTGCCACACCTTCACCTCGTAGTCACCGGGCGGGATGTCGGTCAGCTTGAAGTTGCCGTTGGCGTCGGTCTTCACAAAGTAAGGATTGTCCTGGGAGATGAACCACCCCTGCATCCAGCCATGCGCATCGCAGGTCACCTTGATGACCTCGGGTTCGGCGAACTTCTCCTCAATGGTCTTCTTGAACTTCGGCTGGGCACGGTTGATCGGTGGATTCTTGGTGCTGTAGGTGTGAATGTTGTGCAGAATGCCGTCGTCGTTGTTGATCTTCACGTTGCTCCCGGCGGGGAACAGCAAGACGTGCGGCACGTACTTGCATCCCTGCTGATCCAGCGTCGCCTCGGCCGGTCCGAACGGCTTGCCCTTGGCAATGGTGACGATCGACACCACGGCGTTCTCCAAGCCACCGCCGCTGCTGACTAGCAACTCCTCGTCCTTGAGCTCATGCTGGCCGCAGACTTCCTTGTCCTTTGTCACTTCGAGCGTCTTCGGCGGCGGCACCGTTCCCTGGACCTTCACCTGGCCGGATATCGAGCCCCCGTTCGCAACGGCACCGCCTTCGTAGGCGTAGGCCGCCGCGCCCCAGATCAGGGCGGCGATGATCATCAGCATGGTACGAACACTCGTTCGATGCATTCTCCTCCTCCTCTCTACAAGCTCGCGCTGAGGGCGCTCGGGGTGAGCGCCTGCAGGGCAAGCGGTTATCAATTTGCCGGGGGCGCCGCAATGGCGCCCTGGGCTGCGGCCATCTGCTGGTGCCGCGCCAGGATCTCCTTCACGTCGTTCAACACCATGAGGTAGTCGCGCAGCGCCTGAATCTGCTTGTCCCCGTCACCGCCGAGGACGTCGTCGGGCCCACCGGTCGCTTTGCCGTCTGCGCCGATCTCGAAGAACGACGGCATTTTCGCACCCGGCTGCACTTTCTGCGGATCGCGCAGCCAACGCACGATCCAGTCCGGATTGAGGCGGTTGTGGGCCAGCCCGAGATCAGGCGCCCAGCCTTCAGGCGGACCCTCCGGCTTCTTGTCACCCTGCTGGTGGCAGGAGAAGCAATTGAGGTAGTCCGGGCTTGCCAGCTTCTGCGCCGCTTCGATGTAGTCGACGGGGATCTGCATCTCGTTGACGTGCACATACGGGACCAGCATGTTGTCGACCGCACCGAAGTAGTGCACCAGCGTCGTCGCCTCGGTGTCGCTGAAACTGAAGGTCGGCATCCGGACTCTGAGCCATGGACGGATCGGCACCGGCTGCTTGAGGAAGCCGAACAACCAATCCGATTGCACCTTGGCTCCCTCGCCGTTGAGAATCGGCGGCGCCAACTGTGGCGTCTCCTGGTAGCGGGCGCGGATGGCGCCGCCCTGCCCTTCAATGATGTGACAGCCGACACAGTTGTAGCGCGCCACCATGCGGCGGCCCGCCACCTCGCGCTGACCGCGGATGTCGCTGGCGGCGTAGAACTTGGCCGGGTACTTGGAGTCGGTGCGGCTCGCGAGGAAGACCCGCAACGCTTTGATGTCCTCGTCCGCGAAATCGAACTGTGGCATCGCTTGCTCGATGCGTTCGGTGGCGTACGTCCGCGGCGTCTTGAGCTTGTTGTAGGTCCAGTCGTCCCAGGTCTCCGGAATGTCCGTGTGGTTGCCGAAGAACAATTCCTCGAGAGTCTTCGAGCCGAACGTCGACAGCTCGGCGCCGACACGCGACTCGCTTTCCATGCCCGGAATATCGTGGCAGCCGAAGCAGCCGTACTTGCGCACCAGCGCCTTGCCGTGGGCAATGGTCTCCGGTTTGGTGAGCTGCGCCGTGAGGGCCGGGTCGGGATGCTTGTCGCCGAGCGTCAGCAAGAACGACGCGACGGCGCGCGCCTCGTCATCACTGAGCCGCAAGCTCGGCATGCGCGACACCGGCGAGAAGTCACGCGGCCCCTTGAGCCAGTAATAGATCCAGCGCGCGTCGGTCTTTTCCGCGATGTTGCTCAGGTTCGGCGCGATGTCCTTGTTTTCACCGAGCAACGCCGGCGACTCGCCCGGCGCGATGCCGTGGCAGGCGCGGCAACCGACGTTGTCGATCACGTCCCTGCCCTGCGCCACCAGCGCCGCGTTGCTCGGATCGATGCCCGTGGGTGCGGGCCGGCTCTCCAACCACTGGTCGCTCTCCGCCTTGCTGGCCTCCAGCAGGTACGCGGCCACCGCCACTGCTTCATCTTGGTTGAACATGAAGTTGGGCATGCGCGTCTTGGGGCGATACTGATGCGGGTTGGTCACCCAGCGCACCAACCACGCCGGGTCCACCTTGGCCGAGATGCGCCGTAGGTAGGGCCCCACGCGTGGCAGGTCTTCATAGCCATCGACGAGGTGACAGTTTGGACAGCCGAGCTCCTCGAAGAGCAACTGGCCGCGCTCGATGGTACCGGCGCCGGTCAGGTGTTGGATATTGGCGTGGCACTTGATGCACGAGGCTTCCACCTTCACGCCGCGGAGCAACGGGAAATCCCAATGGTGCACTTCGCCGTGCGCTTGCTCCGGACTGTTCACCGCAGCACCCTGTCCCCCGTGGCATGGCGTGCAGCCGAACTTCTCGGGCGGGTGCTTACCGAAAATGAGATCCCGTTGCGGATGGGTCTTGTACGGGTTCGGGGCGTCGTCAAAGCCGGGCTTGTCGATGCCGGCATGGCAGGACTCGCAACGGTCCACGCGCGCCACCGGCTTATCGAAGTTGTTGCGCTCGAAGTCTTCGAGCACCACCTGGTGAATCTTCGGGATCTTCGGGAAATGCAGCGGCCCCACGGCCAACGTCAAGTTCTCCAGCTTCTCGGTCAGCCGGTCGCGTCCGCTGTTGAGCTGCTTGAGCTTGTCTTCGAGCCCTTTGACCTCGGAGCGCACCTCGACGAACTCCTTGTCGATCTTGTCGATCTGCGCCTTGGTGTCGTCGAAGCCCGTCTGGATCGCGGCCTTGTCCTTGTCGAGCGCCTCGATACGTGCGCGCACGGCATCGGTGGGTTTGTGCTCGAGAATGGCGCTGTCGTAGTCGTACCACGCTTCTTCGAGACGGCTCTTCACGACACGCAACTTCAGGTCGAGGTCGTAGTGTTGCGTCGCGACGCGCTGGCGTGCGGCATCCAGGGTGGCGATGCGCGCCGCGGTCTCACCGGTACGCAAGTGCTCTTTGGCGGCGCCGAGATCTTTCACCACCTGCTGGTAGGCCGGGTCGGCGGCGAGGCGGTCGTCCTCTTTCTTGATCTCCTGGCGAACGCGCTCTTGCTCCTGTTCGGAGAAATCTGCCTGGTAGTACTTCCACGGCCGTCGCGAGATATTGTCGTCCCACACCGACCACACCGCTCCGGCCAGCAGCAACCCCACCGCCAGGAGGAAGACGGCGCTGTAGGACCGCTTCTCGTCGTCTACGTTGACACTTCGTCGTGCCACAACTGCACCTCTACGCCGACGCCCGGCGTTCCAGCACGCGCCCGACCAGGAAGATCGCCGCGCCGATCACCATCAGTTTCAGCTCAGCGCCCATGCTGTGCTCCTCGGTGAACCCGACGACCAGCGCGTAGCTGACATACACAAACCCCAACGCCTCGATGAGCTTGGCCACGTAAAACATGTCGACAAAACGCGTTGTGCCGCGGTGTTGTCCCCGATCGATCAGGCCGCGCCGCGGCCTTGCATCAGATGTTGATCCACGGCGTGACCAAGATGTACTTGATGTTGAACGCGTGCCGCATGACCATCTTCAGAAGGACCGCGAGCATGTTGAGAAACAGGAACGACGTGGTCATGAAGCGCGGCATGCCCCACTGCTGCATGAACAGCGCACCCTTGAGGCGGCGAATCCACGCGTACATGGCGAGCGTGCCGACGACGAAGTAGCCGAGCACCACCGCAAGGCCGAACATCGACGACCAAAACGGATCGCGCAGACCCATCAGATACGGCAAGTCCACGTTGGTCATGGCCTCTACCTTGTGGAGATCCCACTTCTGCCACGGCCAGAACCAGTTCCAGCCCGGGCCGCGCAAAAAGGTGCCGATGACAATCAGCGACACCCAGAGAATGTGGAAGCCGAAGAGGTACGTCAGGATCTCGAACTTGCGCTCCTCGAAGGTGTAGTACCCGTTCCCCTTCGGGTTGATGTCTATGTAAGGAATCACCATCAGCCCCATGATGATGAATGTCGGCAGCACGACGCCCGCATGCCACGGGTCGAAGAACACCAACATTTCCTGCAAGCCGAGGAAGTACCACGGCGCCTTGGATGGATTCGGCGTGCGGGTCGGGTTGGCGGGTTCTTCGAGCGGCGCATCGACCAGCAGCGACCAGACGATCAGCAGGACGATGATGAGCAGGGCGCACAGGAACTCGGCGCGCACCAGGTGCGGCCAGGTGTGGACTTTGTCGTCGCCGGGACCGGTCGCCTTCTTGATCGGCACCTCGACGCGCCGATTCGCCGGTTGTGACACTGGACGCACCGCTACGTTGCTTTGATTGGCCACGGTCCTACTCCTTGGCCCTCGGCTTCGCGGCCCAGTAGAGCAGCACGAGCGTGAGGACGAAGATCATCGGCAACACGAGGACACGCCCGCCCGGGATGATCATCGTGATTCCCAGTAGCACCAGGCTGGCAATCGTATATCGCAGTTCGGGAGCCACGGCAGCACCTTCCATCGGCTCACACCGGCGGCCCGGAGAAGCCGTCGCGCCGGATGCGCCAGAAGTGCACTGCCATGAACAGGCTCGCCACCAACGGGATGAAGATGCAGTGCAGGATGTAGAAGCGCAGCAGCGTGTGCGGGCCGATCTCCCCGCCGCCGAACAGGAACGCGCGCGCATCGTAGATCGGATTCACGCCGACGAACTCGTGAAACGGTCCTTCGTGGCCGAGCAGCGGCGTCGCCCGTCCCATGTTCGAGCCGACGGTCACCGCCCAGATCGACAGCTGATCCCACGGCAACAAGTAGCCGGTGAAACTCAGCAACAGCGTCAGCACCAACAGGATCACACCCACGACCCAGTTGAACTCGCGCGGTGGCTTGTACGAACCGGTGAGGAAGACCCGGAACATGTGCAACCACACGGCGATCACCATGCCGTGCGCCGCCCAGCGATGCATGTTGCGCATCAGCATCCCGAACGGCATGTCGAACTCGAGATACTTCATGTCGGCGTAGGCGTACTCCGCGGTCGGTCGATAGTAGAACATCAGGTAGACGCCGGTGACCACGGTCACCAGGAACATCAGGAACGTGATGCCACCCATGCACCAGGTGAAGCGCAGCCGGGTGGCGTGCTTGCGCACCTTGGAGGGATGCAGGTGCAGCCAGACGTTCCCCGACACCATGAGGATGCGGTTGCGCGGCGTGTCCTCGTAGCCGTGCCGGAAAATCGACTGCCAGACCTGCGACTCCATGATCTGTCGCTTCACTTCATCGAACATCGCCATAAGCCAGTGTCTCGAACTCCTTCGTCGTTTGCAGTCGTGGTGCAGGCCTCAGACGTGCAGGAAGGCGCCGGGCTTGTCCCACGTCCCGTAGATGTACTTGACGCTCACATCCACGACGATCTGCCCATCCTCGGCCTTGGTCAGACGTACGCGGTCCATTGGCCGCGGCGCCGGGCCCTCGAAGTTGACGCCATCCTTGTAATAGCCGCTGCCATGACAGGGGCACTTGAACTTGTTCTCGGCCGCCAACCAGCGCGGCGTGCAGCCGAGATGGGTGCACTTCGCGTAGATCGCGTAGAACCCTTCCTCATTCCGCACGAGCCATACACGGAAGTCTTTCTTGAACCTCTCGTTCACTTCCCCGATAGCGTAGTCGTTCGGAAAGCCCGCTTTGAACGTCGACGGCGGAGTGAACAGAACGCGGGGGAAGGCGGAGCGCACCGCCGCCAGGAGCGTAATCAACGAGAAGACACCGAAGCCGCCCCACGCCAGCCGTCCGAAGAAGTCACGCCGCGACCACAAGCCGCCCAACTGCTGGCGCTCGCGCTCGCGCTTGGCGCGCTCGAGCGCCTGCTCCGCGCGCCGGCGTTCCTCGAGCAGCGCGAGATCTTCGGCGGTTTGTCCCTTCTCTGCCTTCGCCATGCTTCGTACCTCGGCTCGCTAGCTCTGACGCAGCAGCGTCGTCCCCACACCCCACGCGATCATCACGGCGGCGGCGGCAAACATCAGCAGCCCGACGGGCGGGAACAAGAACACGAGGACGCTTCCCATCAAGATCAGTGGAATGCCGATCCCGAATGGATTGAAGGCACCGGCCGCCGCCGGCGGCGAAGCCGACGCGGGCGAGGGGTCATTGAGCCGCACCTCCTCGCGCAGCAAACCAAGGGCAACCTCACGCAAGTGCTCCCGTCCTTCCACGTGTCCCGCATTAATAGTATCCGCCAGCTCGCGCGCCAAGGCCTCCACTCGCGCCTCGGGCGTCTGCTCCCTTCCCGCTGATTCTCGTTCGTCGATCACTGCACGAACCGCCCCCCGCCACGTTCGCGTACAACGTACGGGTGCGTGTACTTGCTTGCTCCAGAGCGCCCCTACATGTGGCACGCGCCCCGTGCGTTCGTCAACAGGCCAGCCAACGCAACCGACCGACTTATTCTAATGATCACAGCAGATGTACTAATGTGGCGTTGACGCTGCGGCGCCGCTGTCCGCCGCTCAGCCCGGACGCCCGCTGAACTCCACCGGCAGGCGCTTGGATCCACGCTGCACCGACAGCTGCACCGATGCGCCGGCCTTCAGCTCGCGCAGCCTATTGCTCAAATCGCCAACCCCGCTCACCACCTCGCCATCGATCTCGAGGATGATGTCGCCGCGCAACAACCCAGCCGGTGCGTCTCCATCGACGTCGGCGACGATGACCCCTTTCCCGGGGGGCAGGCTGAAGTACTCGGCCATCTCGTCGGTGAGGTTCTGCACCGTGACGCCGGAGATCTTCTGCACACTGTCGGCGGGCGCCTCGTGCTGCAGATCGATCGTTGTGCTGCCTTGCAGCAACGCCGAGGCCACGAAGATGGGGCGATGGAAGCGGATCGCCAGCGCGATGGCATCGCTCGGGCGGCTGTCGATGCGCAGATCCTGGCGGCCGCTGTGCAGCCAGATGCGCGCGTAGTAGGTGCCGTCCTTGAGCTCCTGGATCACCACCTTCTGCAACTCGACGCCCGTCTGGTTGAGGATGGTCTTCATGAGATCGTGCGTCATGGGCCGCGGCGGGCTGACGCCTTGCATCTGCATGGCGATCGCTTGCGCTTCCGCCGCTCCGATCCAGATCGGCAGCGCCACCTTGCGATCCTGATCCTGCAACAACACCACCGGCGCATGCGTCGCGTTGTCGTAGCCCACGCTGCGCACGACGACCTCGACCTCCGCCTCTTCTTTGGAACGACACGCGGAAAAGCCGATGGTGCCGATGACCACCACGGTCCAGATGCGCAGCCGGCGCGCCCTCAGGGACGATTGCATGTGACCACCGTCCTCGAAGTCTACGGTGCCCTCCGCGGCAATTCAACACGCTTTCACGTAGCGGCCCTGGCGCGAGGGCGTAGGGACACGGCCTGCCGTGTCCCTACGCCCGCTGCAGGTATGCCGCCAGCCGGCGCTCCACGCCGCTCAGTTCGGCGAACTGCGGGCCCGGACGGACGATGCGGTCGCGCCCCTTGCCAGCGGCTATCGTGATGCATCCGGTCTCCGCATAGCGGCTCAACGCATTGCCCAACGTCATCGTCGAGTTGCCCTCCGACTTGCGCACCTCGCCGAGCAGCAGGCCAGCCGCATACCGCTTGCGGATGGCGTCGAGGACCGCCTTCTGCGACATGCCGCCGTCGACCACGCGCGCCAGCGTCTGCGCCGTCATCCAGTACGCCTCGCAGAAGTTGTCGAGCATGCCGGACATGCTGCAAATCAGCGGATGCTCGGCGTTGACCGCGTCGCCGTCCCCGGCCGCGACGGCGCCCTCGGCGCGAAAGTACTCCAGCAACCGGCCCAGCTGCGCCGCCACCGCTTCACGCTCGGGCAGCGGGAACTCCCAACGGTACAGATTCAACCACCAGCTCACCTCGTCTTTGAGCGCGCCGCCGCGCAAGCCGGTCAGTAAGGCACGCGCGAGGAGTGCCGGCAGCAGAAAGAAGTGGATCGAGTTGTTCTTGTAGAAGTCGAGGCTCATCCGCTTCTCCGGCGGCACGTGGATGATCCCTTCCTCGCCCGGCAAACGATGAATCAGGCCACCGTTCTCGAGAAAAGCCAGGCTCTCCCTGAAATCGGCCGCGTTGCGCTCCAACGAGGCGGTCAGGCGCACCCCGTGCTGTCGCAGGAAATGCAGCAATGTCTGCGCGCCGGCAAGGAACTGCTGGTAGCGCAACGCCGGATGGGGCGCGCTCAGCAGGACGCTCGCCGATACCGACGTCGCACCGACCACCGTCGCCTCGTTGACGTCGCGCAGGATGCGAAAGCCGAGCTTCTGCGTCAGCCGGCGCTTCTCCTCTTCAATGACCGGCTGTCCCGCACCAACGCGCAGCCGCTCCTTCGCATCACCCAGCACCGCGCGCATCGAGACAGGATCCGCGAAGGTCACGTACACGGTGCCGTACTTCTGCCGCAGCAGCGTGCGTGCCTTCAGCAGTGCCAGCAGTGACTCCTTCTCCTTCTCGGCACCAACCAACTCGCGGCTGTACGACTCCTCCTCGACCACCCGACCGTAGTGGATGGACACCGGCACCAGATACAGGTCGCGACGCACGCCGGCGATGTAGGTGTTGACGATGGCCGACAGCATGCCGAGCTTCGGCGTCAGGATCTTGCCCGTGCGGCTGCGCCCACCCTCGATGAAGAACTCTTGCGTGTAGCCCTCGCGAATCAGGAAGGCGAGGTAGTTGCGGAAGACCGCTTTGTACAGCTCGTTGCCTTCGAAGCTGCGCCGGATGAAGTACGCGCCGGCGCCACGGAACAGCGGACCGAGCGGCCAGAACGACAGGTTGATGCCGGCGGCGATGTGCGGCGGGCTCAAGTAGTTGGCGTGAAACAGATACGACAGGATCAGGTAGTCGAAGTGGCTGCGATGGCACGGCACCAACACCACCGGGTGCTGCTTGACGCACTCGGCGACCTTCTCGAGCCCGCTGTACTCGAAGCCTTGGAAGACGCGCGGCCAGATGCGGCTGAAGAGGAACTCGATGACCCCGAAGTAGCTGCCCTTGAAGTTCGCCGCCATCTCGTCGAAGTAGCGCTCCGCCTTGCGCCACAGCTGCGATTCGGGCTGGTTGCGTTCGCGTGCCAGCCGATGAATCAGCTGCGCGAGATCGTCGCCCTGCAGCACGAGCTGCCGCACCATGCGCTTCGGGAGCAACGTCGGGCCGGTCACCAGGCGCTCCTCACGGCGCAAGAAGATCTGCAAGGCGCGCGCGACGCGGCGCACGATGCGCTCGTCGCTCTCGCCGTGGTAGCGTTGCGCAAACTCGCGCAGCGCCACATGCTTGCCGACCGTGATGCTGGTCTCGCGCGCGTTCCACACCAGCGACAGCAGCCGCTTGGCTTCGCCGGGCGCTTCTTGCACGCTGTACACCAGCGTCGCCAGCCGCGACTCGCGCCGTCGGAAGCCGCGACCGCGCAGCACGGCGAGCGGCACGAGGAACACCTCGTGATCGTTGGCGCGCCCGGCGCGCAGGATCTCACGCAAGTAATCGGTGCCGCTGCGGACGCGCCGCAGCGCCGACCGGCGGCTCTCCAACAGCCGCATCCCGGGCGCGCGGCTGCGCATGAAGATCAGCACCGGGCGTCCCTGGCTGACCAGGCGCTGGCAGCGGTCGCGATCCTCGTAACGGCGCAGCTCCTTGCCCGGCATGCGCGCCGCCCGCACACGCTGCCACAACGTCGTGACGATCTCGCGCAGCGGGCGCAGCGCCAGCGTCGGCACGTCGGAGACGAACTCCGGCATCGGCAGCCCTTCGCGCAGCAGGATGAAGGCCACCAGCATGAAATCGACGAGGGAGCGGTAGCGCATCACGTAGACGACGCTGCCGCGCGCGGCGAGGCCGCGAATGTGCTCGATGGCGCCGGGGTCGACGCGCACCTGCGAGAACAACTTGCGGCACAGCAAGCCCGGCAACGCCCCGAAGCGGCGCAGCGGTCCGGTTGCAGTCAAGTGCTGCGCCGGGGGCACCGCGTGTGTGGGCTCGTCCATCATCTGCTTCATACCATTCTGTGTCGGGCACCGCGACCACTTTGCCCCGCTGCCGCCGCTCAGCTAAGCCTGCGGCGTGCTGGCACTTTGGGAGATTCTGTTCGCCTTCGGCGTAGTAATGGTCCTGTTCAACGCCATCCTCTACGCCGTGCGCGCCCGCGTGCTGCACGGCCTCGACGCCTGCGACGCCGTCGACCCGCTCGGCGTCGTCGGCGCCGTTCGGGCGTTTGCGACAGAGTGCGCCGCCACTGCCGCCGTGCTGCTCGCCATCCCGCTCGGTTGGCTGCTGCCACCCTGTCGATCCGGCGGCGGCACGCGCGGCCCGGTGCTGCTCATACACGGATGGAGCTTGAACCGCGGTTGCTTCTGGCTGCTGCGCCGGCGCTTGTCGCGCGACGGCTGGAGCCCCGTCTGCTGCCTCGACTATCGCTCGCTGCGCTTCGACGTCGAGGGCGGCGCGGCGCGTCTCCGCGCCGCGGTCGACCAACTCACGCGCGCCCGCGGCGCGCACCAGCCGGCGACGCTCATCGGTCACAGCCTCGGCGGCCTGGTGGCGCGCTACTACGCGCGCCGCTATCCCGCTCCCACGGTGCGACGCATCGTGACCCTCGGGACACCACACCGCGGCACGACGTTGGCGCGGCTGCACGGCGGTGCGGGCCACAAGCTGGCCGCGGGGTCTCAGTTCCTCAACACGTTGAACGCCGCCGACCGGGTGCCGCAACAGTTCGACGTGATCGCCATCCACTCCAGCTTCGACGCCATGCTCCTGCCGCCGCACCACGCCGAGTATCCCGTCGCCTTCAACATCCGGGTCAACGACGTTGGGCACAACGCGCTGCTGTTCTCCTCAAAGGTGTACGCCTTGATCCGGGAAAACCTCGACGCTCCACTCTCCCGTTGAGCGATGACATACGCGCTGATCTTCCTCGGTGGCCTCGCCGGCTCCCTGCACTGCGTCGGCATGTGCGGCGGCTTCCCCCTGGCGCTGGCCGGCGCTGCACCGTCGCGCAACCTGATCCGCCAGCTGCTCTACAACGTCGGCCGGCTCAATACCTTGCTTTTCATCGGCGCGCTTTCCGGTGCGCTGGGCGCGGCGGTCGTCGCCGCTGGGCCGATGCGCAGACTCGAGCAGGTGCTGGCGGTCGTCGCGGGCACGTTCATGATCGTCGTCGGGCTCGAAGTGCTCGGCGTGCTGGCCCAGATCACCACGCGCGGCGCGGCGTTGGCGCAGGCGACCGTCGGGCGCATGCTGGGCGGGGTGATGCGCTCGCGCTCACTTGCCGCCCCGCTGGCGCTGGGTGTGTTCAACGCCTTCCTGCCGTGTCAGCTGATCTACGCCTTCGCCGCGCGCGCCGCGAGCACGGCCTCGGTAACCGAAGGCATGCTGACCATGCTGTGCTTCGGGCTCGGCACGGTGCCCGCCATGCTGTCGCTCGGTGTCGCCGGCATTCTCGCGCGCCCTGGTGTGCGAGCCCGGCTGTCGGCAGCGTCCGGTCTACTCATCATCGCTTTCGGCGTGCTGACCTTGTTGCGCGGCTTCGACGTGCTGCCGCACACCGGGCATGTACACTGAGATCGCAGGCGGGACCCCTGCGCTACCATCGGCAGTTCAACTCTGCGCCACGCCGATGAGCACCAGGAGCACGGCGGTGACCACCAACTTCACCAGCGCGATCACGACCGACGCCACGAGAATGGGCACGATTCGCAGCTTGCCGTTGCGATAGAACGCCGCCGCCACCGCGGGCGGGATGACCGCGTAGCTGAGATTGATGCGCCAGAAGTGGCTGGCACGCGCATGCGCCCACAGTGGGCCGCCCGCGAACAGGAAGACCACCACCGACAGCGCGAGGATGCTCAGGAACTGCGTACGCGTCAGCTCCAGCGCGGTCCAGATGCCACGCGTCGGCAGCGGGCCGAACAGCGGCGTGCGCCCGGGTGGAGGTGCATCGTTCACGTCGAGGTTGTACCGATGTCGATCCAGCTTGACCAGTGCTACAGTCGGCACCCATGCACAAGCGAGCGCCAGCCGCGCCCCGTGGACGCGACGCCACGGTCCGTGAAGGCATTCACGCAGCGCTCCTCGCCGGCGCGGCCACGGCGCGCGACCTGTCGAAACGCGTCGGCATCCCGGAGCACGAGGTCGCCGGACACCTCGAACACCTTGAGCGCTCGCTCAAGCATAAGGGAGGGAAGCTGGTGATCGAGCCGCCCACGTGCCTGGACTGCGGCTTCGCCTTCACGCAGCGCCACCGTTTCACGCGTCCAAGCGGCTGCCCCGAATGCCGAGGCCGGCGCATCACGCTGCCGCAGTTCCGGATCGAGTGGTAGAGTTTGTGAATTTTTCGTCTGGGTTCAGATTCAGACGTCAGGCCTCTGACTTCAGGAGCACCCCGGGGGATTGCGGATACAAGCCTGAAGTCCGAGGACCGAGGCCGATTTTTCACCAACGCGCAGTCAGGAGGCGCGCGCCGCAGCCCCGGGCTGATAGCCGCACCACGGGTCGGTGGCGAGGTAGCTGCCGGTGAGCGCGTAGGCGCGCGAACGCGAGCCGCCGCAGATGCCGCGATACTCGCAACGCCCGCAGCGGCCCTGCAGAGCGTCGGCGTCGCGCAGCGTGCGGAACAGCGGCGAGTTGCGATAGATGTCGGCGAGCGGCTGCGTGCGCACGTTGCCCGCACAGACGGGCAGGAAGCCGCTCGGAAACACGTCGCCGGTGTGCGAGACGAAGGCGAAGCCGTTGCCGGCGTTGACCCCGCGCTGCGCCAGTCCGACGGTATGCCCCGGTCCCTCCGAACGCTGCAGGAGCTGCGGCAACGCCGTGTGTCCGGGTCGCTGCGGCGCAGCACCATT
>Ga0335082_10003426_pt1 | contig 17237 bp, 26 predicted proteins | sample Lox_Sample_41_FD_206718 | JGI IMG/M metagenome (GOLD analysis project Ga0335082, IMG submission 206718) | Soil microbial communities from Loxahatchee National Wildlife Refuge, Florida, United States - Lox_Sample_4.1 | ecosystem: Environmental > Terrestrial > Soil > Wetlands | place: USA... | reverse complement strand
AAGCCTGCCACCGAAGCCACCGGGCGCAAGCCCGTGCATTTCCTCCAGGCGCTCGTCCCATGTCGTGATGCCCGACGCCATGTCCCACGTCCATGAGCCGAGCTGGGCAGCCTCGACAGCCAGCGCCAGCCGCTGCTCAGCGACCGACGAGCCCGATGCCGTAACCACATGCCCTCCGAGCGCGCTGGGTTCTGCGGCGCTGCGTGCGCTCGCGTGGGTGCGGAACCAGACCGTGGTGGTGAGTCGGTCCTTGGATGGTCGGGTGCCCCAGTCGAGTGCGAGGTTCTGGATCAGTTGCAGGCCTCGGCCGCCCGGTTCGTTTGGCGCGGAGGTGCGGAGTTGTGGCGTGCCGCCGCCGCGGTCGGTGACGCTGACCTCGATGTAAGTCTCGGCCCGTTCAACGGTCACGACGAATGTCGCTACGGCGGAGTGGCGGACGACGTTGCTGGCGAGTTCGGAGGTCATGAGCGCGACGACTCCTTCGTCGACTTCGTCGAGCGATGTGACGGCATCGAGAACGAAGCGGCGCGCTTCGCGTACCGACGCTGGCGTGTTCGAGAACTCGCGTCGGAGGAGTCGTGGTTGTGGCCGCGCGTGGGCCCGAATCAACGAACTGACCCGAGACCGGCGAGCCCTGCCGCGGCCAGGACACGCTGCATCAACGTCGGGACATCCCGAAGCTCGAACCCAACCCCCGCGGCATCCGCAAACGACTTCAACCGAAGCAACAACGCCAGACCGCTCGCATCACAAGAGACCACGTCACCCAGCGCCACAACCACCGGCACCGAAGTCGCCTCCAACACGCCGTCGATCGACGCGAACACGTCCCCCATGCACCCGCTCAAACGCGACCGACCCACCCACCCACACCTCGACGGACGCATCCGACACGAACACCTGACACGACACCGACCCGGCCTTGAACTCGCCGACCACACGCCATGACGACCCCTGCGCCACGTCGTCGACCATACGGACCCGCCTCCACCTGAAGAGAAGCAGCGACCCAGATCGGCCCCGCATCTCACTCACCCGACGCACGGACCGTGATACCCACCACAACCCGAACCTAAACGCCCGGCCGGCGCCCTCGCACTCGAACCACCCGAGTGACAACCACGCACGCCGAATGCCCGATCCGCGAGCCGCACATCAGCACGGTCGTTAGTACAGAACCACGGGTTGCGTACCGCAGCTATCGCTTCATGAACCAGGGCGTAGCGCGGAAGGCTCGGGCTCGCGTGCGGAAGCATGGTCGAGTCGCGGGCGACATGTCCGCGACGATCGCTGGCGTCAGGGGGAGTTCGCCGCCACCTAGGTGGATGTGGTCCCCGACGCGCCCAACGAGATGGCCCTTGTCGTCAAGCACGCGCAGTGCCGCTCCTGTCGTCGGCGGCAAGAAGGCCGCGCGATGACCCGCGGGACGATCATCGCGCTCGCCACCCTCGTCGTCGAGGCCACCAACTCACACTGCGCCACACTCGACCGAACCTGCGAAACCGGAAGTCGACGGCGTTCGTCGTGGGCCCTGCACACAGCGCGCGTCCTCTGATCGGCGACCGCGCGGGGCCGGAGAGGTTGACCCCAGGTTCGGTTCCATGACCGCTTCGCGCGAGTACCTATTGCGGCTGCACGCGACCGATCGGTACCTCGGCCCACAGCACGACGCTGTTGTCGAAGTTGCGGCGCTGGCCGTGCGCGACGGTGATGCCCTGCAACACGCGTTCGCGCAGATGCATCGGGTCGTCAGCGAGACGAAACGCCTGACCGCACTGAACACGAATGCTCGTCAAGCGACGATGCCGTTTCACCGAGACGCGGAGCGGCGACGCTATATCAGCGTCGAACGCCGCACCGATCAGCTCATTCGCGACCAAAATGAGATCGTCCAGCTCGGGTTGGTCGATTCCGGCAGCGGCGAGTTCGTCGCGGATGCGATGCCGTACGTCAGCGACGCGTTCGGGTGAGTCGATCTCAAGATCGAGCACTGTCGTGACCTCTGCCCACCCGGCAGCCGAATCGATTCATCGAGCACGGTAATGGCCGCGAGGTCGCGCGACAACCGTCGCGCCCACGCGCACAGATTGTCCGATCCGTGACCTGCCAACCAGCCGAATCGTGAGCGCATGACGACGAGATGCCTGACGGCAGATTCTGCGCAGTCTCTGTTCACCTGGAAGACGAAGGCCGGTTAGCCCGCGCACGGTGCAACGGTCTCCCGTCGCCGCCTCAGAGACTATCTCGCCGTCGGTCGAACAGATCCGGCGCACCACCAGGCACACCGGATCGACATGGAAGCCGCGCAGCCGATCCGTCGACTCCAGCCCGACATGCACCGGCCCCTGCACAACCTCCGCCGCGACCGCAAACATCGGATCGACCCCAAGATCCTCAGCCTCACGCACCACCAACGACACCCGCTTTACCACACGACCACAATGCTCGAAACCACGACCCACCATTCAACCGACCAGCAAACCGCACAGAACAGGCTTCGCTCCGCGAGCCGACAACCAGCGCCGTCGCTGCGCATAACGACGGAGCGCATAGCGGTTATGGGCGGATCTTCTCGATAGCGAGATCACATCGCGCGCCCGAGCGGGCGTTGTGTACGCGCTTACGCCGAGCCCGTGCGTCCAACGCGACGCAACTTCGCGAACAACACGACCGCGCCGACGATAAGGATCAAACCGACCGCCGCCCACGGCAACGGACTCCATTCGTCAACGCAAGAGTGACCATCGCGGGTCGTCGTGCAGATCGTTCCCGGTCCGCTGCGGTTGAGGTAGGCGACATACAACAACGGCGCGCCGAGTCCGGAGACCACCCCGATCGCTGACACGTCGCCGTGGTGTCGAGACAAGAGGATCGTCGCCACGAGTGCGAACGGCAGCACGAAAACACCGATAGTAAATGCGCCGAGGAAGGCGAGCGAATACAGGCCGCCTACGACGCACCAGGCTGCGAACCATCCCCACCTGACGTGCGATCGACCGAGGTCGTTAGCGACGATCACCGGAACGGTACCTGCGGCGTCCACGTCCGCAGTATGCACCCATTCTCACCACGGAAGGGAACGCTGATCGACAGATCGGTCCGCCTCAGCCAACCCACGCTTGACGCCCAGGTGCGAGCGCCTGAGCGAACATGTCGGCGTAGTCCGGATGCGCCAGGTGCAGATTCGTGATCTCGTCCGCGTCAACCCACCGGATCTCGTCGTGCTCGTGCGGCGCGCGATTGACGGCGGGACCGTCGTACTCGATGACCCACACCGTCATTTCCATGTCGATTGCGCGGTCGGTGAAACGTCGGAACGGTTGGCCGAGCGGCCACGCAAGTTCGACTCCGAGTTCCTCACGCAGCTCGCGCATAAGCGCGGCATCGGCCGATTCATTGGCCTCAACATGTCCGCCAGGCAGGTCCCACACGCTCGGAAACCATTCTCGACTGCAACAGCGATGACACAACAAGATTCGACCAGCCTGCCGAAGAATCGCGCCGACAACTCGATGACCCGCGGCGTCCCGCATGCGAACAGATTGCCCAGTGAGTATGGGTGGGCGCTAGTTCGTGGGTGCACCATCGTGGTGTTGGTGTTCGGTACGTTCCGGCGTGGCTGGTGGGTCGGTCTGACTCGTTGGAGGCACTGAGGTTCGCTGAGTGCATGTCGGCCGGGCTGCGAGCCGAGAAAGGGCACGCCCCGTTCCGGAGGGTGTCGAGTCGCTGTTAGCGCAGCGGCTCGTCACGGTCTCCTTCCCGGGACGTGCGTGCCACCCCTTGAACCGTTGAAGCAGAAGGGATGGCGATGACCATCGTAGAGACCACGCGCCCGGTCAGGGGCGGAGTCGACACTCATGCGGATGTGCATGTCGCGGCGGCCGTCGACGCGAACGGCGGCGTGCTGGGCGTCTGCTCGTTCGCGACGACACCGGCCGGCTACGGCCAGTTGTACGGCTGGCTTTCGGGCTTCGGTCCGGTGGCTCGGGTCGGGGTGGAGGGAACGGGCGCGTACGGTGCCGGTCTGGCGCGCCATCTTCGGGGCCGGGGCCTGGTGGTGATCGAGGTCGATCGTCCCAACCGGCAAGAGCGGCGCCGGAACGGCAAGTCCGACGAGCTCGATGCGATCGAAGCGGCGCGTGCGACGTTGTCGGGCCGTGCGTCGGGGATCGCGAAGTCCGCCGATGGTGATGTCGAAGCGATCCGCGCGTTGTTGGTCGTGCATCGCTCGGGCCGCAACGTGCGGATCAAGTATTTGAATCAGATCCGCCATCTTGGTTTCACTGCGCCTGATGAGCTGCGCGAACGGCTGCGGGACGTGCATCGTGATCGGCTGGCGCGCACCGCGGCGTCGTTACGGCCGACTGCGGGCAGCGACACCGTCGTGTACGCGACGAAACTCGCGATCGCGACGTTGGGCCGCCGCGTGGTCGCGCTCGAAGCCGACGCCGCCCGTCTCGACCAGCAACTCGAGACACTCGTGCGCCGCGCCGCGCCGAACCTGCTCGACGTTTACGGCGTCGGAATCAACACCGCCGCGATCCTGCTCGTTGCCGCGGGCGACAACCCACACCGACTGAAAAGCGAAGCCGCGTTCGCGCATCTGTGCGGCGTCGCACCACTGCCGGCGTCGTCGGGGAAAGTCGACCGTCACCGTCTGAACCCCGGCGGGAACCGCCAAGCCAACCATGCCCTGTGGCGCATCGTGTTCACCCGCATGAGCGGCGATGAACGCACCCGCAAATACGTCGCACGCCGTCTCGCCGAAGGTCGATCCATACGCGAGGTCATGCGCGTCCTCAAACGTTACGTCGCCCGCGAGCTCTACCCGCACCTCGTGCCCGACTGAACAGCTCTGGAGTGCCAGGCCTGGCCCGCGAATGCCCCGACACCAACCGGTTGTCCTTCGAACGAACCGCCGGCCCGCCACTCCAAACACCGTTCGGCACCGCATGGCCTCATAAGAGCTTGCCCTCAACCGAGTGGCCCATCACTGGTCTGCCAGCACCGCCGAAAACAACCCTTGACAAACATAGGAGCTTCGATCCGCGAGCCGCAGACCAGCACTGTCGCGAGCGCAGAACAACAGGATGGCACCTCGAGCGGGGCGCGTCACCCACGTTGGTGGCCGGGACGTTCGCCTCTACGCGGGACGCGTCGGCGCGCCGATCCCAACAATGATGAAAGGAGTCGTCATGGGTACGGTTCGAAGACTCATTTGTCGCGTAACGGGTGGTCTGATCGACCTGCGCTCGGATGCTGAGATTCTCGAGAGCTACGAAGTAAGTCGGCTTCGGCAACCCGCTGTGCGCGGGTCCGCGCGTCACGATGCACAGAGTCGTCGTCGAGCGGCATGATCGCCAGAACCACAGCAGCGCATCAGCCTGGCGCCGATCGGTAGTTCGGGCGCGTTGCGCGTTCAGCCGGCGAGGTACTCGTCGCGCCGGATCTCGTACTCCACATCTCCCAAGTCCGTACCGTCGATTGGCTCGTCCCACTGCAGGTGAAACGTGCGCACATAGCGCAGGCCGCAGCGCTCCATGACGCGCCGTGATCGTTGGTTCACCGTCATGGTGTCGGCGCGGACCCGCACCGCGTCGAGCTTCCGAAACGCGAGGTCGATGAGGACGCCAGAACCTTCGGTGGCAAGACCTCGGTTCCAGTACACGCGTCGCAGCCGATAACCCAGGTCGTAGGCACGTTCGCCCGCCGGCCGCATCGAGAACCAACCGATGAAGTCGTCCGCGTCTTCGGTGAAGGCTGCCCATCGGTAGCCGAGGTGGGCGCGTATCGCGGAGGTGACCTCCTCGCGGCTGCTCGCCTTCCCGCCGTTGATGTACCGCATCACCTCGGGATCGCCGTCGAGGTCCATGAGGAGCTCGACGTGCTTGAGCGTCAGAGGGTCCAGACGCATCCGCGCCGTGCGAAGACTCCCGAACACGCTCCACTCCGACATCGCGTCGCAGTATCGCCCACCGACGTCGGCGAGCCGATCCGCGCCACTCATGCTACGACCCCGTCTCGCGGACGGGAAGCCTGTTAACCGCTCTTACGACGCAACACGTGACGCTGGAGGGCTCTCATTGCCTGCAACGAAACAGCGCCTGGGACTTTGCCTCTCGGGTTATAACAAATCGCGAGCGCGAACACTTCTTCGGTCGAGGGTGTCGCGGCCGCGTCCCAGGTGCGCGCCGTGGAAGGATCCGGTCCGGACAAGATGAGAACGTTGTCGGCGCCCGCGGCGTAGCCGCCACCTCCGGTGAGCTTCGTTCCCGACGGACACGTAGCCGCCGCCAGTCCGCTTGCGACGTCGTCAACGATGTAACCAGTGCTGCCCCCGGCGAGCGCGAGCTGCGAGGAATCGACGCCGTCGAGCAGATCGGCGTTGAGATTCCCAACTTTCGCCTTCGACGTGACGACCAGCGGCGGGCGGTTACTCGGGACGGCTATCCCGATCCCGGTGGCGAGGCCTCCGGTGTTCGTGTTCACCACCTGCAACTGACCGGTGTTCACCGAACCACGCAACTGCGTCGGCGCGTTGACCGCGTTCGTCTTTCCCAGATTGAAAACGGCGCCAATACCCGTACCGGCGAACGCTGCCGACGCGACCAACGTAACGCTACTCACCGCCGCGCCCAGCGCGACACCCTTCAAGAACGTTGCCTTCATCGCCTCTACCCGCCTTCCCCGCCGCTCACGGCGTCCACCGCAAACCGAACGCCCCACACCGCTCAGCCCTGAGCACCTTCGCAAACCGACCTGGACCGCGCGATCCACACGGCCGCGTGAGCTTCACACCACCGTCCAAGAACGGTCAAAAGCGTGTCAGGGTCACGCCAGATTGCCCGATCCGCGAGCCGCGGACCAGCGGAGTCGCGAGGGCATAACGACGGGATGCCGAACGGCAGATCTGGCGTCTCGCGGCGACTCACTCGTCAAGGTCGTCAGGGGCTTGATCGAGGAGCTGAACTCGTCGTCGATTCCAGAAGAACCACCAAATCACCAGCGCGGATACGGGAAAGCCACTGAGCACGGTCGCGAGCCTGGCCCACGGTTGGTCAGGTGGCACGACAATCAACGCTGTGACGACTGCCGCGAAGAACGAAATCACTACCGACGCGATGACTCCTTTGCGCTCAGAGAAATAGCCCCACTGCCGCGCGCCAGGACTCGGTTCTCGCGGCTTGCGCACGCGCGCCAGAATGCCCGATCCGCGAGCCGACCACCAGCGCTGTCGCGCGCACATAACGACGGAGCGCTAGCGGCATATCTGGAGCGTGACCCACGATTGGGAGCGGCCGATGTGAGATTGGAGCCGCCGACGTCGAGGGAGGCTACGACGTCGTTTCGGTCGAGATGTAATGCAGGTGCACAGGGAGCGCGCCATACTGCAACGCGAGCGCGAGGGCGCGGGCGTAGGTTTGCGTGAAGGTCCCGCTGATCGTGACGTCGCGTCCTGTGATTCCGGGGTTGATGACTGGCGCCGACTGGACAACGCCGTCAAGTTCGATCGCGATCTGCCGGTGTACGTAAGGCACCGCGACTTTTGTCACGAAGTCGTTGTTCCTGAAGCGAATATCGACTTGCCATTGACTGCTCTCGGGATTCTTGACCGCTAGCGCGCCATCGACGTCGGTGCCATCGATCAGAGTCGGCCCGAGCACAAAGCACGCCGTCTTCTGTAGATCCGCCAGCACGACACGTGCTCCCGACGCCGAGCTTCCGGGAGGCGTGATCAGCGTTCCGTTTCTGCATGTCGAAGGCGCGCCTTGCGACGATGCGGCGGTGTCAGACGCGTACGGCATAACGGCGAGCACCGGCCGGAACCGCAGTTCTCCGGTTTGGAACACCAGGTTCGATACCGGGTCTGCTCGTTCGCCAGGCAGACGCACCAACATGAGGTCGCGTCCGAAATCAAGGTCGACCTTCGCCCCAGGCACCCCAAGCGCACTGAGGCGGCGCAACACGACTATTCGAGCGGCCTCGACATCCGAGCGCCGCCGTGCGTCGAAACGCAACATCACGACAATGGCCGTGATTGACCTCGAAGTACTCGACCGCGTCGCGCTCGCGCTGCACGCTCCAACCGTCACCGCTGCCGCGACCAAGACGCCGAGACGTAACCCCCGCACGCAGCGCATAATGCCCGATCCGCGAGCGGTTGACCAGCACGATCACGCGTACAGGACGACACGACGCTTACCGGGAATCGGGACGTGCTGAATCTATGTAAGCGACCTGACGCTCGATCGCCATCCCGCACTCATAGCGTCTTCGTGCAGGTCGGGCTGGCGCGCACGCCGGTCGGGGAGGACCGCGGGGGACATCGAGGTCCTCCATGCGCAGCCAGCCCGATCGCATCGCTTGCTATGCGATCGCGGCGACCGTAGCTGCGGCGAGCGTGGCCTGGATCCAAGACGTGATCGCAATGTCCACGACGAGCGGCCCGTCATAGACCACTTGACGAACGCTCTGGTTCCCGATCGGAGAGCGATACGTCCAAGAGAGGATCGGCAGCGGACCGATCTTGCCACGCCAGTCGGCTTGGCGCAGTTCCCGCGGCTTCGTCGTGATCATCATCACGTCGAGGTCCGATAGCGCGTCCTCGGATCCGCTTTGCGCGACGGAACCCAACACCATGACGGCCCGCACCGATGACACCTTCTCGGCCCATGAGACCAGCCTCGCCAGATATGCAGAATGAGCGGTTGCAATGCCGAGCATCGCTGCCGACTCAGCGTCACCTTGCGAATGCCGAGCGGCAGATCGGGCGCGAACTGATCCAGCCCGTGGACGGTCCAACGTCTCCGCGTCGTTGACTCCAATACGTGTCGCCGCGAACGCGCGGACAACGCCAATGCCGAGTACAACGCTGCCAATCACCCAGAGGCTCGGGATCATGCCGGGCTCCTCTCGGTGATCAACACCGTTCGCGGCCCTCGTGTAGACACTCGCCGAAACATCAAACAAGAAAGCCGCGATGCGCGCGCTCAAGCGACGCCGTCTACGCGCGGCTGATCGCCGACGCATCACGCTGAACGAAAGCGGGGTTCGGGAGGGCAATCAGGGACGACTCTTCAATCCAGCGTGGCCGGCTCAACCCTGAAACCGGCACTTCGGAACGAGCCACAGCCCGAACCCCAACAACACGGTACGACCCATCAACCCGTCACGTCACGGGCACCAGTCCGCGCGCCCAAAACCCCAGCTCGAACAAAGGACTTGACACAAACAGGCTTCGATCCGAGCGCCGATCACCAGCGAGGTCGGGAGCACAGAACAGCGGAACCCGCGGCTACGTCGTTGGTGATGCGGCCGGGAGCGGAACCGGAGTCGGGGGCGTGCTGCATGCGGGTGTGGCTTGACCGTGGTCGAGATCGAAGCCGACAGCACCATTCGGGCTGATGAAGCCCGCGTGTTGATCGCTGGGCCCGACACTGACCCACACGTCCATATCCGGGACGGGAGTTGGAGGCGGCAGTTCCGATATCCAATGTCGACCGTCGAGTATCAGTCTTCCATCGCAGCGACCGGGCAGCGTGTAGGCGTAGTAGCGGCCGACGACCATGCCCGGACCGCACGGCGGGACACGCTCACGGCCGGTGCATTCCCCCGATGGACCAAGACCGTTGCCCGCGATCGGTTGCGGGCCGCAGTAGCTGCCGTTGAACGATGGCACCGTTTGCTGTGTCGGACACGGAACAGAAGGTGTCGGAAGCCCACACCGCAACGCATCACACGCGGGACGCGACGCATGACTGGCGGTTGTGCTCGCGTCGCGGCGCGTGGGCTCATTGGAGGACGCTCGGACCCTCACGGAGGTAGGTGTCGTGGAATCCGCGGCGCTGAGCCTCCCTCCCGTCGACCCACATCCGCCAGTAACCGATGCGGCCACCCCGCCGACGATGATCACGGCTGCGAGCGTTCGGAAGTTCACGCAGCTTCGACGGTTACGCCAACGGCCTGGTTCCAGCCCGGGCTCATCGCGCCAGATTGCCCGACGCGGGCGCCGCTGACCAGCGAGACCGCGAGTACAGAAACGACGGGATGCATGGCAGCGCCGTCAGGGGCGGACCTTCTCGATTGCGAGATCGCGGTCGTCCGTGCCCTCGATGCGAATGACAACTCCGTTTCGCACCAGGAACACTTGATATAAGTCGTCGCGCGGGTTCGACAGATTGTCGGGCCATTCGATCTCGACACGGCATGCGATGCCTGCCGGTCCCGTGATCGTTTCGACAACCGTGCCGCGAACGCCTTGGTCGAGTAGCCGCTTGTAGGTCTTGATGATGTCGTTGCGGTTGTGGCAAGCGCGCCCGTCACCGATGTCACCTCCACTCCACTTGGCGTCTTCGGCGATGATGGATCGGAACGCGGTCATGTCGCGTGCATTCAGCGCGCTGCTGATGCGCTGAGCGATGGTCTCCATCGAGTGCGCCATGCCCATCACGGTAGACCGCGCCATCTGCTTCAACGCCGCCGCCAACGCGCGCTCACGTGTCTCGTCTGGGCTCATTCCGAAGTGGTCGCGCAACTCCTCGATGAGCCAGCTACCGATTTCGCCTTCGGGCTGCCGTTATGTCATCCGGGAGCGCGAGTTGGACCGTTTCTTGCAATTACGCGGAGCTACCCAAACAGCGAGAGCCGAGAACATGGCGGCCAAGTTGCGGTCCTTACCGGCGGTTTCCCGACGCGGTCTCGTCGCTTGCCCACGCGGCAAAGAGTTCCGCGCCGAGGCTTCGCAGAGACTTCCGCTGTCGCATCGCTTTGATGCGTACTCGGTCGTACAGCTCATCATCGAGGACGATTTCGACGCGACGGCCGCCGGTCGATTCGGCTTGCGGCGCCTCTTGGCGTTCTTCCTCACCCACGGATCGGAGCGTATTACGAGCGGACGAGGACTCGGAGTCCCGATGTTCCGGTTCCCCGTTAGGTTCTTTGCGCGGCAATGTCTTCACTCCTCGATCGTGAACGCGTCCGACAGCCCTACCACTTCGAGAACCCGGGTCACATTTGGGAGCACATGTCGCAAGACCATTTCCCGTCCGCGAGCATTCGCAAGTCGCTGCAGAACTAACAACTCCCGGATGCCCGAAGAGTCACAAAACGTCAATCCCTCCAGATCGACGATCAGCGGTCCGTTGGGATTCTGATCGAGTACCCCAACGACTCCATCATGCGCATCACCGATCGCCGCGATGTCGAGTTCGCCCACGAAACGGACGAGAACCTCGCCATTGACCGCCCCCGCGTCAACCTCAAATACCGGCTCCACAGCACCCCCTCTGTCGGGATACGCGGGTATCTTCAGCGGTTCCCGTTATACCGAGATTACGGAATCCCGTCAACCCGGCACTCCGTGCCCATCTGGCGCCGCTACCAAGCGCCACGCGGCGAACCGCACGCCGATTGCCCGATCCGCGAGCCGATCACCAGGCAATCGCGAGTGCATAACGACGACGCGCCCGAGCGGTAGTCATGGCGCAGCGGACGATTGGTTTGGTGGATCCAGAATCCTCACTGCAAGCAGCGCGACGTCGTCTCGGAGGGGACTGCTGCCCAGCATGGTCTCTAGCAGATAATCGCACAGCTCTTCCGGATCACTGGGTGCGTCGGCACAAGCGACACGCAGTCTGTCGAGTCCAGCGTCGATGGATTCGCTTCGCCGTTCGAAAAGTCCGTCGGTGTACAGCACCAGCGTCGTGCCAGGCCGGAGCTGTTCGCAACGTTGGCGGTAGGTCGCCCGCGCGCCAAGTGGTGGGTCGCTCGGCCGGTCGATGAATTGCGCGGTCCCATCGGGGTGGCGGACCAACGCTGGACTGTGACCGGCGTTGGCGAAGACCCACATGTTGGAGTTCAGGTCGAGGACGCCGTATAGCGCCGTGACCATGAGGTCGGGCTCAAACACACTCAGGCACTCGTTCAATCGTGCAAGCACACGCTCTGGCTGCGACGGGTCGTGCAGCGCGAGCGCGCGCAGACTAAAGCGTGCGGCGGCCATATCGGCCACCGCTTCGAGGCCGTGCCCAGCGACATCACCGATCGCGAGACCTAGCTTCCCGTCGAAAGGGACGATCGCATACCAGTCGCCGCCGACGGTGTTCTCGCCCGTGGCGGGGAGGTAGCGACGAGCGACCTGCACGTTGAGATCAGTTGGCGTGTAGGTCGGTAGAAGTGCCTCTTGCAATACCCCGACGACTTCGCGCTGATGGGCAAGCGCCTCGAACGCGTCGGCCTGGCTGCGTTCGCGTGCGGTGACATCAATCGCAACGCCAGTGGTGCCAGTCGGATTGCCATCAGCATCGACCAGTACTACTCCGCGGCACTCAATGTGATGGATGGACCCATCAGGCCACGTCGTGCGATGCAACAGCACGTACGGTCCGGGCTCGGCAAGTGCCTTCTCGACGCGAGCCAAGCATTCAGCGCGGTCCTCTGGAAACAGGCTGCTCAGCCAGTCTTCAAAGGTTCCCCCGAAGCCGCCGGGTGGGAGGCCGTGGAGCTCCTCAAGCCGGGTGTCCCACGTCGTCGTGCCTGACGCCATGTCCCAGGTCCACGTGCCGAGGCGCGCGGCTTCCATCGCCAGCGCGAGACGATGTTCAAGCAGCGGCTCCAAAATGGGCTCTCCCACAACGCGCCTCTATCAAGGCTATGCCGATGTCGCCGGATCCCACAACGGGTCTCGTCCCGGATCACGGCGTCACCGACATACACACACTGCCCGATCCCGACTTCATATTGCGAGCCCGTGACCGCGCCATAACGCACTGCGGACGAGTGTCCCAGATCGGCTGCTGGTTCAGGGACTCATCGCAACACTTCGTCGAGGTGACGACGAAGCACTGGCCTACCGTGACGGGGGTGTCGAGGTAGTTGGTCCGGCGTGAAGTGTGTGAATGGCGTCGTCGCTGGCATCACTGACAGCGTCCTCGACCTGTGTGGTCAGATCTTTGATGGCATCGGTCGCGTCATGAGTGGCGGCGCCGACTCTCCGAGCCGCGTGCTGGGTCGCGTCCGTGGTCCGCTCCGCGAACTCGCTCATCGGCGTGCGCAGGCGCGGTAGCTGCCGACCGTACTTGTCGTAGAGCGTCCAGGCGCCGTATCCCGCCAGAGCGAGCACGCCCAATCGGATCATGCGGAACATCGTTAGGACCTCCGTGCGGATGTGTCAGTGCTGATGGCTTCGCTGTTCGGCCTCCGGGCCTCGGCACCAGCGCGGGCCTTTTCGGCCTCGGCCTCCTTGCGGGTTACGTCGCGCTTGGCATCGGCCTTGTGTCTTGCCTCGCGCTGCTTTGACTGAGGCAATCGCAGTATCGCGCCATGCCGCGGCGCGCCGTCGCTCGTCGTCAAGCCGAGCCAACTCATTCGCAATATCGGACCTCACCTCTCTCGTATACCCGCGCAGCCGCAGGTTCAGACGTAAGCGCGAACGACGACCGTCGCTCGGGCGGCGTTGATGCAAACTCACAAGCGTCTTGTCGTTTCTTGCGAGTGCTTCTTACTGAGGCGCGGCATTTGGCCCGGACGCGCCGTGGTTTCCGAACGTCGCGTCGAGGGAACCAACACGATATGACGATCGGCCTTGGCGAACTTCTTGAACTCCGCTGCGCGCGATGTAACAGAACCCCGTGTTGCGTGCGAATGCGGTGCTTAGCCCGCCAAGGCCGACGACACCGCCCGCGTAACAACGTGGCGAACGTCGAGGAAAAGGACCCTCGGCGTTCGCCGCGCGGGCTCTACAACTGGCGGGACCAACACAAGGAGCTACAACCATGGGTATCGGCGTGAGTCTCTTCCTGATCGCGGTCGGTGCAATCTTGGCGTTCGCAGTCAACGACACGCTCAACGGCGTCAACCTCGTCGCCGTCGGCTGGATCTTGATGATCGTCGGCGGCATCGGCGCACTGTTCTCGGCCATCTACTGGAGCTCTTGGGGCGGCTTCCATCGCGGAACCACGACCGTCGTGCAACGAAACCGCGAAGTTATCTAGCCCGCGTTGCGCGCCTGCAGCATCAGACAAGGGCAACGGAGGCAACCATGTACATCGGCGTAGGAGCACTACTCCTCATTGTGATAATCCTGTTGCTCATCGGCGTACTCCGATAACACTCATCGGCGCACCGATCTCGACGCGTGCAGAGAGGCCCGGCCGAACCGTGCCGGGCCTCATCGCGTTGCCCTTCACTCCAAACAAGCGCAGCGATCACCTCACGTCGCCCGCTTTGGGTGTCGTTGTCATGGGCGCGCTGTGGCGCGAATGGCGTGACGGACGCGACCGCAGATCCGCAGTTCGAACACCGTGGGACACGCATTCCTGATGCGACGGTCGGGTACTTACATGGTGACGTCGCGCCGTCGGTACGCCGGAGTAAAAGCCCGCCCTGCTCGCGGTGTTGCTGGCGGCGCGACGCGGGCTCGTACCGTTGGCTCAAACGGAATGTACTGGGTCGAGTTGCTTCGCGTTTCTCGCTAGGGTCGGTCAGAGGTTCGAACTACACGCATAGACGCTCTGATACGGCACGAACACGCAGGCTCCGGCTGAAACTCGCCGGCTCTTCGGGGCGGAAGGGCGCTTTCGAGTTACCGAACGATGATGCCGCCGGGCGCATCGCCGCTGCTGCTCTCGCCGCTCTCGCCCCGCTGACCGTTTGGTACAACCGCCGGGCGCCGAGACGGATCGCGCTCGTGCCAGCAGATGGCGCGGCGGCGCCGCGCGCGGGGACGAACAAAGCAGTGGCGAGGCAGGTGGCCGCGACCGAGATGCAGAACCGGCTGCGGTGCACGCGCACCTCCCCACGACGGACCGGCGCATTGTGTCAGGGAGTCGTCAAGGCCGTCGAGCACGAGCGGCGAACATCGTCAACCGTCGCTCGAGGCCTCGTTGTCAATGGCGCGACGGGTGGGCTTGGTGCACGGGGTGCTTGCCGTCTGCCGGATGATGCGGGCTCGGCTGAGTCTTGGGCTGGCGGTGCTGCGCCGGTTGCGGCGGGTTCTGCGCGTGCGGCTTGTGCGCCGTGCTCGGGTGCGGGTGTTGCGGCGCTCTCGGTTGTTGTCCGTCGGCACCGGGCACCGCCTGGCCTGACGCGTCGTAGTTCGTGATCGCGCCGTCGGGATCGGTGACCATGTGGGTGCCGTCGCTGTTCGTGCGCGTGTTGGTGCCGTCGTTCGATCGCGTTTCCCAGACGCCATCGGGCGTCGTCGTGGTCTGCGATCCGTCGGGACCTGTGGTCGAGTAGGTGCCGTCGGTGCTGATCGTGGTGGTCGAGCCGTCCGGCGAGGTGATCGTCATCGTCCCGTCGGTCGTCATCGTCGTCTGGGTGCCGTCGGGAGTCCACACGCTGATGCCACCGTCGGATTGTGTGGTCGTCTGCGATCCGTCGGTCTCGGTGGTGGTCATCGTGCCGTCGCCGGCGGTGTACGTGGAAGCGCCGTCGGGAGCTTGGAAGGTGGTCGAGCCGTCGCTGCTGAAATACGTGACGCCACCGTCGGGGTCCTGGTGAGAGTACGTGCCGTCGGCGGCGGTCATCGTGACCGAGCCGTCGCCGAGCACGGTCTGCAAGGCGCCGTCGCTGGTGGAGGTCGAGACCGACCCGTCGGGATTCGTCGAGGTCAGTGAGCCGTCGCCGTTGTCGGTGACGCCTTGTTCGTCCGGTTCGACTTGGGTCATGACGGTTCCTCTCGTCGGTGCGCGTCGAATTGAAACACAGGAGCAAGGTCAGATTCCAGAAGGATGCGCTTCACCCGGCTGATTGCATCGCCCCGCACAGAGTGCCGGCATCGTGTGATCCTGCGAGCGCCGAACACGAAGATCTGCACGCGCACGTCATGGCGAGTGACGACGCTTGCTCACAGCTCCGCGCATCACCGAGCCGGCGTTCGGCGTCGGTGTCGACACTGCCGCAATTGCCCGGTCGACCGCCCGACGGCCATCACGTCGTTCGAACGAGTCGTTTCCCCAGTGACGAATGGGGGCCGTCCCGGGTGCTCCTCGCCGATCCCGGCGACGACGCTTTGATCCCGAGCGCGCGGCATGCAAGGCCGGCGCGGGTTCGAGCGTCGAGGAGACGTGGGAGACGTGGGAGACATCATGCACCTCTGTCCGGCTTGTGGAGCCCAGCTGACGGCGACCGATCGCTGTTCGTGGTGTGGACTCGATCTGACCGGCGCGCAGGCGGCCGAGCTGGGCGCGCTGCGGACGCGTCTCGACGCGATCGATCGCGACCTCTACGCACGCTCCCGTGAGCGCGACGAAGTGGTTGCGCAGCTCACCGCTGCGCTCGTGCCCGCGCATCACGCGTTCACGCCGCCCCCGCCCCCGGCGCCGACGGAGGGAGGGCCGCGCGGCGCCGAATGGAACGTCGACCGGGTCCGCTCGGTGTTGTTGTGGGTCGGCGCCGCGCTGCTCGCGGCGTCCGCGCTGACCTTTACCGCGGTCGCGTGGACCCATCTCGGCGACAGCGGCCGCGCCGCGATGCTCGTCGGCTTCACGATGGTCGCGGCGTTGCTCGCGCGCGTGACCCGTGTCCGCCTCCCCGCGACTGCAGAGGCGTTCACCGCGTTGACGGTCGCGCTCGCGCTCGTCGACTGGTTCGCGCTTCGTCACGCTGGTGTCGGTGCGAGCGCGTCCGGCGCGACCTGGTGGGCGTTCGGCACCGCGCTGGTGGGGCTCGGTGCGTTCGTCGTCGGTTCGGTCACCGCGCCACGCACCGGCCCGGTCGCGGCGGCGAGTTTGGTACCAACCTCCGCCTTGCTCACGATCGACGTGTTCGCCGGGGCAGCATGGAGCGCTGCGCTCGCGCTCGGCGCACTCGCGGCCGCGCTCGCGTTCGCGTGGCGGCGCACACAAGACGACGAGCTCGTGTCGAGTGTGTTCGCGGTCGAGGCGATCCTCGTGTGGACCGGCGCGGCGCTTGCGGCGGGTGCGGCCGCGACGGTGCCGGCAACGTTCGCGGCGGCGGTCCTGCCCGCGCTCGGGGTCTTGGGCCTGGCCGGCGCACCGGCCGTCGTACGACGGCTCGAGCTCGTGGTTGCGGTAGTGCTCGGCGCGTGCGTCACGCTCGCCGCACCCGTGCTGACCCCGCCCGCGCTCGTCGTGTTCGCGGCGGTTGGTGGCGCGGTCGCGATCGGCTTGTCGCCGTGGTTGCCGCGGGAGTTCCGCGACGGGACGCGCGTTGTCGGCTACGCCTATGGCGCGCTGGGTGCACTGTGGTTCGCTGCCGTCGCGGTCGCGACGACC
>Ga0335082_10003425_pt1 | contig 17237 bp, 11 predicted proteins | sample Lox_Sample_41_FD_206718 | JGI IMG/M metagenome (GOLD analysis project Ga0335082, IMG submission 206718) | Soil microbial communities from Loxahatchee National Wildlife Refuge, Florida, United States - Lox_Sample_4.1 | ecosystem: Environmental > Terrestrial > Soil > Wetlands | place: USA... | reverse complement strand
ATCGTGCGCGGGCGCACCCCGGAGGTCGGACGCGGGCCGGAGAAGACGCTGCCGGCCATGCCGCATCTCTTCTACGCGGAGACCGCGGTGCTGATGGTGACGATCTTCGTCTGCCTGGCGCTGTCGCTGCTGTCCGATGCGCCGCTGAAGGAGCACGCCAATCCGGCCGTGCCCGAGAACCCGGCGAAGGCGCCGTGGTACTTCCTGGGACTGCAGGAGCTGGTGTCGTACTCGGCCTTCATGGGCGGCATCGGCATCCCGACGATTGTCGTGCTCGGGTTGTTGCTGATCCCGTACCTCGATCGCGAGTCGGAAGGGACGGGACACTGGTTCGGTGGACCCGGCGGTCTCGGCCTGGTGGCGCGCTCCGCGGTCTTTGGTTTGGTGTCCGTCCTCGCCGTGGAGGTGTTTGCCATCCGCTGCGGGTGGATCCGTGAATGGTGGCCCGCGGCGCCGCAGTTGCTCATCACCTGCATCAATCCGGGCACGGTGCTGACGGCGATCTACGGCGTGTACTCGGTGTGGCTGGTGCGCCGCTACGACTCGACACGCGCCGGAGCACTGGGCCTGTTTACGTGCTTCCTCTGCGGCTTTCTCGTGCTCACCGTCGTGGGCACGCACTTCCGCGGACCCAACTGGGACTTCTACTGGTCCCCGTCACAATGGCCGGTGCATTAGGGGCGGTCGATGGTCGAGAGCCGAAAGTTGAGAGCGACGATCAGCACCCTTCGAGCGCCTGCCTGTGAACCTGAGGTTGGGTTGATGAGTACGCATGTCCCCCCTCCTTGCCAAGGAGGGGGCCAGGGGGAGGTCGAAGCGCGGCGTGACAACCCCCTGTGGTCCCCCTTGGCAAGGGGGACGGTCGCCAGGCGCTTCCGCGTCGGCGGACCGTTCGTGCTGAGGCTCTCGAAGCACGCTCTCTCGAGGCGATGGCAATGAACATCCGCGCGAACAAGCTGTTGTTGCTGGGCGCGAGTCTCGCGACCTTGGTGCTCCTTGGGCTCGCCGCCTTTCGCGAAAACTACTGGCGCGAGTGGCGCCGCGTGCAGCGAGACTATCGCGCGGAGTTGCCGGCGCAGCAGGCCGCCGACTTCGACGTGCAGCTCCGGCAAGTGTACGCGCCGGCGTTGCGGGTGACCGATCGCTGCATCAGCTGCCACGTCGGCATGGCGCCCGGCGAGACCGGCATCAAAGGCAAGCCCGAGTTCGCCAGCCATCCCGACGTTGGTCACGACCCGTTGCAGTACGGCTGCGTGGTGTGTCACGGCGGCCAGGGGCGGGCCACCGACAAAGCCGACGCGCATGGCACCGCGCCGCACTGGCCGGAGCCGATGTTGCCGCAACGCTTCGCCTACGCCGGGTGCGGCAGCTGCCACACGCATTTGGCCGTTCCCGACCTCACGCAGGTGGCGCGCGGCCGCGCCCTCTTCGAGCGCAACGACTGCTTCGCCTGCCACAGCCTCGACAAGCGCGGCGGCACCCTGCGTCCGGGCGGCGCACAAGGTGTCGTCGCCCCGGATTTGTCGCGCGTCGGCGCCAGCGGCTTCGACCGACAGTGGTACGAGAAGCACCTGGCGCACCGCGCCGGGGCGGCGGAGGGACCCTGGCGGACCTCGTTCGGCGAGATGGTGCTCACGGATCGCGAAGCGATAGACGTCTTCCTGTCGTCACGCGTTGGCGCCCCCGGTCTCGTCGAAGCCAAGGCCGCCTTCCACACCCTCGGATGTCGGGGCTGCCACAAGGTCGGCGGCGTCGGCGGCGACGATGGTCCCGACCTGACGCGCGAGGGTGAGAAGGATCCACAACGCCTCGACTACTCGCACGTGCCGGGCGAGAAGACTTTGGCCAGCTGGCTCGGCGAACACTTCCGCGCGCCGGCGCAGGTGGTGCCCGGGTCGCAGATGCCGGTGCTGGGATTGCGCAACGAGCAGATCGACGCGCTGACGTTCTACCTGCTGTCCCTGCGACGCAGCGACTTCCCCGAGGCGTTCTGGCCAAAGGATCGCATCCGCGCCGAACGCTTCGCGGAACGCGAGTTCGCGGTCGACGGCGCGACCCTCTTCGGCACTTTCTGCGCCGCCTGCCACGGGCCGAACGGTGAGGGCATGCGCTACCCGGGCATCACCGCCTTCCCGGCGATCGGCAACCCGGACTTCCTGGCGGTCGCCTCCGATCGCTTCCTCGCCGCCACCGTGACGCACGGCCGGCCGGGCCGGCGCATGCCGGCGTGGGGCGAGAAGGAAGGCGGATTGCGCCCGGCGGAGATCGGCGCGGTGGTGGCGCACGTGCGCTCCTTCGGCAACGGCATCCCCTCACCCCCTGAAACCGAGCCGCATCATTGGGTGAAGGGCGATCCGAAGGCCGGCGCGCGCCTCTTTGCCGACGCCTGCGCCTCCTGTCACGGGCCCAACGGCGAGGGCAAGGAAGGTCCGGCGCTGCACAACCAAGGGCTGCTGACCAACGCCAGCGACCGTTATCTGGTCGAAACCATTCGCCGCGGACGGCGCGGCACCTCGATGCCGAGCTTCGGCGCGGCGTCGACCGCTCACCGGCTGCTGTCTGACGACGAGATCGAAGCCATCGTCAGCCACATCCGCACCTGGGAGGAAGCATCATGAAAAAAGGGAAGGGGCTGACCCGGCGCGAATTTCTCGAGGCCGCCGCGGCAACCGGATTCGGCGCCTTCGTGGCGTCGGCGACCGGCGCCTGGGCTCTGGACGCCATCGACAACCCGCTGGCGCGGTATCCGGATCACGGCTGGGAGAAAGTCTACCGCGACCTGTGGAAGTACGACTCGACCTTTACCTTCCTGTGCGCGCCGAACGACACGCACAACTGCATCCTCAACGGCTACGTGCGGCAAGGGGTGGTGACGCGGATCGGTCCGACCATGCGTTACGGCGAGGCGACCGATCTCTACGGCAACCCGTCGAGTCACCGCTGGGACCCGCGCATCTGCCAGAAGGGCCTGGCGCTCACCCGCCGCTTCTACGGCGACCGCCGCTTGCGACATTGCATGGTGCGCGCCGGCTACAAGAAATGGGTCGAGGCCGGATTCCCCCGCGAGGCCGACGGCCGCCCGCCGCGCGAGTACTTCAACCGTGCCCGCGACGAGTGGGTGCGCATGACGCACGACGAGGCGGCAGCCATCGTCGCCAAGGCGCTCGCCAACATCGCCACCACGTACACCGGTGAGGACGGCGCCAAACGTCTGCGCGCGCAGGGCTACGAAGAGGAGACCATCGCGGCGGCCAAAGGCTCCGGCACACAGGTGATGAAGTTCCGCGGCGGCATGCCGCTGCTCGGTATGACGCGCGTCTTCGGCATGTACCGCATGGCCAACTCGATGGCGTTGCTCGACGCCAAGATCCGCGGCGTCGGTCCGGATCAAGCCGTCGGCGGGCGCGGCTTCGACAACTACTCATGGCACACCGACCTGCCCCCCGGGCATCCGATGGTCACCGGGCAGCAGACGGTCGAGTTCGACCTGCACTCCGTCGAGCAGGCCAAGACCGTCGTCGTGTGGGGCATGAACTGGATCACCACGAAGATGCCCGACTCCCACTGGCTGACCGAGGCGCGTCTCAAGGGCACGAAGATCGTCGTCATCGCCTGCGAGTACTCGGCGACCTGCACCAAGGCCGACGACGCCATCGTCGTGCGGCCGGGGACGACGCCGGCGCTGGCGCTGGGTCTGGCCGGCGTGATCATGCGGGAGCAGCTCTACGACGCCGACTACGTGAAGCGGTGGACCGATCTGCCGGTGCTGGTGCGCATGGACACGCTCAAGTACCTGCAGGCCAACGATGTCTTCGGCGGGCAGCTGGCGAAGCTCGACAACCAGACGCACGTGCTGACCGGCGACGAGAAGCCGCCGGCCCCGGGAGCACAGCGCGACATGCTGATCGGCGACAAGCTGCGCGGCGAGTGGGGCGACTATGTGTGGTGGGACCGCGCAACCAACAAGCCCAAGCCGCTCACTCGGGACCAGGTCGGTGCCCGCTCCGAGGTCGGCGATCCGCTGCTCGAAGGCAGCATCGAGGTGACGCTGCAGGACGGCAAGAAGGTACGCTGCCGGCCGGTGTTCGATCTGGTGAAGGAGTACGTCGAACACTTCGATCCGAAGACGGTCGAGGAGCTGACCTGGGCGCCGGCCACGGCGGTCGAGCGGCTGGCGCGACACATCGCCTCGCAGCCCGGGACGACGCTATTCGCCATCGGCATGGGGCCGAATCAGTTCTTCAACAACGACAACAAGGACCGCGACATCTTCCTGCTTGCGGCGCTCACCGGGAACGTCGGCAAGGTTGCCGGCAACGTCGGCTCGTACGCCGGCAACTACCGCACCGCGCTGTTCAATGGCGTGCCGCAGTACATCAACGAGAACCCGTTCGACATCGAGCTCGACCCCGCCAAGCCGGCGCGACCGAAGCAGTACTGGAAGGCAGAATCGGCACACTACTACAACCACGAAGACCACCCGTTGAAGGTCGGCAACAAGATGCTCACCGGGGCGACACATATGCCGACGCCGACCAAGTCGCTGTGGTTCGCCAACGCCAATTCCATCCTCGGCAACGTGAAGTGGCACTACAACACCGTGGTCAACGTGCTGCCGAAGATCGAGCTCATCTGCGTCAACGAGTGGTGGTGGTCGACCTCGTGCGAGTGGGCCGATGTGGTGTTCGCGGTCGACTCGTGGGCCGAGATGAAGTTCCCCGACATGACCGCCTCGGTCACCAATCCGTTCCTCTCCATCTTCCCGCGCACGCCGCTGCCGCGCATCTTCGACACCCGCGGCGACATCGAGGTGCTGGCGCTCGTCGGCCACAAGATGGCCGAGGTCACGGGCGACACCCGCTTCAAAGATCTGTGGCACTTCATCGACGAAGGGCGAGCCGACGTCTACCTGCAGCGCATCCTCGATTTCTCGTCGAACACCAAGGGCTACAAGTTCCTCGAGCTGGAGGAGAAGGCGAAGCAGGGGATTCCCTCGGTGATGCTGAACCGCACCAACCCGAAGGCGGTCGGCTTCGAGCAGATGAACGACTCGCGCCCGTGGTTCACCAAGAGCGGGCGCCTGGAGTTCTATCGTGAGGAGGACGAGTTCATCGAGGCGGGCGAGAACCTGCCGGTGCATCGCGAGCCGATCGACTCGACGTTCTACGAGCCGAACGTGATCGTCGCCCCGAAGCACGAAGCCATCCGCGCCGTCGGGCCCGAGACCTACGGCGTGCCGCTCACCGACATGTCGTGCGACACGCGGCAAGGCCGCAACGTGGTGAAGACGTGGGCCGAGACGAAGGCGTCGGCACATCCGCTCGCCAAGGACGGGTACAAGTTCGTCTTCCACACGCCGAAGTACCGGCACGGCGCGCATACCATGCCGATCGACACCGACATGGTCGCCTTCCTCTTCGGGCCGTTCGGCGACGTCTATCGTCATGACAAGCGCTCGCCGTTCGTGGCCGAGGGCTACGTGGACATCAATCCGGTAGACGCCAAGACCCTGGGCATCGACGACGGCGACTACGTGTGGATCGACTCCGACCCGGCCGACCGGCCGTTCCGCGGCTGGCAGACGAACGACAAGGACTACAAGTTCGCGCGGCTCATCTGTCGCGCCCGCTACTACCCGGGCACGCCGCGCGGCGTGCTGCGCATGTGGTTCAACATGTACGGCGCCACGCCGGGGTCCGTCGAGGGCCGCGAGACGCGCCCCGACGGCCTGGCGAAGAACCCGCGCACCAACTACCAGGCCATGTTCCGCTCCGGCTCGCATCAGTCGGCGACGCGGGGCTGGCTCAAGCCGACGCTCATGACCGACTCCCTGGTGCGCAAGGACATGTTCGGTCAGACCATCGGCAAAGGCTTCATGCCCGACGTGCACTGCCCGACCGGTTCGCCACGCGAGTCGATCGTCAAGATCACCCGGGCCGAACCCGGCGGCATCGGAGGCCAAGGGCTGTGGCGTCCCGCGGCCCTCGGTCTGCGGCCCGGCTACGAGAACAAGACGATGCAGAGCTACCTCAAGGGAGACTTCAATTCCGATGGCGGCGACGGCGATGACAAGGGAGGGAAGGTCTGATGGCCCGCGTACGCAATTGGCAGATCGGCCGCGAGATGGCGTACTGGTACCCGGAGTCACGCCCCAAGAAACAGTTCGCCGCCGTCTTCGACATCAACAAGTGCATCGCCTGTCAGACCTGCACCCTGGCCTGCAAGACGACGTGGACCTCGGGGAAGGGGCAGGAGTACATGCTGTGGAACAACGTCGAGTCGAAACCGTACGGCTTCTACCCGCTGGCGTGGGACGTGAAGCTGCTGGAGAAGCTCGGGCCGCAGCCGTGGAAGGGCGGGCCGTACGAAGGGCGGACGTTGTTCGAAGCGGCGGAGGCGGGCGAACGGGTGCTCGGCTGGCGGCCGGACGAGCTCGACTACACGCATCCCAACATCGGCGAAGACGACTGCGCCGGCATGATCGAGAACGGCGCCGATCTCCAGGTGCCGCACATGACCTGGTTCTTCTACCTGGCGCGCATCTGCAACCACTGCACGTATCCGGCGTGCCTGGCCTCGTGCCCGCGCGGTTCGATCTACAAGCGCCCCGACGACGGCATCGTCCTCATCGATCAAGGGCGCTGCCGCGGCTACCAGGAGTGCGTCAAGGCCTGCCCGTACAAGAAGGTCTTCTACAACCCGATGACCGGCACCTCGGAGAAGTGCATCGCCTGCTTCCCGAAGATCGAGCAGGGGCTGCAGCCGCAGTGCTTCGTGAACTGCATCGGCAAGATCCGCTTCGCCGGTTGGGTGTCGGTGCCGGAGCAGGCGCGTGAGGACAATCCGATCGACTACCTGGTGCACGTGCGCAAAGTGGCTCTGCCGCTGTTTCCGCAGTTCGGGTTGGAGCCGAACGTCTACTACATCCCGCCGGTGCACGCGCCCCGCAGGTTCCTGCGGCAGATGTTCGGCCCCGGTGTCGATCAGGCCATCGATACCTACCGCAAGTCGGCGGACGACCCCGACCTGACCGGCCTGCTCAGCCTGTTCGGCTCGACGCAAAATGTCGTGCCGCGCTGGAAGCGCGAGGGCGACATGGTGCTCGGCTTGGAGGAGAACGGCACGGAGATCGTGCGCGTGCCGATGTATGAGCCGGTGCAGATCCGCCAAGCGCTCGATAGTGAACGCGGTGTGGTGCGGACGAACTGCCCATGAGGCCCCTGCAGCGAGATGCAACATGAGGAGTCTGCAATGACCCACAAACGAATCGCAGCGCTGGCCGTGCTCGCCTTGCTCGTCGCCTGCAAAGGTCCGCCGCCCGCCCCGCCAGCCGAAGTCATCGCGGCACACCGCGCGCAGGTGCCGAGCGACCCGAACGATCCGGCCTGGCGCGACGCGCCGTTGTACACCGCCGCGTTGCTGGTGCAGGACATGGTCGAGCCACGCCTGCTGGAGCCGTCGACGGACAAGGTGCAGGTTCGCGCGCTCAGCGACGGCAAACGCATCGTCTTTCGCCTCGAGTGGCAGGACCCGACGGACAACGAGGTGCCGGGGCTCGCACGCTTCTCCGACGCTTGCGCCGTGCAGCTTCCGGTGAGCATCCAGGCCGACGTGCCGGCACCGCAGATGGGCGAAAGCCAACGTCCGGTCGAGATCACGTACTGGCGCGCCTTCTGGCAATCGATGGTCGACGGGCGTGAGGATACGATCAAAGCATTGTTCCCCAACGCCACGGTGGACCACTACCCGTTCGAGGCCGCGTCATTGCCACCGGGTTCGGAAGCGCAGCGCGAGATGGCGCAGCGCTACGCTCCGGCCCGCGCGCTCGGCAACGACATGGCAGGTCCACGCACGCAGCCGGTGCAGGATCTCCTGGCCGAAGGACCCGGCACGATTCGCCCGGCCTCCGAGAGTCGCTCGACCGGCCGGGGTCTACGCACGGAGCAGGGATGGACGGTGGTCCTGGCGCGGCCCCTGCCCAACGGGCTGGAGCCCGGCGGCCGCACCCAGGTGGCGTTTGCGGTTTGGCAAGGGGCGCATCAGGAGGCCGGCGCGCGCAAGATGCGCTCGGTGTGGGTGCCGTTGCTGCTGCAGAAGTAGCGGCAGATCCGGGAGGTGATGATGACACGCAGCGACGATTCCCAGGCTCTCATTGCCGCGGCGGCGGAGTGGCGACTCATCGGTCTCCTCTTGGAGCGGCCGCGCCGCGGGTGGCACGCCGAGGTGGCGAGGCTGGGACGCGAGATGGCGAACCCGGAGCTGCGGCGGCTGGTCACGGCGGCGCGCCGCGCGACCGAGGGCGACTACCTGGGCCGGCTCGGTCCCGGCGGCGTGGTCTCGCCGCGTGAGGTGACCTATCAGCCGTTCGCGGATCCCGGTCACCTGCTCGCCGACCTTGCCGCCTGCTACGACGCCTTTGCCTTCCGGCCACACGTCGAGGAGCCCATCGATCACCTGGCCGTCGAAGTGGCTTTCGTGGGGTACTTGCTCCTCAAGGAAGCGTTCGCCGGCGCCCGCGGTGACCATTGCGCCGCGACCACAACGGCGCGCGCGCGGCGTGCTTTCATCGACGCCCATCTCGCCGCCTTCGCCGCCGGCTTCACCCACCGTCTCGAGGTCCTCGGCGCATCGAATCTGCTGGCGACGGCACGCTGCCTGAGCGCGCGCCTGCCGGCGCGCCCGGCGCCGGAGCCGCGGCGGTCCGATGAGAATGCGATGGATGTCTGTGGCGCCTGCGGCGGTCCGGAGGCGTGGTGACCGGCGCCGCACACGCGGTGCCTTGAAGCGGCTTTGCAGGTAACGTCCCAGCGGGCGCCCTTCGAGACACCGCCGGCTCCTGCCCATGAACCTGAGCCCAACAGGGCGAATGAATTCGCGGCAACCAAAGGCACCCAGTCGCCCTGCGGCGACTCCCCCAGCCACCCCTGTGCGTGGGAGTGTCTATAAACGAAAGCTGCGCACCGCTGCGGACGCCGGGGAATGGAATTCCCCGGCTGAGTCGCCCAAAGTCGGCTGAAGCCGACTGCCACCGAGTCACTGGAGTCCCCTTGAGGGGACTTTTCGACGACTCAGCCCGGGAATTCATTCCCGGGCGTCGTCGCGCCGTCGAGCCCCGCGGCCTGCGTGTCGACCTCCGCCAGCTCCGCGTCGCTCAACAGGCGCGCCGCCATCGGGAAGAGGATGTGATCTTCCTTGTAGATGTGCGCGCGGAGCAACTCGATGAGCGCGCCGGCGTGAGCCCGTTGCGCGGCGCGGTCGCCGCCGCGCACGACGTCGGCGAGCTTCGACAACAACTCACGAAAGCTGGCGTGCTCGGCGTTCATCACCGCGAGCGGGCCGTGGTCGAGGCCGAGGTGGCGCGCCATGGCGGGAAACAGCGCCCGCTCCTCGAGCGCGAAGTGCTGCGCGACGTCCGTCTCCAGGTACGCGGTGAAGTCGGCAAGGTCCGTGTCTTGGCGCCCCACGATGTCGGCTTCGACGGCGGTGAGACGCGCCAGCACGTCCTGATGCTGCACGCCGAGCAGCTCGATGGTCTGAGTCATATGGTCGGATCCTTTCTGCAAGTGCTTGCCTCGCGCGTGGCCTGTAGTGTCAACACCCGACGAATGGTAAGGGTGACGGCGCGACTCGGGTATGATTCCCGTCATAGAGATGAGCAGCATCGACGGCCTCAAAGGCTTCCGCACCCTGCGGCAGGCGGACCGCGAGCAGATCGCCCGCGCCACGCGCGAGCAACGCGTCGCGGCCGGCAAGACGATCTTCGTGGAAGGGCAACCGGCGGACGGCTTCTGGGCGGTCAAGCAGGGGCTGGTGCACATTGTTCGACACGGGCCGGAGGGGCGCGAGATCGTGTTGGAGGTCATCCCACCCGGCGAGTTGTTCGGCGCCGTCGTGGCGCTCGAGGATCGGCCCTATCCGGCGTCCGCGGTGGCCGCCGAGGATAGCGTCGTCTGGCACATGCCCGCGACGCTGGCGCGGGAGTTGTGCCAGAAACATCCGACGCTGCGCGCCGCGATCTTGGAGCAGGTGACGGCGCGCCTGCGCGGTGCGCACGAACGGCTGCGCTCGGTGGCGCTCGAGCGCGTCGAGCAACGCCTGGCGCGCGTGCTGCTCACCTTGGCGGACAAGATCGGCCAGCGCGACGACGGCATCATCATGCTGAGCGTCACGCGGCAGGAATTGGCGGATATGATCGGCACCACCGTCGAATCGACCATCCGCATCACCAGCCGGTGGCAACAGGCCGGCATCGTCAGCTCGTCACGGCATCGGTTGGGGCTGACCGATCCGGTCGCCCTCCGAAAGATCGCGCAGGGGGAAGCACCCTAGCGCGACCGTCGAAGCAGTTTCGGCCCGAGGAAGGCGAGCCACGCGGCCGAGCCGACCAGCCACACCGCCGCGGCCCAGCCCAAGTGATCGAAGTAGGTGTTGCTCATGTCGGCCGCGAGACGCGCCATGAGGGCCAGCACGAACGTCACCCCGAGCACGACCACCGCCGGCGGCCGTCCGAGCGCCAAGGTCTCCAGATCGAGATGGGTGAGCGACACATGGGTCGCCACCCCGAATCCCATCAAGCTGAACCCGCCGATGAACAAGATGTGCAGGGCGGGGACGCGATAGGCTGGCCAGAGGCCGGAGACGGTGAGCCCGACGGGCATGAGCCAGACGGAGAGCCACACCAGTTGGCGATGCACACCGGGCTTCGCGGGCGCACGCCAGGCCCCCGCGCCGATTCCCAAGCCCAACGTGACCACGGCGGCCCGCAGGAGCGGCCCGCCGCGCGGCCAGCCCAGCTGCTCGAGGACAAGGCTCGCCAAGATGGCGGCGCCAGCGGCCGCATAGGCAAAGGCCTTCTGCCGCTCGCCCGGCGCCGCGTCGAGGTCCGGCGGCGGCGGTGCCCCGCCCATCAACGGCAAGACCAAGCTGCCCACGCCCATCGCGAAGCAGAGGAACACCCCCTGCTCGACGAACAGCCGTCCGAGGCCCATGGTCCATGCGGGCACGTCGTGCATCGTCGACGCGGCGATCAACGCGGCGCCACCGAGACCGTGCGCGACGCCCAGCGGGATCAGCACGAAGGCCGCGGGGGGACGGCGTCCTGCCTCACGCCCCAGGAAGCGCCGCACCGCAAACTGGAGGAGCAGCGCAAACAACGCGGCGTACGCGGCTTGGACGAGCGCCCAGCGCTCCAGCAGCGCCGCGCCGGCGGTGGCGATCAGCGCCACCGCCATCGCCGCCATCTCGACGCGAGAGACCGGCGCCGTCTGCGTGCGCCGCGGCAGCGCCGTGAGCAGGAAACCGACGGCGAACGCCATCATGAAGGCCTGCATTTGCACCAACCCGTGGAAGAGGCACGAGTAGGTCGCCGTCACCCCGACCGCGTACAGCACCCAATGGCCGATACCGAGCCACGCGAGCAGGACAGCCAGCGGAAAGAAGAGACGAAACGGTTCGCTTCGCCAGGGCACGTCCGGCGGGCACGTGGGGGGCATGGACGGAGAATACGCGGTTGTCCTCACGCTGTCGCCTGGGTCGACTTCACCGCCAGATGGCGCAGATGTGGAGACCGTTACTGGACGCGCATCGCGCCTGCTGGGACTGTGCTGCGCGAGGAGCATATGCGGCCATCCGTGTCACCTGTGGATGAGAGTGTCTCGCCGCGACTACGGTTGGCTGTCGACGGACTCAGCGCCCCGCCCTCCGAGGAGGTAGTGCTCTTCGACCGCTGCCAGGAGTTCCTCGCGGTTGGGGGTGGCTCCGGCTTGGGTGGTGCGCTCGAGCTTCAGGATCTCAGCGGCGAAGCGCAGGTTGCCCAACACCTCCCGAATCCAGCGCGAGAAGTCGCCACGGGTCATGTGGTGGTGCAGCGACGCGATGTTGACCGTCTTTAGCGCGAGGTGGAACTCGACCACGGTGTGCGCGACGATGGGCTGGCTGCCGTTGGTGCACAAGAACCGGAAGGCCTTGTCGTCGGGCAACCGCGTGTCGGCATACTTGCGGGCATGGTGTGTATGCGACGTCACCCGGCCGGCCGGCGTGAAGATCTGCCACCTCGGAGTGACGGCATCTTCGATGAGCAATCCCGCATGCCCCATGTCGATCATCATCAAGGCATCGGCGACGACCACGTCTTGTGTGCCACGCGCCTGCAGCAGACTGGTAATGAAGTAGCGCTCGTCATCGATGGCCGTCCTGGTGATGACGTGCGCCTGCACGCCGGCATAGACCACGTCGGATACCAGACTGGGGCGGTGGGTGGCGAAGAGGAAATTCACCGTGCCGGCGAAGCGCCGCGCCAGCGCCGAGGTCTCGTGAAAGAAGTATTGTGCTTCGTCGATGACGATCCAATTCGGCAGGCCGATCTGCGCACAGCAGCTCTCCAGCTCGTGCAGCACCGCGTTCACGTAGGCGGTCTGGGCTTGGACCGAGAGCGGCGCCAGGTTCAAGACGATGCTGACGCCTTGCGAACGCAGCACGCGCGGCACCGCGCTCGGGTCGGGCAAGGCGAGGTCGGCGCCCAGCACCAGGACATGCCGGCGTTGGCCGAGCGACAGGTGATCGCCCTCCGGATCGAGGATGCACAGTAGGTAGCCGCGATCGAGCAGTTGCTCGGCCACCAGGCCGGTGAGCCACGACTTGCCGGAGCGCGGATCGCCGCTGATCATGACGTTGGTGCCCGACGCGGGCAGCGCGGCGGGCGTCCCCTCCGCCGTGGTGCCCAGGACGAGCTGGTGCCGCGGCGGTGTCGGCACGGTGCCGTGCGCCTCGAGCAGACGGTGGATGTAATGGGCCACACCCGCACCGCCGGCCTGTGTGAGGTGGTCGTCGGCGTGCGCCGCCAGCACCGGCACGGCGCCGCGCGCCGCCACGCCGACCTCCGCCATGCTCAACAGCGGCAGGTCGTTCTCCGCGTCGCCGAAGGCGATCAGGTTACGCGCCGAGCGCTCGAGCTCCTCCAACGCGCGGCACGTCCCGAACGCCTTGTTCACACCGCTGGGGAGGAGCATCAGCGCTTCGCGGTTGAAGATGGGCTGACAGTCGACGCCGCTGCGGCGCACCAGCTCGAGGACCGCGGCGGTGTGGCGGTCCCAGGTGCCGACGACGACGTTGCCGACGTGAAACGGCACACCGTGCGCCCGCAGCTCGCCGAGAAACTCGTTGGGCGGCGGCACTCCGAGTTGAATGATGCGGTCGGCATACGGCAGATGGATCACCGCGCCGTTCTCCGCGACCACGGCATCGAACATCGATAGGTCGGGCGTCAGCGCCCGCAGATCCTCGAGCAGCCGGCCGCTCACCAGCAGGGTGACGTACCCCTGGACCCGCGCCGTGGCGAGCGCCGCCGCGACCTCCGGCGCCAACTGGCCGTTGATGGCGGTAGTGCCGTCGAAGTCACAGGCGATGGCGCGGCAATACATCTCAGGCACCTTCACGATTCGCCGTGATCGATCAACTCCCCGGCCGCGCCCGCACGCTCTCCAGTGTCATTGTCGTTTGGCCCGGTGAGGATCGACACCTCCCGCGTGCGGCATCCTCGGCGCTGTCTTCGACGGCCAGTCGAGCCGGCTCGCCGGACTGCGAAGGGACGTCGGCGCGCACCGCCCCGCTGGCCCGCTTCTCGTCCATCTCCGAGGGGTGCGTCCTGCCCATCGTTGGACCTTCTCACTAGCGCGAAGGCTGTGGGCGCGCCTTCTCACGAGATGCGCACCGGCACCCTTCACGTCACAGTTGATCGTGCAACCTCGGTGCCACGCCGCAGTCCAGCAATCCAAAGTGTTTGCGGCTCGGAGAGTCCCAGCCGTTGGAAAGAGGGCACGCCGCGTACCCAAAACCCACGCGGCGCACTCGATGCTGAAGAGAATCCGGCAATCAGCCGAGTCGGCGACGGCTACGAGTCGGGGCAGCGCACCGGATCGCGTTCCGTCCGACGACGGACCCTGGCGAGGATGGACGGGCAGGCAGGGTTCTGCATCGGCACACCACCGACCGGCGCCGTTAGCGCCGCTGCACCAGATTTGCCGGGCGCGCTTGTCCCATCTCGGCGTAGCTTTCTGCGGCGAGGTCGATCAGGTCGTTCTCGAGCTGCAACCGAAAGGCTTCGAGACCCTCTTCGCTGCGCGCACTGTCGGGGACCATGTAGGGACCGCGCAGGTAGTAGCCGATCACGTTGAACGGTAACGGCAGCGCCATGCGGTCCCAGGTAGGGAGACGAAGACAGCGCTTGTACCAGGTGCGCGCCAGGATGATTGGCCGGCCGCATTCGCGGGCGATGAGGATGCCTCCCGTCTTCATGCGATACGGCGGCCCTTTCGATCCGTCGACGGTCAAGCCGTAGATGACCTCGTCGGTGGTCCGCATGTGCTCGATCATCTCCTGCAAGGTGCCTTCCCGGCGCCGTGAACGATGTGTGGTCGAGCCGCCGCGGAAGACTACGAAGCCGCAGCGCGTCAGCATGCGACTGATGACCTCGCCCGACTCGCCGAGACTCGCCAAGGTGTGGGGACGAAAGCCGAGATAGTAGTAGCCGTAGGCGACGGTCAGCACTTCCTCGTGCCACAGCAATCCCACCGCGCCGTTGTGGTCCTTTATGATGCGCTTCAGATCGAGGAAGTTGTGTTCGCGCACGCGGCTGGTTGCCCAGACCAGTCGCATGTAGAGCAGGTACAGCGCGGGCACCATCAGCGCCGCGAGCTTGGAGAGGCGGCGCGAGAAGAGCGGGCGTACCTTGTCACGCATGAAGCGGCCGAGCCGGCTCCTGCGCCGCTTGCGAGCGGTCACCGTGCCGCTCCGCGGCCGTGCGTGCGCGTACTCATCGCCGGATACGTAACAAAGAATCACGCGCCCGCGTAGTGAATCGTTCGGAGTTCCCTGAGCCGGCTCCGCACCGCGTCATCCTCACCAGACGCCCGGCAGGAGCCGCCAGCGCACCCGCTCGGCATATTCGCGATAGCCGACGAGCTCCCGGTGCAACGTCCGGTCCTCGAGCGCCGCGCGCACGACCAGGAGGCTGAAGCCGATGACGGTTGGCACCAGCGCCCACAGCGAGCCCAGCAAGAAGGGCAGGGCGGCGTGACCGAGCATGAAGCCGGCGTAGCCCGGATGACGCACGTAGGCGTAGGGACCGCCGGTGATCACGTGGTGTGAACGCTCGGTTTGAATGCGGACGAATGGCGCGAAGAACTTGTTGGTCACCTCGGCCCAGAAGCTGAATGAGAGCCCGATGGCGAAGAGGCCGAAGGCCCCGACCTGCACTGCCAACGGCAATGACGCCGACCAGTGGCGCCGGTGATCGAGCCCCGCCACCAGCAACGTCGCCGGAAAGGCCCACACGAACATGATGCTGCTCAAGATCAGGTCCCAGAGCATGAACCCCGGCGCGATGCGGCTGCGCTCTTGAAGCAGGCCGGGATCGAAGAGGCGAAAGGCGGCGAGGGTCAGTGCCGCGTACACGCCGAGCGCCAGCCACGCGCCCGGCCACGCCATCTCGCCGGCGCTGCCGAAGAGCATGGCGGCCAGGAAGGCGAGAAACACAACCGCTCCGGAGGCTGCGCGCAACATGACGGACTCCCTCGACGGTTCGACAAAGCATTGCGCGGCCACGTTGGTCAAGACGCGGGCAAGCCTGAGACCGAATGCTTGTCTGCTGCCGCGAGCTGCGATAGGCAGTCCGCCGACTTCATGCAGGCGAATCCATCGACGTCGCCGCGGCGATCGCATCATGGCTTGGTCGGGCACGTTGCCGTCGTCTTGGCGTTGGCTGCGGTGGCGCTGGCGACGTACTGGAATGCGTTCGACGCCGGGCTGGTTCTCGACAACCGGCCGATCATCCGCGACGCCGACCAGGTGCATGCCGCGACGGCGCAGAACGTCGAGCGCATCTTCACGCACGACTACTGGTGGCCGGCAGCGTTGAGCGGCGCGTACCGGCCGCTCACGACGCTCACGTACCTGGTCAACTATGCGGTCCTCGACAATCGGGAGCGCCCGGCTGGCTATCACGGGGTCAATCTCCTACTGCACTGCGTCAACGCCAGCCTCGTCTATTGGCTGGGGCTCGAGCTGGCGGGTGCCTGGCTCCCGGCGGTCTTCATGGCCGCGCTGTTCGCCGTGCATCCGATCGGTACGGAAGGGGTGACGAACATCATCGGCCGCGCCGACCTGTTGGCCGCGGCGGCGGTGTTGGGGGGACTGCTGCTGCACATCCGTGGCCAGCGCGCCGTGCGGGCCTCGCCGTGGCGCGCCGCTCTGGCGGTGACGGCGACCGCCGGGCTGCTGTGCAAGGAGAACGCCGCCACGCTGGTCGCGGTGGTCGTCCTCTATGACCTCGTCTTTCGCCTCGATTCCGAGGCGCGATGGTCGGCGGGCCGCGTTGCGCGGCAGATCTGGGGGTGGGCAACCGGATGCTGGCTGGTCCTGTTGCCGCCGCTGGTGCTGTGGTGGGCCTTGCGCCAGCGCTTCGCGCACGCCGTGGCACCGCAACCCTTGGAGGTGACGGAGAACGCCATGGTCGCCACCGACTTCGTCACCGCGAAGCTGACGGCAATCAAGGTGCTCGGCCAAAGTTTGTGGCAGCTGCTGTGGCCGTCTCGGTTGTGTTGGGACTACTCGGTCAACGAGACGACGCTGTTTTCTTGGCAGCTCGGCAGCCCGGATGATCAGCAGGCGGTTCTGGCGCTGATCGTCTTCGTTGCAATTGCGTTTGCGATCACCATGCTGTGGCGTCGCTCACGCGCCGTAGTGTTTTGCATCGGCTGGTTCTTCGTCACCGTCCTTCCGACGTCGAACCTCGTCGTGCTGATCAACAGCATGCGTGCCGATCGTTTCCTGTACTTGCCCGTGGTGGGAGCGGTCGGATGTATCGCACTGGCGGCGCGTGCCGTGACGGAGCGATGGTGTGGTGGGCAGCGGCGCTGGCCCGCGGCGCTCGTGTACGGTGTGCTCGGGCTGCTGGTCATGGTCCTTGGCGGGCGAACGCGCGACCGAAATGCCGACTGGCGCGACGAGCTGACCTTGTGTGCGCACGACGTGCAGGTCTGCCCGCGGAGCTTTCGGACGCATCAGTGTCTGGCGGCGGCGCTGTTCACGGCCGACCGGCGCGCCAACGTCGATCGGGCGATGGCCGAGGCCGAAGCGGCGCAGGCCATCCTCGATCGCGACGCGCCCCGATCCCCGTTGGTCCCGGGCACGGTGCTCGAGGACCTCGGGGTGTACTACCGCGCCAAGGCGGCACTCCAATC
>Ga0335082_10003424_pt1 | contig 17238 bp, 20 predicted proteins | sample Lox_Sample_41_FD_206718 | JGI IMG/M metagenome (GOLD analysis project Ga0335082, IMG submission 206718) | Soil microbial communities from Loxahatchee National Wildlife Refuge, Florida, United States - Lox_Sample_4.1 | ecosystem: Environmental > Terrestrial > Soil > Wetlands | place: USA... | reverse complement strand
CCGGCCCCGCAATGTGCCAAGTGCATCCATGCTGGTGTTGATCGTGTCACCAGTTGCGCCGGTCGTAACTGCGGTCGAGCGGCGAAGCGACCCGAAAGAGAGGTCTCCTTCCAGACCGACGACAACATTGTTGATCTGCCAGTTGTAGCCGGCTTGCACACCGCCGATTACGCCAGACCGTTTGTTGTCTGGGAAATTGTTCGTAGCATAGGCCGGACTATCAACATTGGTGCGCGCCCGCGCGAAGCCAACGTTGCCGCCGACGTAGAACCCAGCCCAACTCCAAGGAGCAGGCGCCATCGCCGGTGCTTTATAGGCAGGATGCGGGGCCATGTCGGCGGCCTGCGCGCCTGTCGCGAGCGCCAGCGCGCCGAGCGATACGCCTGCCAGCAGCGACTTTTTCAATTTGCCCGCCCCATTTAGAGAGTTCAGAAATCGCCAAGAATGTGTGGATTCTATAACATTCGGCGCACCAGGCTTCTATGGCTATTTTGCCACTATTCAATAAAAAACCGAGCTATTTGACACGATCTTGCGCCGGCGCGTCAAAGGAATATTATCCTTGACAGCGTGACGCTGCGCGGCTAGGAAGGTGCATTCTTCCATCATTGGCTTTCACGCTTGCAGCCCCTGGGTCCCCGCTTTCGCTGCGCCACGGCGGCCATAGCGGCGGCGCACACGATGCCATCCCTGCCATGTTCTCCTCTACTTTGATTCAGGAGCGCTCTTGCTCGAATTCCGGCGCGCTACGGCCGCGGCTTTTCCGCGTCGGGACAGAACGCCCGCGCGATCTTCCAGACACTCGTGGTCATCGCATGGAGCTGTTCCGCGAACGCGTCCATCTGGGCCTTGGTTTCAAAACAGGTCGGCTCGGGGACCATCCAAAGACTGTTGCCCTGCGGCGCCAGCGCGAGCGCGGCGTGGCACAAGGCGGCGTCGGTTTGCGGCAGAGACTTCATGGCGCCGACGCGTTCCATTTCGCGTGCGTAACTGCTTTTCAGCTCGTTGAACTTGAGAAATCGCTTGTTGTAGGCGTCGCAATCGGCATGCGACGCCGCCGGCAGACAGGCCGCGACCGCGCTCAGCGCCATCAGAAAGATTTTGGTTCGCATCGCTTTATTCCACCCAGCGGCGGCCGCTACGGCTTCTGGCCGGTCATCGCGCACAGTTTCTTGTAGGTTTCGTCGCGCAAGGCCTGCTGATCGGCGGCGAACACGGCAAAGCCCGGGATGCCGCTGTTGCGGGAGGTCCCGCTCCTGGCCTTATCGATCAAGTCGTGCGCCCCGCGCGCCTGCAGCCCGATCCGGTAAATCTTGGACCGGTCCTGCTGCTCGAAGGTGTTGGCGTCGAAAGCCTTCACGTTGGCGAGCTTGATGCTGAAGGTCCTTTTGTCGCCCTGGGGCGGGCAGCCCTTGCAGAACATGACATTCTGCAACTCCAGCACGCCGCCATGGACGGTCAGAGAATTCTCGCTGCGGAGAGTCCCGGCGGTCGTGGTCCATTTTGCCACGGTCTGATCCTTGACCTGCGGCGCCGCGCCGGCGGGCGCGACCGACAGCAAAAGTCCCAAGGCGAGCATGGCGAGCTTCATCATCGGCGTTTTCCAGTATTTGTTTTCAATGTGCTTCCGGCGGCGAGCGCTTCGACGGGGCGTGGGCGCCTCCACAGGAGCATAATTCCCGAGGGCGCGATACTGCCTGGCTCGGAAGGGCGCCATTGCCACAATCAGGCCCGCGACAAGGCGACGGCGGTCGCCCGCGCCGCGCCTTCGATGCGCGGACAAGCCCGGCCATGACGGCGTCGAGTGCATTCGACGCGCCTTTCGTCCCCACCCCCACCTTCATGGGGGCAAGGTTTTGTGCGGGGACGAGCGGGTATAAGTTCGTTATCGTTCTCGTGCGCGGAGGGACGGCGATGGAGACGCGGGTCTTCGGACGGACAGGCATGCGGCTGTCGCTGCTCGGCTTCGGCTGCGGCGCCGTCGGCGGGCTGATGGTGCGCGGCGAATCCGCCGACCAGGAGCGCACCATCGCGCGGGCACTCGACGCCGGCGTCAATTATTTCGACACGGCGGTGCAATACGGTGACGGCGAATCGGAAAAGAACCTCGGCCGCGTGCTGCAAAAGCTCAAGCCCGCCGGCGTTTTCGTCGGCACCAAGGTGCGGCTGCCGCCCGGCACAAGCGGCATCGCCGACGCGGTCGCCCAATCGCTCGACGGCAGCCTGAAGCGGCTGCAGCGCGGCCACGTCGATATCTTCCACCTGCACAATTCCGTCACCGCCAGCGGCGGCGGCCCGGCGCTCAGCGTGCAGCAGGTGCTCGACGACATCGTGCCGGCGTTCGAGAATTTGCGGCGCCAAGGCAAGACGCGGTTTCTCGGCCTCACCGCGGTCGGCGACACCGCGGCGCTGCAACGCGTCATCGACTCGCGCGCCTTCGACAGCGCCCAGGTGGTCTACAACATGCTCAACCCGTCCGCCGCCGAGGCGCTGCCGCCGCACGATGCGGGCCAGGACTACGGGCGGCTGCTCGACCGCACCCAGGCGGCCGGCACCGGCGTCATCGCCATCCGCGTGCTGGCGGGCGGCGCGCTGTCGGGCTCGGCCGCGCGGCATCCGGTCGCCAGCCCGCCGCCGGAGCCGATCGGCTCGGCGGAAACCTACGAGGCCGACATCGCCGCCGCGCGCCGGCTGCTGCCGCTGGTCGCCGAAGGCTTCGCCGCAAGCCTCGCCGAAGCGGCGACGCGCTTTGCCATGTCGCATCCGGCGGTCGGCACGATTCTCGTCGGCATGGCGAGCCCGCAGCAGTTCGACGACGCGCTGGCCGCGGTGATGAAGGGGCCGCTGCCGCCGGCGGCGCTGGCGCGGCTCAAGGCGCTGCGCGGCTAGCGGAATATAATCCTTGACAGCGTGACGCTGATCCGCTAGCACAGGCGCATTCTCCACACTCAGGCGCGCGGCAGTCCCGCTCCCCCTCCGCGGGGCTCCATCTTCCGTTCGTCCCCGCCAACGCGGGACCGAACACGTGCGAGCGGCGCGCGCCATCGCAAGGACAATCCCCATGACCGACCTCGGCGACGAACGCTGGACGCAGATCCGTTACGACTACGAGCACACCGGCCGCCCGATCGTCGACATCTGCGCCGAGCACGGCATCTCGGCCAACACGCTGCGCGACCGCGTGCGGCGCTGGGACTGGACCAAACGGCGCGCGCCGATCCCGCGCCAGGGCCCGCCGGCGGCGGCGGCGCCGAAAATCGAGATGGAGACCGAGGCTTCTGCTCGTGTCGCCGACGTATCCGCTCTCACTGAGCCGAACACCGACCCCGCGGCGATCGCGCCGCGGCTGCAGGGCGCGGTGGCGCGCGTGCTGCCGGCGATCGAGGCGATCATCGCGCGGCTCGGTGCGCAGCCGCTCGCGCCGCGCGAGCTGGAGCAGACCGCCCGCGCGCTCGGCGCGCTGACGCGCACGCTGCGCGAGCTCAACGCGCTCCTGAGCCAGCAGCAAACGCGCACCGTCGTCGACTACGACGACATGCCGGAGGACCTCGACGCGTTCCGCAACGAGCTGGCACAGCGGATCGATGCCTTGCTGGCGGAGCCGCCCGAGGAGGATTGCGGCGGCGAAGCAGGGGACACGATGCCTCGTTGATTCGTCATGGCCGGGCCGCCAGGTCCGGGCTCGGGCCAGCGCCGCCGCGGCCATCCACGTTCGAGGCGCTCACGATCGCTCAAACCGCCCCTTGGTTTACGGCCGCGTTTGGTCGAATAATACGGGGGCCGCCTTCGCCCCGCCCTTCACCGGAATTCGCGACATGCCGACGGTCCAGCCGCTGCTGTTCACGCCCACCACGCTGCGCGAGGTGGCGCTGCGCAACCGCATCGTGATCTCGCCGATGTGCACCTACAGCGCCGACGGCGGCCTGGCGAGCGACTGGCACCTGGTGCACCTCGGCCAGTTCGCGCTGGGCGGCGCCGGCGTCGTCTTCACCGAGGTGACGGCGGTGACCGAGCAGGGCCGCATCACCTACGGCGATCTCGGTCTGTGGTCGAGCGCGCAGGTCGCGCCGCTCGCCCGCATCACCGCGCTGCTGCGCGCGCACGGCGCGGTGCCGGCGATCCAGCTCGGGCATTCCGGCCGCAAGGGCAGCAGCCAGCGGCCGTGGCACGGCATGGAGGCGCTGACCGAGGCCGACGTCCGCGCCCGCGGCGAACGTCCCTGGCAAACGGCCGCGCCGGTCGCCGAGGCGATGGCCGAAGGCTGGCACGTGCCGCAGGCGATGTCGGTCGGCGACATCCGCGGCCTGGTCGCGGCCTGGCGCGACGCCGCGCGGCGCGCCTGCGACGCCGGCTTCGACATCGTCGAGGTGCACTGCGCGCACGGCTACCTCGGCCACCAGTTTCTGTCGCCGCTGATCAACACGCGCAACGACGCCTACGGCGGCGACCGCGCCGGCCGCATGCGCTTTCCGCTCGAGGCCGCCGAGGCGGTGCGCGCCGTATGGCCGCAGGACAAGCCGGTGTTCGTCCGCATTTCGTCGGTCGACGGCGTCGACGGCGGCTGGACCATCGAGGACAGCGTGGCGCTGGCGAAGGAATTGAAGGCGCGCGGCATCGACGCCGTCGACTGCTCGTCGGGCGGCGTGGTCGGATCGGCGACGGCGCGCGCAGTGCCGCGCGGGCTTGGCTTCCAGGTGCCGTTCGCCGAGACGATCCGCAAGGAAGCCGGCATCGCCACGGTCGCCGTCGGTCTGATCCTGACCGGCACGCAGGCCGAGCAGATCCTGCAGAACGGCCAGGCCGACCTGATCGCGGTCGCGCGCGAAGCTCTGTACGACCCCTACTGGCCGCGCCACGCGGCGCGCGAACTCGGCGCTGACGATGGCAACTATGCGGCGTGGCCCCATCAATACGGCTGGTGGCTCGACAAACGCGAGCCGCATCTGCGGCGCATCAGAAGCCAGCAGGCGCGGCCGTGACGCCTGTCCGGGCCATGACGACGCCATGACAAACACGACCTTCACGCGCGACGAGATCGAAGCCGGCCGCCGACTCTTTACCGGCGACTGGCGCTTCGACGCCGCCGCCGGCGCGGCGGCGTCGCTGCCGGCGATGCGCGGCGCCGAGATCGCGTTTGCCGGACGCTCCAATGTCGGTAAGTCGAGCCTGATCAACGCGCTCACCGGCCGCAAGAACCTGGCGCGCATCTCGCGCACGCCGGGCCGCACCCAGGAACTGATCTTTTTCTCGACCGGCGGCCGGCTGCATCTCGTCGACATGCCGGGCTACGGCTATGCCGCCGCGGCCAAGAGCAAGATCGCGGCGTGGACGGAACTGATCCAGGCCTACCTCATCGGCCGCGCCAACCTCGCGCGCATCTACGTGCTGATCGACGCGCGCCACGGCCTGAAAGAGACCGACGATCAGGTGTTCGAAGCGCTCGGTCGCGCCGCGGTCAGCCACCAGGTGGTGCTGACGAAGTGCGACGAGGTGAAGTCGGCCGAGCTCACGCAACGCATCGCCGCCACCGAAGCCGCACTCACCAAACGCCCGGCCGCCTACCCGACGGTGCTCGCCACCTCGTCGCGCGCGGGCGCCGGCATCGCCGAATTGCGCGCGGCGGTCGCGAAGTTGTTGGCCGAGCGGCGCGGCAACGGCTAGAGAGATGCACATGACCCAGATCCTGATCGCGCTGGCCGGCCTGATGGGCGCCGCCGGCATTATGCTCACGGCGGCCGGCGCGCACGGCAGACCGGGCGTCGGCCTCGACAGCGCCGGCTATCTGCTGCTGATCCACGCCGTCGCGGTCATCGCCGGAGCCATCGCCATCCGGCAAGGCCTGCTGCTGCGCCCGCTCGGCCTCATCGCGGTTTGCGGCTTCATCCTCGGCGCCGCCCTGTTCGCCGCCGACGTCGCCGCGCGCGCCTATCTCGGCGGCCGGCTGTTTCCCTTCGCCGCGCCCACCGGCGGCATGATCATGATCGTAAGCTGGCTCGGCCTGATCGCGGCCGCGCTCGCCGTGCTGCGCGGTTGACGGCGATACTTTTGTAGCAGGCCCGGCATTGTCGACAGGCGGCCCCTCGGCTAGAACCCTGCGGCCTTCAACGAGAACCGGCGCAATGGCCAAAGCCCCCAAGATCGACCCCGTCGAGCAGGCGCGCATCCTCGTCGAGGCGCTGCCGCACATGCAGCGCTACGACGAAGAGATCGTCGTCGTGAAATACGGCGGCCACGCCATGGGCCAGGAGCAGACCGCGCGCGACTTCGCCCGCGACATCGTGCTGCTCGAGCAGACCGCGATCAACCCGGTGGTGGTGCACGGCGGCGGGCCGCAGATCGCGGCGATGCTGAAGAAGCTCGGCATCAAGTCGGAATTCGTCGACGGCCTGCGCATCACCGACGAGAAGACCGTCGAGATCGTCGAGATGGTGCTGGCCGGCTCGATCAACAAGCAGATCGTCGGCTACATCAACGCCGCCGGCGGCAAGGCCATCGGCCTGTCGGGCAAGGACGGCAACCTGGTCACCGCGCGCAAGGTGACGCGCACCATGGTCGACCCCGATTCCAACATCGAGAAGGTGGTCGACCTCGGCTTCGTCGGCGAACCGGAAAAGGTCGACCTCACGGTGCTCAACCACGTGCTCGGGAAGGAGCTGATCCCGGTGCTGGCGCCGGTGGCGACCGCGGAAGGCGGCGGCACTTTCAACGTCAACGCCGATACTTTCGCCGGCGCCATTGCCGGCGCGCTCAAGGCCAAGCGCCTGCTGCTGCTCACCGACGTGCCCGGCGTGCTCGACAAGAACAAGAACCTGATCGCGGAAATGTCGGTCGCCGAGGCGCGCAAGCTGATCGCCGACGGCACCATTTCCGGCGGCATGATCCCCAAGGTCGAGACCTGCATCTATGCGCTCGACCAGGGCGTCGAAGGCGTCGTCATCATGGACGGCAAGGTGCCGCACGCGGTGCTGCTCGAATTGCTCACCGACCTCGGCATCGGCACGCTGATCCACCGCTAGGCGCGATACGCAATAGCTGTGTCGCGATAAACTGCCCGGCATGATTCGCGCTTCATTCGGCATGTTCGCTGCGGTGCTGGTGCTGACGCCGGCGCACGCCGAGCTGACGCTGTGCAACCGCACCAGCTATCGCGTCGAGGCGGCGATCGGGCTGGAGAAGAACGCCAACATCGCGACGCGCGGCTGGTTCCGCATCGATCCCGGCGCCTGCAGCAAGGTCGTGGACGGCGCGCTCGACGCCGACATGGTCTACGTGCACGCGCGCACGCCGGCGGTCTACGGCAGCGCGCCGCTGCCGCAGGCTAGCCAGGCTGAATTGTGCATCCGCGACGGCGACTTCACGATCGCCAACGCGCGCGGCTGCCCGATCAAGCAGCAGGCGCATTTTTCCGCGGCGCGGCCCTCCGACGCACCGAACGGGCCGACCGTCAACCTCGCCGAAGAAGCCGATTACGACGACACGCAGGCGCGGCTCGCCGGCATCCAGCGCCTTCTGACCATCGCCGGCTACGACGCCTATCCGATCGACGGCGTGCAGGGCGCCAAGACGCAGGCCGCGATCGCCAAGTTCCTCGCCGCCCGCAAGCTGCCCGCGGACATCGTCGTCAAGCCGGAATTTTTCGACGCGCTGACGGCCGCCGCCGCCAATCCGGAAGGCGCCGGCTTTTCCTGGTGCAACGACACCACCTACGCGGTGATGGCCGCGCTCGGCGTGGTCGAGATGGGCGCGATCGTCACGCGCGGCTGGTATCGCGTCGCCGCCGGGCAGTGCCTGCGGCCGGACCTGCACGGCGACCCGCATCGGCTCTACAGCTATGCGGAAGCGGTCGACGGCAACGGCCGCACCGTCATGCGCGGCGGCGCGCCGCTCGCCTGGGGCGGCAAGATCGCGCTGTGTACGCGCGACGGCAAGTTCGAGCTCGCCGACCACAAGGACTGCGCGACGCGCGGCCTCAATACCGCCGGCTTCGCGCTTATCGATCTCGGCAATCAGCCGGCGGTCACCGTGCGCTTCAGGGAACCCTAGCCCGTGCCGCAAGCGACCCGTTCCACGCCGCGCGGCTTCGGCCGCGTCGAGACCTGGGTGTTCGATCTCGACAACACCCTCTATCCGCATCACCTGCTCTGGCAGCAGGTCGACGACCGCATCCGCGCCTATGTCGCCGAGTTCCTCAAGGTATCGAAGGACGAGGCGTTCCGCGTGCAGAAGGACTACTACAAGCGCTACGGCACCACCATGCGCGGGCTAATGACCGAGCACGGGCTCGATCCCGATCATTATCTCGACTACGTGCACCAGATCGACCACTCGCCGCTGGAGCCTAACCCCGCGCTCGGCGCGGCGCTGGAGCAACTGCCCGGCCGCAAGCTCATCCTCACCAACGGCACCCGCAAGCACGCCGACGCGGTGATGCGGCGGCTGGAGATCCATCAGCATTTCGAGGACGTCTTCGACATCGTCGCCGCCGAGCTCGAGCCGAAGCCGGCTCTGCAGACCTACGAGCGTTTCCTGCAGCTCCATAAGGTCGATGCGACCAAAGCGGCGATGATCGAGGACCTCGCGCGCAATCTCGAAGCGCCGCACGCGCTCGGCATGACCACCGTGCTGGTGGTGCCGGAGGGCCAGCGCGAACTGTTTCGCGAGGACTGGGAACTGGGCGGGCGCGACGAACCGCACGTCGACCATGTCACCGACGATCTTGCCGGGTTTCTCGCGCAAATCGTGCAGGACCGCCGTCCGGCTTGACATAACCTGCCCCGCCCCCGACAACCCGCAGCCGAAACGCGCCGGGGTGCCCGATGTCCAACGACAAACTCGCCAGAACCATCGACGAGGCCTTCGAGGGCCGCGACAAGATCGGCCCGAAGACCAAGGGCGCGGTGCGCAAGGCCGTGCAGTCGGCGCTCGAGTTGCTCGACCGCGGCGAGGCGCGCGTCGCCGAAAAGCGCACCGACGGCGCCTGGCACGTCAACCAGTGGCTCAAGAAAGCCGTGCTGCTGTCGTTCCGCCTGAATGACATGAGTGTGATCCCCGGCGGTCCGGGCAAGGCGGTGTGGTGGGACAAGGTCGATTCCAAGTTCAAGGGCTGGAATGCCGCGCGCTTCCGCAAAGCTGGCTTCCGCGCCGTGCCCGGCTGCGTGGTGCGCCGCTCTGCCTTCATCGCGCCCGGCGTGGTGCTGATGCCGTCCTTCGTCAACCTCGGCGCTTATGTCGACTCGGGCACTATGGTCGACACCTGGGCGACCGTCGGCTCCTGCGCGCAGATCGGCAAGAACGTGCATCTGTCGGGCGGCGTCGGCATCGGCGGCGTGCTCGAGCCGCTGCAGGCCGGTCCGGTGGTGATCGAGGACAACTGCTTCATCGGCGCGCGCTCGGAGGTGGTCGAAGGCGTCATCGTGCGCGAAGGCGCGGTGCTCGGCATGGGAGTCTATCTCGGGCAATCGACCAAGATCGTCGATCGAGCCAGCGGCCAGGTTCTCTATGGCGAAGTGCCGCCCTATTCGGTGGTCGTCTCCGGCACGCTGCCGGGCAAGGACGGCGGCCCGCATCTCTACTGCGCGGTCATCGTCAAGCGCGTCGACGAAAGAACGCGCTCGAAGACCAGCATCAACGAACTCTTGAGGGATTGAGGGCGGTGGACCAATGACCGCCGATCCCGTCGCCCTCGCCCGCGATCTGTTGCGCTGCCCTTCGGTGACGCCAAAGGAAGGCGGCGCGCTGGCGTTTCTGGAAAAGACGCTGAAGGCGGCGGGCTTCTCCGTGCACCGCATGACGTTCCATGAACCCGGCGCCGACGACGTCGAGAACCTCTACGCCCGCATCGGCACCGCCGCGCCGCATCTGATGTTCGCCGGCCACACCGACGTGGTGCCGCCGGGCGACGAGAGGGCCTGGGCGCATCCGCCGTTTTCCGGCGAGGTCGACGGCGGCGAACTGTACGGCCGCGGCGCGGTCGACATGAAAGGCGGCATCGCCTGCGCGCTCGCCGCCGTGCTCGACCATCTCGCGGAGAACGGCGGCAAACCAAAAGGCTCGATCTCGTTCCTGATCACCGGCGACGAGGAAGGCATCGCGGTCAACGGCACGCCCAAGTTGCTGCAATGGGCCGCCGAGCGCGGCGAAAAATTCGACCATTGCATCCTCGGCGAGCCGAGCAACGTCAACGCGCTAGGCGACACCATCAAGATCGGCCGCCGCGGCTCGCTCAACGGCCAATTGATCGTGCGCGGCAAACAAGGCCATGTCGCTTATCCCGAGCGCGCCGACAATCCGGTCCGCGGGCTGGTGACGCTGGTGTCGGCGTTGCAAGCCGAATCGCTCGACAACGGCAGCGATCTGTTTCCGCCGTCGCATCTGGAATTCACCTCGCTCGACGTCGGCAACAAGACGGTCAATTTGATCCCCAACGAGGCGCGCGCGCGCTTCAACATCCGTTTCAACGACCATCACACGCTCGACTCGCTGAAAGCCCTGGTCGAGCAGCGCGCGGCCAAAGCCGCCGGCGGCAAGATCAAATTCGCGTTCCAATGGGCGCCCTCGAACGCCGGCGTGTTCGCGGTCAAACCGGGTCCGTTCACCGATCTCGTTGCCGACGCCATCGCCAAGGCAACGGGCCGCGAGCCGGAACTCTCGACCAGCGGCGGCACTTCGGACGCGCGTTTCATCTCGCAATATTGCCCGGTGGTCGAATTCGGCCTGGTCGGGCAGACCATGCACGCGGTCAACGAGCGCGTGCCGGTCGCCGACCTCGCCGCGCTGACGGCAATCTACCGCACGATCATCGACCGCTACTTCGGTTCGTAATCGACCCGCATGAGATAGAGCCCGTCCGGCGGCGCCACCTGGCCGCAGGCTGTGCGGTCGCGCGCGTCAAGCGCGCGGGCGAGATCGTCGGCGCTCCATCTGCCCTCGCCGACATGCACCAGCGAGCCGACCATCGAGCGCACCTGGCTGTGCAGGAACGAACGCGCCGAGGCCCGCACGTTGATCGTGTCGCCGTCGCGTTCGACGTCGAGCCGGTCGAGCGTCTTGAGCGGCGACTTGGCCTGGCATTCGGTGGAGCGGAACGTGGTGAAGTCGTGCTTGCCGACGAGGCGCTGCGCAGCGGCATGCATTGCGTCGGCGTCGAGGGGGCGCGGCACGCGCCAGGCATGGCCGGCGTCGAGGGTCAGGTCGGCGCGGCGGTTGACGATACGGTAGAGGTAGTGGCGTTTGATCGCCGAGGTGCGCGCGTTGAAATCCGCGGCCACATGTTCGGCGGCGAGGATGGCGACGGGATGCGGCCGCAAATGCGCATTGAGCGCGTCGCGCACCGTGTCGTCGTCCCAGTCCCTGGCGAGATCGACATGCGCCACCTGGCCGCGCGCATGGACGCCGGCGTCGGTGCGGCCGGCGCCCTGCACCAGGACGGTTTCGCCGGACAGCGCCGCCACCGCCGCAGTCACCACGCCCTGCACGCTCGGCCGGTCGGCCTGAATCTGCCAGCCGGCGAAGGGAGCGCCGTCATATTCGATGGTCAGCTTGTAACGCGGCACGATTGATTCACCTCAAACCACGCGACGGCAGGATTCCTATACTTGAATTTGAATATGAGAGGCGAGAGTCCGATGAAACGCGAATTTAAGAAGCAAATCATTGACTTGCTCAATGAGCACCGGATCATGACCATCGCCACCAACCGCCCCGACGGCTGGCCGCAGGCGACGGTGGTCGGCTACTGCAACGACGGCATGGTTATCTACTGCCTGATTTCCCGCGACAGCCAGAAATACGCCAACATCATGCGCGACCCGCGCGTCTCGCTCGCCATCGCCAAGGACTACCCGCAGCCGCTGCAGATCAAGGGCCTGTCGATCGCGGCGACCGCGAGCATCGTCAGCGACCAAGGCGAGCGCGACCATGCGGCGCAGATTCTGCTGCATCGCTATCCCGAATACCGGGTGATGCCGCGGCCCGACCCGCACGCGGTGCCGACCATCAGGCTGACGCCGGAGATCGTCTCCGTCCTCGATTATTCCAAGGGCTTCGCGCATACCGATCTGGTCCGTGTCAGCGACAACGATCTCGCCGAATTCATCGAGGCCCGGCGGCATCATTGGGCGGGATTTCATCCGGCCTGAGCCGTTCAAAGGAGTCGCGCGCCCGGCGCGATTTTCGACCCGCGCAGGAATTCGTCCGCCGACATCGGCTTCTTGCCCTCACGCTGCACTTGCGTAAGCCGCACCGCGCCATCGCCGCAGGCAACGGTGAGATGTTCGTCGAGCACCGCGCCCGGCGCGCCGCTGCCCTCGGCGCGCGTCACGCGCAGCGCCTTGACGCGCACGCCGTCGAGTTCGAACCAGCCGCCGGGAAACGGCGACAGGCCGCGGGTGTGGTTGTGCACTTCGCTCGCCGGTTTCGTCCATTCGATGCGCGTCTCGCCCTTGTCGATCTTGGCGGCGTAAGTGACGCCCTGCTCCGGCTGCGGCGTCAAAGCGAGCGTCCCGCGCTCCAGCGCCGCCAGCGCGCGCGCCATCAGATCGGCGCCGAGCCTTGCCAGCGCGTCGTGCAGATCGCCGGCGGTCATGTCGGGCCCGATGGCGATACGATCGCTCATCGCCATGGCGCCGGTGTCGAGGCCTTCGTCCATCTTCATGATGGTGACGCCGCTTTCTTTGTCGCCCGCCATGATGGCGCGGTTGATCGGCGCCGCACCGCGCCAGCGCGGCAGCAGCGAGGCATGCACGTTGAAGCAGCCGAGCCGCGGCGCGTCGAGGATTGGCTTCGGCAGAATCAAGCCGTAGGCGACGACCACCGCGGTGTCAGCGTTGTGCGCGCGGAATTCGGCCTGCGCCGCTTCATCCTTCAGCGTCTTCGGCGTCAGCACCGCCAGACCGAGCCGGCGCGCCTCGCGCTCGACCGGCGTCACTTGCAGCTCCAGGCCGCGCCGGCCGGCGGGCTTCGGCGCGCGCGTATACACCGCCGCGATATCATGCCCGCGCGCGGCGAGCTCGATGAGCGTCGGCACCGCGAAATCGGGCGTGCCCATGAAGATCAGGCGCATGCAGGCTCCGCCCAGACTAGCCGATGTGATGCGAAGGCTCTTTGTCCTCGGCCAGCGGCTTGACCGGCTCGCCCCGCTTCGCCGCCTTCTTGAATTTCTTCATCACCATGTCGCGCTTGAGCTTGGAGATGTAGTCGATGAACAAGACACCGTTGGTGTGGTCGATCTCGTGCTGCAGGCAGGTGGCGAGCAGGCCGCTCGCTTCGATCTCGCGCGGCGTGCCGTCGAGGTCGAGATACTTCACCCGCACCGCCGCCGGCCGCTCGACCTCCTCGTAATATTCCGGGATCGACAGACAGCCTTCCTCGTAAGTCGACTTTTCGTCGGCCGTCCAGACAACCTCCGGATTGATGAAGACCTGCGGCGCCTTGGGATCGTCCTTCTTGGCGAGGTCCATGGTGACCACGCGCTGCGGCACGCCGATCTGGATGGCGGCGAGCCCGATGCCCGGCGCCGCGTACATGGTCTCGAACATGTCGTCGACCAAGGCGCGGAACGACTTGTCGAACGCCTTCACCGGCTCGGATTTGAGCCGCAGCCGCTTGTCGGGAAGGATGAGGATGTCACGCACCGCCATGCGCGCGATGTAAGGGCTAGTTCCAGCGTGGTCAATGCGCGCATTTCCGCTTGAGCCACCGGCCTAATCGCCCTACCGTTCGCCGTTCGTTCGCGCCGGCGCGCGAATCGCGATAGAAGCGGCCCATGCTGGAAACCATCCTGATCGTTCTCGCCGTGGTGATCGCCGTCGGCGTCGTCGCCATTCTGGTTCTGCTGGCGCGGCCGCGGCCGCCGGCCATCGATCCGGCCGCCGAGCAGCGGCTGCGCGAACTCAATGCGCGGCTCGATGCCATGGGCAGTTGGCTGCAGAACTCTCATGTCCAGTTACAGCAGACCGTGAACTCCAGGCTCGACGCGGTGACGCAGAATCTCGGCGAGTCGATGAAGACCACAACCAAGAACACCACGGAACACCTGCAGCAACTGCATGCCCGACTTGCCGTGATCGACTCGGCGCAGAAGAACATCACCGATCTGGCGTCGACGGTGACGTCGTTGCAAAAGGTCTTCGACAACAAGCAGCGCCGCGGCGCCTTCGGCCAAGGCCGCATGGAAGCCATCGTCGCCGATGGGCTGCCGCAGGGCGCCTATGAATTTCAGTTTACACTCTCAAATAACTCGCGGCCGGACTGCTGCATCCATATGCCGGACAACCGCCATCTCGTCATCGACGCCAAATTCCCGCTGGAAGCGACAACCGCGCTGGAAAATGCCAAGACAGATGAGGAGCGGCTTCAGGCCACGCGCCAGCTGCGGCAAAATCTCGGCAAGCACATCGACGATATCTCCGGAAAGTACCTGATCAAAGGCGAGACGCAGGATGTCGCCTTCATGTTCATTCCGTCGGAATCCATGTTCGCCGAGCTTTACGACGGTTTCGACGACGTCTTGCAGAAGGGCTACCGCGCCGGCGTCATCATCGTGTCGCCGTCGCTGCTGATGTTGGCGATCCAGGTTGTCCAGCAGATCCAAAAAGACGCCCGCATGCGCGAGGCGGCGGATAAAATCCTGAAGGAAGTCGGGCTGATGATTGAAGACGTGGCGCGGCTCAAAGATCGCGTCGAGAACCTCGATCGGCACTTCGGCAACGTCAACAAGGACATCGAGCAGATCGTCACATCGGCCGAAAAAATCCTCAGTCGCGGCGAGAAAATCCAGGGCGTCGAGTTCAGCGACGAAGCGCCGAGCGCTCAAATCATCCCCGCGCCGATCCGCAAGCTGGAAGCCGGCGAATAGCGCATGACCGCAACGCCCGGCACCGCGCGGCCGCGCCCATCCTTCCTCGACGCCGCCGCGGTCTACCTCAAGCCGCGCGTGCTGATCGTCCTGTTCCTCGGCTTCTCGTCGGGCCTGCCGCTGGCGCTGTCGGGCACGACGCTCCTGGTGTGGATGCGCGAATCGGGCGTCGACCTCGGCACCATCGGCCTGTTCGCTCTGGTCGGTACGCCCTACACCGTAAAATTCCTGTGGGCGCCGCTGACCGACGCGCTCGACGTGCCGCTGCTCGGGCGCTGGCTCGGCCGCCGCCGCGGCTGGCTGGTTTTCACGCAAATGCTGCTGATGGCGGCGATCCTGTTCCTCGGCTCGACTGATCCGGCGCGCGCGCCCGTATTGGTCGCGCTCGGCGCGTTGCTGGTGGCGACGGCCTCGGCCACCCAGGACATCGTCGTCGACGCCTTCCGCATCGAAAGCCTGCCGGAAAACGAGCAAGCCGCGGGCTCCGCCGCCTATGTCGCCGCCTATCGCGTCGGCATGCTGGTGTCGACTGCCGGCGCACTGTTCGCGGTCAGCGGCTTCCAGACACACGGCTTCGGCAAAACGGCGGCCTGGCACCTCGGCTATGCGGCGATGGCGCTGCTGGTGCTGATCGGCACGGCGACCGCGCTTCTCGCCACCGAGCCGGAGCGCTCGGCGCTGGCGGAAGCCGCTCATGCGCATCAGAAGCCGTTCATGCGCGTGGCCGAGGCCGCCGTCGGCGCGTTCAGGGATTTCCTCAGCACCGAGATGGCCTTCACGATGCTCGCCTTCGTGGTGCTGTTCAAATTCACCGACGCGCTGTCGGGCGCCATGACCGCGCCGTTCGTCATCGACCTCGGTTTTACCCGCAACGAATACGCGGCGATCGTCAAAGGCGTCGGGCTCGCGGCGCTGCTCGCCGGCGGCTTTGCCGGCGGCTACGTGGCGCGCGCTTTGCCTCTGGCAACCAGCCTGTGGATCGGCGCCATCCTGCAGGCGGCGGCCAATCTCGGCTTCTGCTGGGTCGCGACGCGCGGCCACGATCTCACCGCGCTGACCGTCGCAATCACGCTGGAGAATTTCACCAGCGCCATCGGCACCGTGATGTTCGTCGCCTATCTGTCGGTGCTGTGCCAGAACCCGCTGCACACGGCAACGCAATACGCGCTGCTCACGGCGCTGGCCGCCGTCGGGCGCACGTATCTGTCGTCGGGGGCCGGCTTTATTGCCGAAAGCACGGGCTGGGTATGGTTCTTCATCGTCTGCGCGCTCGCCGGGCTGCCGAGCCTGGCGCTGCTGTGGTGGCTGCAAGCGCGCGGCCATTTCAAGCGATTGGAACCGAAACAAGCCTAGCGCTTGGCCGGCTCGGCAAAATGCCACTTGGTGACGACCGCGTCTCCGACGTGCCAAGCGGTCTGCGAGCAGAAGAATATCTCGGCTACGATCGATATCTTCTTGCCGAGCAGGCGATCGAGTTGCGCCTTTTTTGACTTGTCGTCCATGACCACGAGATGAAACGTCTTCGGCGGGACCTTGTCGTCGCAGAATTCGTCATCGGCTGCGAACTTGCGCGGATTGTCCGACGTCATCTGGTAGACGTTGATCCACGTGGTGCCGTTCGGATGCTGAATCTTGAAGAAGCGCACCGGTCCGCTGATCGTGTCGCCGGACTTGAGCAGGTTCTGCGCGCTCGCGGACCCGAAAAGCCCAAACAGCACGAGAAGTGCGATCGCGCGGCGCATGATCAGAACAGCGTCCGCTGCTTGATCGCCGCCGACAGCGTGCCTTCGTCGAGGTAATCGAGTTCGCCGCCGACCGGCACGCCGTGCGCCAGACGCGTCACCTTGACGTTGGCCTCGTGCAGCAGCTCGGTGATGTAATGCGCGGTGGTTTGGCCGTCGACCGTGGCATTGAGCGCCAGGATCAGCTCTTTCACCTGCGGCTCGTGCGCGCGCGACACCAGCGCGTCGATGGTGAGGTCCTGCGGGCCGACGCCGTCGAGCGGCGACAGCGTGCCGCCGAGCACGTGATAGCGACCATTGACCGCGTGCGCGCGCTCCAGCGCCCAGAGGTCGGCGACATCGGCGACGACGACGATGATCGAGGGATCGCGCTTGACGTCGGTGCAGACGGTGCACGGATTGTGCGTATCGATATTGCCGCAGATCTTGCAGATCTCGATCTTCTCCATCGCCGTTTCCAGCGCCGAAGCGAGCGGCGCCATCAGCAATTCGCGCTTCTTGATGAGGTGCAGCGCCGCGCGCCGCGCCGAGCGCGGGCCAAGGCCCGGCAGCCGCGCCAAAAGCTGGATCAGGCGCTCGATCTCGGGACCGGCGACGGCGGAGGGCATTTATGGCAATGACAATCCCGGCGGCAGCGGCACG
>Ga0335082_10003423_pt1 | contig 17246 bp, 13 predicted proteins | sample Lox_Sample_41_FD_206718 | JGI IMG/M metagenome (GOLD analysis project Ga0335082, IMG submission 206718) | Soil microbial communities from Loxahatchee National Wildlife Refuge, Florida, United States - Lox_Sample_4.1 | ecosystem: Environmental > Terrestrial > Soil > Wetlands | place: USA... | reverse complement strand
TCCCCGGCGCACTGCCAGTCGGTCCCCTGCGGATCCTGGACGCACTGCCCTGGCGCGCAGACCACCTCGCCGAGCCCGGAGAGGACGGCGGTGCCTCCGGCGAGCCGGGCGCAGCGCGTGGTCCCCATCGCGTCGGTCTGGCAGTGGGACGCCTGCTGCGCCGCGCTCGCGCCCGCGAGGGCGAGCCCCGCGAGCGCCGCCGCTGCGAGGAGCCACTGCCGCACCGAAGGCCTCATCGCTTGCGCACCAGCGTCACGCCGTCGGCGATTGCGAGCATGACCGCGTCCACGCGCGAGTCGGCGGCGACCTTGTCGTTGAAGGCGCGGATGTGCTCGGTCTGCTCGTCCCGCGCCTCGGGGTCGGCGACCCGTCCCATCCAGAGCACGTTGTCGACCGCGATGACCCCGTTGGGCCGCAGCCGCGCCAGGATCTCCTCGTAGTAGACGGGATAGCCGGGCTTGTCGGCGTCGATGAAGGCGAGGTCGAAGACCTCCTCCCTGGGCAGCGCGCGCAGCGTCTCGGCCGCAGGCGCGAGCCGGAGCTCGATCTTGTGGGCGACGCCGGCCTTCTCCCAGAAGGGGCGTCCGATCGCCGTCCACTCGTCGCTGACGTCGCAGCAGAGGAGGCGGCCGTCGTCGGGAAGGCCGCGCGCGATGCAGAGCGACGAGTAGCCGGTGAAGGTCCCGATCTCGACGGCGCGCCGGGCGCCGAGCGCGCGCGTGAGCAGCGTCAGGAAGGCGCCCTGCTCGGGCGCGACCTGCATCATCGAGATCCCCCCGAGGCGGCGCGTCACCTCGATCAGCTCGCGCTGCACCACGTCGGGCTCGGTGCCGTGGCGCAGCATGTACTCGTGCGCCGCCGGAGACAGGAAGAACGACTTGGGCTGGTCGGCCATGGCTCCTCCGCGATTCGGCGCCGCCCCCCCGGCAAACCCAGTCTATCATCGCCATCGATCGTCGCTGGATCGGGGTCTCATCACCCGAGGTCACATCGAATGGGTCGCCGCTCTCGCGCATGCCTGTGGGTCGCCTCGCTCCTGCTCGCCGCGGGCGGCGCCCGCGCGCAGCTCTTCACCGGACTCGGAACCGTGCAGGGCACCTCTTCGAGCAGCGCATTCGGCGTCTCCGCCGACGGGAGCGTCGTCGTCGGCGTGAGCGGCACCCCGAGCGCTGCCGGGCTGGTGGTCGAGCTCGGCCTACCGTTTCGCTGGACCCAGTCAGGAGGGATGCAGGGGCTCGGCCTCGTCGACGGCGCCATCTCGTCCACCTGTCGAGCGGTCTCGGGCGACGGCTCGACGATCGTGGGCAGCATGATCGGCGCGACCTACCTGGCCTTCCGCTGGAGCAACAACTCCTTCGAGACGCTCGGCGCCCTCGATCCCGACGGCACCAGCGAGGCGTTCGGCGTCTCCCACGACGGCTCGGTCGTCGTCGGCGTGAGCTCGTTCACCGGCGGCCTCGCCTTTCGCTGGACCGAGAGCGGAGGCATTCACGCGATCGGCGTTCTGCCGGGTGGCGAATTCAGCAACGCGCAGGGTGTGTCCGGGGACGGAGAGGTCGTCGTCGGCTACGCCGACTCGACCCACACCGCCGCCGAGGTCGGAAAGGACGAGGCGTTTCGCTGGACGGCGAGCGGCGGCATGGTCGGCCTGGGCGACATCGCGGGCGGCGCCTTCAACAGCCGGGCGTTCGGCGTCTCGTCCGACGGACAGGTCGCCGTCGGCGAGAGCGACAGCGCAGCCGGCACCGATGCATTCCGCTACACCGAGGCCGCCGGCATCGAGAGCCTCGGCGACTTCGATGGCACGGCGCATGCGGCGTCCGCGGACGGCTCCGTGATCGTCGGGGAGGGCTACTTCGGCAATCCGCCGCACCTCAACGAGGCCTTCGTCTGGGACGCGACCCACGGGGTGCGGCGTCTGGCGACGGTCCTGACCGGCGACCTCCACCTCTCGCTGTCGACCTGGTACCTGGGTCCCGCGACGGGCGTCTCGGCCGACGGCAACACCATCGTGGGTTGGGGGGTCGATCCGGCCGGCAACACCGAGGCCTGGCTCGCGCGGCTTCCGGAGCCCGACGCGCCGCTCCTGCAAGGCAGTGCGCTCGTCGCGCTCACGGCGCTGGCGGCGCGGCGCGCGCGCTAGCCGGCGGTGCGGCGGTACAGCCGCCTCGCTCCGCTCCGAGCCGGCCTCAGCGGCCCTGCCGCATCTGGAGCTGCATCGAGAGCGCCTTCTCCGCCTCCGCCTCCGGGATGCGCCCGGCCTGCTGGTAGAGCATGGAGAGGCTCGTGTGGGAGAGGGGGTCCTCGGGGTCCAGCTCGACGTAGCGGCGCGCCGCCGCGATCGCGTCGTCGAGGTCGCCGCGCTTCGCGAGCGCGATGGCGAGGCCGTTCCACGCCATCGCGAGCCCGCCGTCGAGCGCGATCGCCTTGCGGTGGGCCTCGACGGCCTCGTCGACCCGTCCGTGCGCGAAGTGCTCGATCCCGGCCTTGTAGAGGGTGCGCGCCTCCGACATCGACGGCAGTATAGCCGCGCGATGGCCGCTCCCTCGATCCGCACGTTGCGCCGCGACGAGCGCGAGGCGTGGCTCGAGCTGCTCGACGGATGGGAGCTCGGCGACGGCTGGCGCGGTCGCGACTTCTTCCGGCGCCCGCTCGAGCGCGATCCGACCTTCGAGGACGAGAACGTCTGGGTCGCGACCGAGGGCGGGCGGCTCGTCAGCTGCGTGCAGATCTTCCCGCGGCGGCTGCGGGTGCGCGGCGCCGCGGTGCCGACGGGCGGGATCGGCAGCGTCTTCACGCGCCCCGAGGCGCGCGGCAGCGGCGTCGCGAGCGCGCTGCTCGAGCGCACCCTCGCGGCGATGCGCGAGCGCGGCATGGAGCTCTCGCTGCTCTTCGCGGCGCGCCACGCGTTCTACGGCCGCCTCGGCTGGGGACTCTGGCCGCGGTCGCGCCCGCTCCTCCTCCGCGCCGAGGGGACCGCCCCGGCGGTGCGCGCCGGCGACCGCTTCGATCCGGCGTGCGACCTGGCCGAGGTCGCCGCGCTGCACGCGGCGTACTCGTCGCCCTTCGATGGGACCGTCGTGCGCGACGCCGCGCAGTGGCAGGCCAGCCTCGTGCTGGCGGGGAACCCGCGCGAGGAGTTCCTCGTCGCGCGCGAGGGCGGCGGCGGGATCGCCGCCTACGCGCGCACCATCGTGCTCGAAGGCTTCTTCCTGATCGCCGAGTGGGCGCGGCGTCCGGACGGCGCGGATGCGCTCGCCGCGCTCGTGGCCGGCCTCCTGACGCCCCGCGAGGAGGATCCGCTCGAGCGCCCGGGTCGGCCTTCGAGCGAGCTCCGCAAGCTCCTGGTCGCGCCGACGCCGCCGGACGCCGAGCTCTACGCCGCGCTCGAGCGGCGCGGCATCGACGTGAAGCACTTCGACGAACGAGGCGCGATGCTGCAGTGCCTCGACGCCGACGCTCTCGCGCGCCGGCTCGACGAGCCCCGCCGGTCCGGCGAGGACCCGGGCGCCTTCCTCGAGCGGATGATCCCGCACGACCGCTTCTGCTTCTGGCCGAGCGATCGATTCTAGCCGGAGGAGCGATGCCCACGACCCCGCACAGCGAATCCCACTTCACCGGAGGCCGGATCGTGCGCGACGTGGTGATCGGAATGTCGGACGGCCTCACCGTCCCCTTCGCGCTCGCCGCCGGGCTCAGCGGGGCCGTCGACTCGAGCCACATCGTCGTCACGGCGGGGCTCGCGGAGGTCGCGGCCGGCTCGATCGCGATGGGCCTCGGCGGCTATCTCGCCGCGCGCAGCGACGCCGAGCACTACGCGAGCGAGCTCGCGCGCGAGCGCAGCGAGGTGATCGAGAAGCCGGACGCCGAGGCGGCCGAGGTGGAGCAGGTGTTCGGCGAGTACGGCCTCGCGCGCGAAGACGTGGCCCCCATCATCGCCGCCTTCCGACGCCGTCCGAGCGCCTGGGTGACGTTCATGATGCGCTACGAGCTCGGGCTCGAGGCGCCCGACCCGGGGGCGGCGGTCGCGAGCGCGACGACGATCGCGGGCGCGTACGTCGCCGGCGGGCTGATCCCGCTCGCGCCGTACTTCGCCGCGGACGGGGTGCGCCGCGCGCTCGCAATGTCGGTCGGGGTCACGGTGATCGCGCTCGCGGCCTTCGGCTACGTGAAGGGGCGCTTCACGGGCGCGCGGCCCGGCCGCAGCGCGCTGCAGACGACCGGAATCGGCTGCCTCGCCGCGGGCGCGGCGTTCGCGCTGGCGCGTTGGATCTCCTGAGACGCCCCGCGCTGCTGCTCGTCTGCCTGGCGTCGCTCGCCGCGCGGCCCTCGGCCGCATGGGGGCCCGACGGCCACCGCATCGTCGGGGAGATCGCCTGGCACGAGCTCACGCCGGCCACCCGCCGCGCGCTGCGCGACCTGCTGCCGACCGGACGCTACGGCACGCTCGCCGAGGCGTCCGTCTGGGCCGACACCGAGGCGCGTCGAATCGCGAGCGACCGCTGGCTCGAGCCGTACCACTTCGTCGACGCCGATCTGTCGTCGCGTCACGTCGACGCGCCGGACGACTGCACCTGCGTGCTGGGTGGCATCGCGCGCTTCCGGGGCGAGCTACGCGACCCGGAGGAGTCGTACCGCGAGCGCGTGGTCGCGCTGCGGCTCGTCGCGCACTTCGTCGGCGACGTGCACCAGCCGCTCCACGTGGCCGCGGCGGACGGGCGGGGCGGGACGAGGACGATGGTGATCTTCCTCGGGCGCCGGCAGACGCTGCATCAGGTCTGGGACAGCGGGCTGATCGAGCACCAGCTCGGCCGGCGCCGCGCGCGGACCTGGGCTCGCGAGCTCATCGCCTCGATCGGCGACGCGCAGCGCGCGCGTTGGACCGCGGACATGAGCCCGCGCGCGTGGGCCGACGAATCGCTCGCGCTCGCGCGCCGGGAGAGCGCGATCCGCGCCGGTACGCGCCTCGGCGACGACTACTTCGCGCGCGAGATCCCGGTCGTGGCGGAGCGGCTCGAGCAGGCCGGCGTGCGGCTCGGCGCGCTCCTGAACGGCATCTTCGACCCCGCGCACTCGATGCACTAGGCTCGCCCACGGAGGACTCGATGGCGAGCGAGCGCCAACCGCACGGCGACTGCGATCCCCGCTTCCGACGCGTGCGCGACGCGTTCGCCGCGCAGCTCGCGCGGCCCGAGGAGCTCGGCGCGGCGCTCTGCGTCGCGATCGACGGGCGCACGGCGGTCGACCTCTGGGGCGGCCACGCGGATGCGCAGCGCACGCGGCCCTGGACCGGCGACACGCTCGTCAACCTGTTCTCCACCACGAAGGGCATGGTGGCGATCTGCGCGCACCGGCTCGCCGACCAGGGCAAGCTCGATCTCGACGCGCCGGTCGCGCGCTACTGGCCGGAGTTCGCGCAGGCGGACAAGGGCGCGATCCCGGTGCGCTGGCTGCTCGACCACAGCGCCGGGCTCCCGGCCGTCGAGGCGCCGCTGCCGCCGGACGCGCTCTTCGACTGGGACGCCATGACGCGCGCCTACGCGGCCCAGGCGCCGTGGTGGGAGCCGGGCACGCGGCACGGCTACCACGCGCTGAGCTTCGGCTGGCTGGTCGGCGAGGTGGTGCGCCGGATCAGCGGCCGCAGCGTGGGGCGCTACTTCCGCGACGAGATCGCCGGCCCCCTGGACGCCGATCTCTGGATCGGCACGCCGCCGGAGCTCGACGCGCGGACTGCAGAGATCGTTTCCGAGCTTCCGAAGCCCGAGGACAGCGGCCTGCTCACCGAGCTGCTGGCGCAGGCGAAGCCGTGGGCGCTGAAGGCGTTCCTGAACCCTCCGCCCGGCGCCGGCGGCATCAACGCGCGGGCCTGGCGCGCCGCGGAGATCCCGGCCGCCAACGGCCACGGCTCGGCGCGCGCCCTCGCGCGCATCTACGGCGCGCTCGCCAGCGGAGGGACACAGGACGGCGTCACCCTGCTCTCACCGGCCGCCATCGATCGCGCGCGCGCCGAGCAGCGGCACGGCCCCGACAACGTGCTGCCGATCCTGACCACGCGGTACGGGCTCGGCTTCCAGCTCGGCACGGCGGCCGAGCCGATCGGCCCGAACCCCCGCGCGTTCGGGCACTCCGGCGCCGGCGGCTCGCTCGGCTTCGCCGATCCCGAGGCGCGCATCTCCTTCGGCTACGCGATGAACCGGATGGAGATGGGACTCTTCCTGATCGGCCCGCGCGCCACCGCGCTGATGAACGAGGTCTACGCCAGCTTGTAGGACTCGGAGCCGTCGTTCTGAACCGCGCCGAGAGCAGCGCCGGGTGTGTCACCGCGACCCACTCGTTCTCCCAACGGCTCAGCTCGCCGCGCGATTCCCCGGAAAACCCCCAATTCGAGCTCGGCTTCCCCGTCTAGCATTCCCCGGACCGCGTGGCGCAGCGATGCACGCGCGGTCCCGGGAGTCCGCTCCTGGGAGCGGTTCCTCAGCCAGGTCCCCACCCGAGGGAGTCCCTTGCGCCCCAAACCGAGCGCGACGCCCTCGGGTGGGCACCGGCCCCCGCCTTTCCAATCCACCGCATTCCCGCTATCTGATCCGGATACGGGGAAGGGTGTGCCCCGCCAGACGCAGACGAGCCTGCGCTGACCGAGGCACCCATGACCCATGCGCGGCGGGCGCGCTTCCGCTTCGAGGGCATCGAGGTCGATTCCGTGCTGCGCGAGCTGCGCCGCGGCCCGGAGCGCGTGCCGCTCGCCCCGAAGCCCTTCGAGCTCTTGCTGCTGCTCGTGGTCAATCGACACCGATCAGTGTCGAGGGCCGAGATCCTCGAGCAGGTCTGGCCCGGCGTGCACGTCAGCGACGCGACCCTGGCCTCGACGCTGCGGGACCTTCGGCGCGCGCTCGGCGATGACGGCAGGCAGTCGCGGCTCGTCCGCACGCTGCGCGGTGTCGGGCTGCGCTTCATCGCGCCCGTCGAGGAGATCCGCTCGGCGCCGGATCCGGACGCGGAAGCGCGGCTATTCGTCGGCCGCGCCGAGCTGCTCGGTCGCCTCCACGCGGCGCTTGCCGCCGCGTCGCGCGGACAGGGGGGCGTCCTGCTGATCGCGGGTCCGCCGGGCATCGGCAAGACCCGGCTCGCCGACGAGTTCGCGCGGCAGGCGCGGGCCGAAGGCTCGGTGGTCCTGATCGGCCGCTCGCCGGAGATCGGCGCCGCGTTCTCGTATCGCCCGTGGACCCAGGTGCTGCGCGAGCTCCTCGACGGCGCCGGGCGCGCTCCCGAAGGGCTCGCGTCGGAGCTGGGTCCGCGGGCGGCGGATCTGGCGCGCCTCCTGCCGGAGCTCGTCGGCGCGGCGGCCGCCAGCGCGGCGGAGCCTTCGGACGAGTCCGACGCGGCGCTCTTCCGGCTCTTCGACTCGACCGCCAGCCTGCTGGCGCGCGCGGCGCGGCGGGCGCCCATCGCGCTCGTCTTCGACGATCTCGATCGCGTGGACCGGCCGTCGCTGCGCCTGCTCGAGTTCGCCGCGGACGAGCTGGTGGCTGCGCGCGTGCTGATCGTGGGGCTCTACCGCAGCTCGGAGCTCGGTGGGGAGCACCCGCTGGCCGAGACGCTGGCCGAGCTGCAGCGCCATCCGCGCCTCCAGAGCTGTCGCCTCGAGGCCCTCTCGCCGGACGAGACGGCCCTGCTGGTGCGGGGCTGCGCGGGTGGCGACCCGCCGGCTGACGTGGTGCGTGCGATCCAGCGGCGAAGCGAGGGCAACCCCTTCTTCGCTCGCGCGCTCGCGCTGCACTGGGTCGAGCCGGTGCAGGGCACGGCCGATGCGGATGCGGGGCGCTGGGTGCGCGAGGTCCCGGAGAGCATCCGCCATCTGGTGCGGGGCCGCGTGCTGCGGCTCTCCGAGCCGTGTCGCGAGATGGTGGCTGCGGCGGCCGTGCTCGGCCGCGAGTTCTGTGCCGAGGTGCTGGCGCGCATGCTGGACGCCGACGAGGACGGGCTCGCCGACCTGGAGGAGGAGGCCCGCCGCGCCGGACTCCTCGAGCCGTCGCACCCGTTCGCCACGCGCTTCGTCCATGCGCTCGTACAGGAATCGGTGTACGCGGAGCTCGCGCCGGCGCGCCGGCGCGAGCTGCACCGCCTCGCGGGTGAGGCGCTCGAGAGCGGCGGCGACGACGGCGGGCGCCATCTGGCGGAGATCGCCCGTCACTTCGCGCTCGGCGGCGAGACCACGGCTCCGCGCGCCGTCGAAGCCGCGGTGCGCGCAGCGAGGGAGGCCGAGCGGCGGCTCGGCTTCGCGGACGGATCCGACCTCTACCAGCTCGCGCTCTCGGCGCTCGACCGCGCAAACCCGCTCGACCGCGCACGGCGCTGCGATCTCCTGGTGGCGCTGGCGCGCGCGCTGCTCCGCGACCGCGAGCTCGAGCCGGCGGCGCGCGCGGCTCGGAGCGCCGTCGAGCTGGCGCACGATCTCGGGAGCCCCGTGCGGCAGGCGCGGGCGGCGCTGGTGCTGGCCGCGGCTCGCGAGCTGGGGAGCCCCGCGCGGCTCTCTCGCGCATCGCTCGTGCTCGCCGAGCACGCGACGCTGCGCGACGTCGCGCTCGTGCCGCTGCTCGAGGAGTCGCTCGCGGCGCTCGCGCCGGAGCCGACGCCGCTGCGCGCGCTCCTGCTCGCGGAGATCTCGAAGCTCCTCTTCGACGGGGCCGAGGAGAAGCGACGCATGCAGCTCTCCGACGAGGCCGTCGCCGTGGCGCGCGCAAGCGACGACCCGGAGGCGCTCGCCGCCGCGCTGCTCGCCCGTCGCCACGCGCTCGCCGGCCCCGCCCGGCTCGACGATCGCATCGCGGCCATCTCGGAGGCGGTGGCGCGCGCGGACCAGATGGGGAGCGCCACGTGGCGGATCGTCGCGCGCAGCTGGCGCGCCGCGGACCTGCTCGAGTCGGGGAACTCCGCGGGGGCCGAGCTCGACGTAGAGACGGCGGAGCGCATCGCGCGCGACGAGCACCTCCAGCGCTTCGAGAGCTTTCCGCTCCGCTGGCGCGCGATGCGCGCGCTCCTCGAGGGGCGCTTCGCCGATGCGCGGATCGCCATCGACGAGGCGCTCGCGGCCGGCCATCACGCGCGCGATCCCAACGCGGTGCCGTGGCACGGCGGACAGCTCGCCGCGCTGATGCTCGAGGAGGAGCGCTGGGAGGAGCTCGAGGCCTTCGCGCCCGAGGCCCTCTCGTGGCTCGAGCCGAGCCGCACGCGGATTCCCGGGGCCACCGCGTTCTTTGCCCGGTTCGACGCCGTGCGGGGTCGCACCGACCGCGCGCGCGGCACCCTCGCGACGCTGGCCGCGGGCGGCTTCGAGGACCTCGAGCGCGGGCCCGATTTCCTCGTGGCCGGAAGCTTCCTGGCCGAGCTGTGCGCCTTCCTCGACGAGCGCGACCATGCGGGCCGGCTCTACGCGAAGCTCGCCCCATACGCGGAACGGATCGTGCTCGTCGAGCACGCCCTGGCGTGCCGCGGCTCGGCGTCGCTCTTCCTCGGGCTGCTAGCGCGCACCGTGGGCCGTGCGGACGCCGCCCGGGCTCACTTCGAGCGGGCGATCGAGGTGAACACGGAGCTGGGAGCCGCTCGCTACAGCGAGCGGGCGCGCGCCGAGCTGGCTCTCCTGGGCCGGAATCGGCCGGGCTGATTCGACCGTCCGGCCGTGTCCGCTGCTCCGGACGCGTCGCCCGAGTGCGATTCCCCAAGCAATCCCCAACTTTCGGACGCACCACTCTACCTAGCATCCTCCGCGCGCTGCGCCGCGCGCTTCGAGACCCGCGGGGCGAGCGCGAGACCCGAGGAGTGGCCTTGCGACCCGAACCGAGCGTGCAACGGGAGCGCTTCCGCTTCGCGGGCGCCGAGATGGACACGGAGCAGCGCGAGCTGCGCCTCGGCTCCGGGCGGGTGCAGCTCGCGCCGAAGCCGTTCGAGCTGCTGCGCCTGCTGCTCGCGCATCGGGATCGCGCCCTCTCGCGCGGCGAGATCCTCGAGCGGGTCTGGCACGGCGTCCACGTGAGCGAGGCGACGCTCTCGTCCACGCTGCGCGACCTGCGGCGAGCGCTCGGCGACGAGGGCCGACATTCGCGGCTGATCCGCACCATTCGCGGCGTCGGGGTGCGATTCATCGCGCCCGTCGAGGAGGTCGAGGTGCCGCCCGACCGCGAGGCGGCGACCGAGCTCTTCCTCGGCCGCGAGAGCTCGCTCGAGCGCATGCAGGCGGCGCTCTCCGAGGCGTGGTGTGGGCGCGGCGGGGTGCTGATGATCGCTGGCGAGCCCGGGATCGGGAAGACGCGGCTCGTCGAGGAGCTCGCGCGGGAGGTGCGCGACGCCGGCGGCGCGGCGTACCTCGGGTCGACGTCGGGATCGAATCTTCCGTACGGCCCGTGGGTCGCGCTGGTCCGAGAGCTCGCGGCGTCCCGCTCCTGCGAGGCGCTCTTCGCAGATTCCGGCGCCGCGCCGCTCGATCTCGCGCCGCTCGTCCGCGACCTCTCGGTGCGTGAGGAGCCGCACTTCGACGCGCGGGAAGCCGGCGGCAGCGACTCCTCTCTGTTGCTCTTCGACGCCGTCGCGAACCTGCTGCGGCGCGCCGCGCGGCGGGCGCCGATCGCAATCCTCCTCGACGATCTCCACGGCGCCGCGCGGCCCGCGCTGCACCTGCTCGAGTTCCTGGCCGGCGAGCTTGCCGAGGCGCGCGTTGTCCTGGTCGGGTCCTACCGGAGCAGCGAGCTCGCCGAAGAGCATCCGCTCGTGGCGACGCTGGCAGAGCTGGCGCGACATCCGCGTTTCGAATGGCAGTGCCTGGGCGGTCTCCTGCCGAGCGAGACGCGGGCGCTGATCGCGAGCGTGGCCGGCTGCGAGCCGCCGCCCGCGGTCGTCGACTCGATCCGCGCTCGCACCGACGGGAATCCCCTCTTCGCGAGCGAGCTGGCCCGCGAGTGGACGGTGCGCGGACGTGAAGACGGTGAGCCACCGGTTCCGCCGCGCGTCCGGGAGCTGGTGCACGGCCTCGTGCTCCGCCTCTCCGCACGCTCGCGAGCTGTGCTCGAAGCGGCGGCGACCATCGGCGAGTTCGGGGTCGAGGCGCTGCGCCGCGAGAGCGGGCTCGGCGAGGACGCCGTGCTCGACGCGCTCGAGGAGGCGCGTCGCGCCGGGCTCCTGGAGGCGCGGGCGGCGGGGGTGCAGCGCTTCGTCCACGCCCTCGTGCGCGAGGCGATCTGCGCCGGGCTCGCGCGCGACGTGCGCGCGGACACGCCGGAGCTCGCGCGGGAGCTCGCGAGCGGCTCTTAGAGGCCCTTCTCCAGCACGTCCACCAGGCGATGTCGGCGGAAGCCGACCTTCTCGTAGGCGCGCAGCGCCGTCCGGTTCCCGGGCGAGAGCAGCAGGAGGGCGCTCTGTGCGCCCGCGTCGAACAGGCGCGCCAGCGACCAGCCGACCAGCGCGGAGCCTACGCCGCGGTCGCGCAGCGCTGCCTCGACGCCGACGAAGGCAACCCACGGGCGCTCCGGCCAGTGCGTCTCGATCTCGGCGAAGGCGACGATGCGGCCGCCCTCGCGCGCGACGGCGTGCGCGTGGCGCCCGTCCTCCAGCACCGCGCGCATGGACTCGTCGCTGCGGGGCTCGAAGCCGCAGGCGCGGTACAGCGCGAGGATCGCCTCGGCGTCCGCGGGCTTCGCCGCCGCCAGCACCAGCTCCTCGCCGGAGCCCCGGCCTCCCGCGACCCGACCGAGCGCGGTGCGCGCCGGCTTCGCGTCGAGTCGCATCAGGAAGTGCTGGCGGGTCGGGCGGAAGCCGAGCGCCGTGAGCAGCGAGTAGCCGGCGCGGTTGCGCACGCCGATCGCCGCCGACACGAGCTTCACGCCGAGGTCGCCTCCATGCGCGAGCGCCGCGCGCAGCAGCTCGCCGCCGACGCCGTGGCCGCGCGCCTCGCGCGCGACGATGGGGCACACCAGGCCGGCCGCCGATGCGCGCGGCCGGCGCACGAAGCCGACGCAGCCCTCGACGCGCCCGTCGCCCGGGTCCGCGACGAGCAGGTGCTCCTCGGGCTCGACTCCGTGTCGCTCGAACTCGGCGAAGAGATCGCGCTCCGTCTCCCAGAGCGGATTCAGTACGAAGTCGGTCTCGCCGCGCGCGCACGAGCGCGAGAGCGCTGCGAGGGCGGCGGCGTCCTCGGCTCGGAACGGGCGGATCGGCATCGGCGCCCTCCCTCCCGCGCATTATACGGAGGGAGCGCGCGCATTCGGGGCGGCGCGTGCTTTGACATGCGAGTCGAGGCTCTCCTAGACTGGCCGCCAACCCGAACCCCCGGCCCCCCGTCGAGGACGGCCGACCGCGAGGAGAATCATGGGCAAGAAGGCGAAGGCCGTGCTCTATCGCGAGATGAACAAGCCGGTCGTCGTCGAGACGATCCAGGTCGACTCGCCGAAGCGCGGCGAGGTGATGGTCGAGATCGGCGCCTGCGGCGTCTGCCACAGCGACCTGTCGGCCACCAACGGCACCATCCCGCTGCCGCCGCCGCTGGTGCTCGGCCACGAGGCCGCCGGCACGATCTGCGAGCTCGGCGAGGGCGTGACCGACCTCGCCGTCGGCGACACCGTGGTGGTCTCCTGGGTCCCGACCTGCGGCAAGTGCCGCTACTGCGTGATGGGCAAGCCGCAGCTCTGCGACGTGGCGGCCAAGGCGACCCTCACGCTCCCGGACGGCACCAGCCGCTACAAGGACGCCAAGGGCCAGACCTTGCACCACTTCGCGGGGACCGGCGTGATGGGCGAGTACGCCACGCTGCACCGCGACAACGTGATCAAGATCGATCCCACGGTCGGAATCGACAAGGCGGCGATCGTCGGCTGCGCCGTGATGACCGGCGTCGGCGCGGCGCTCAACACCGCGAAGGTCGAGCCGGGCTCGAGCTGCGTGGTGTTCGGCGCCGGCGGCGTCGGGCTCAACGCGATCCAGGGCTGCGCGATCGCGGGCGCCAAGCAGATCATCGCCGTCGACACGGCTGACAAGAAGCTCGAGTACGCGCGCACCTTCGGCGCGACCCACACGATCAACCCGTCGACCGACGGCGATCCGGTGGGCAAGGTGATGGCGCTGACCGGCGGCGGTGCGGACTACGCCTTCGAGTGCATCGGGCTCGGCGCGACCATCCAGCAGGCCTTCGGCTGCGTGCGCAAGGGAGGCACCGCGGTCGTGGTGGGCGTCTCGAAGCCGACCGAGACGGTCACCTTCGGCGCCTTCCTGCTGCCCTTCCAGGAGAAGGTGCTGACCGGCTCGATGTACGGCTCGGCGCGCCCGTCGATCGACTTCCCGCGGCTGCTCGACCTCTACAAGTGCGGGCGACTCAAGCTCGACGAGCTCGTGACGGCGACCTATTCGATCGACGACGCGCCGCGCGCCTTCGACGACCTGGTCGCGGGCGTGAACGCGCGCGGGGTGATCGTCTTCTAGACGGCGTCGCGCGAGAGCTCGTCCTCGCCGTCCGCCTCCTCGGAGGCGGGGGCGGCGTCGGCTCCGGGCGCGCTCGCCTGGGGCGGCGGCGCCGGCAGCGGCGGCGCGTCGTCTCCGGCGGCGCGCCGCCGGCCGACCGCGCCGCGCACGCGCTCGACCAGGGATCCGAGGTCGAAGCCGCGCGCGCGCGGAATCTGGAAGTAGTTGTCGCCGTCGTCCTTCACGAGCAGCTTCACGCGGCGGCCCGCGAGCACCGCTTCGGCCGGCTCGCCCTCGTCGGGAGCGCGGTCGAGCTTCGCGAACGCGCGGCGGTCGGCGATTCGCACCAGTCCCACGTGGATCGGACCCGGCTGCGCGCCCGACGTGACGTGGATCGTCGTGTAGGCCTCGAGCACGGCCGTCGCGCCGTGCAGGCTCTCGGCTGCGCGCCGGCCGCGGGCCGTCTCCGCCGAGCGGAAGGTGAGATGCGGGCGCGGCACCGGATCCGGGCGCCGCTTCGCGTCGCTGCGCTCGATCACGGTGACGTACACGTTGTTGCCCGGCCCTCCGATCGAGTGCGCGATGCCGATCTTCGCGCCGGGCACCTGCGCCCGCGGGTTCGGGAAGCGGCCCGTGAGCTGCAGGTAGCACTCGGCGATCTGGAAGAGCCCCGTGCCGCCGACCGGGTGGCCGCGCGCCTTGAGCCCGCCCGAGAGGTTCACCGGCAGCCGGCCGCGCAGCCCCGTGACCGGGTGCTCGAGCGGATCTCCGGGCTCGCGCCGCAGGCTGCCGACGACCGCCTCGATCGCCTCGTCCGGCTCGACCAGGCCGAGGTCGGTGAGGTCGATGGGCAGCAGGCTGTTGAAGGCGTCGTGGCACTCGACGACGAGGCCCTCGAGCTCGCGCGGCCGGGCGATTCCCGCGCGCCAGTACGCCACGCGCGCGGCGGCGCGGGTCGCGTCGAGGCAGGCGAGCCGGTCGCGGTCCAGGACCGAGCTGGTCTCGGTCGCCGAGCCCAGTCCCGCGATGCGCACCGCCTGGGGGCGGGAGGTCAGGATCAGCGCGGCGGCACCGTCGCAGATCGGCGAGCAGTCCTTGCGCATGAGAGGCGTCGCGACGGGCAGGTTCTTGGTGGCGTCGAAGTAGGCCTCGAGCGGCTCGCGGCGACCGCTGAAGGCCGCCAGCGGATTCTCGGCGCCGAGCGCGTGGGCGCGGACCATGAGCCGTGCGAGCAGGTCGGCGACGGCCTTCCCGCGCAGCTTGCGCTCGTGCAGCCAGGCCTGGGTGACGAGCGCGATCAGCGCCGGCATCGTGAAGCCGAAGTTGCGCTCCACGGGGTCGACCGTCTTCGACATGATCGCCGTGGCGACCTCGGTCGTGACATTCTTCATGCGCTCGCCGGCCAGCACCAGCACGCTCTCGCACTGGCCCGAAGCGACCTTCGCCCACGCCTCGTGCAGCGCGGCGGCACCGGTCGAGGAGGCGGTCTCGGAGCGGATCGCGGGGATGCCGGTCAGCCCGATGCGGTCGGCGACCTTGGCCGCGACGTTCGCGCGGTTCTCGAACTCTTCGCTGTCCATGATGCCCACCTGCAGCGCCTCGAAGGCCCGCACCGGAGAGTCTTCGATCGCGCGGTGGTACGCTTCGGCGAACAGGTCGAAGACGGAGGCGAAGATGCGGCCGGTGAGGTCCACCTTGGTGAGACCGACGGCTGCGATGTACACCTCTCGCGCCACGGAGTCGAAGGATAGCCCGCGGCGCGCGGCTGGCCGGCGCAGGTTCTCCTGCCTCGGCCTGGGAGGGGCCGGAATTGCGCACGATCCGCTGGGCGGTGATCGCGCTGGTGGTGCTCGCGGGCGTCGGCTGGCTGGCGCGGCGCATCGCGTCGCCGGGCATCCAGCCCGGCAGCGCGCTCTTGTTCGAGCTGTCGGGCGACTACGTCGAGGCGCCCGACGCACCGATCCTCGCGCAGCTCCTCGGCTTCGAGCAGCGCTCGCTGCTCGGCACGCTCGGCGAGCTGCGCAAGGCGGAGCGCGACGAGCGCATCTCGCACGTGGTCCTGGTCATCCGCGACCTGCAGATCGGCTGGGCGAAGGCGCAGGAGTTCCGCGACGAGATCCGCGCCCTGCGCGAGAAGGGCCGCCACCCGATCGCGTATCTCGAGGTCGGCGGCTTCGGCGCCAACATCGAGTACTACGTCGCCAGCGCGGCCGAGCAGGTCTACACGGCGCCGGGCGGAGGCGCGCCGCTGATCGGCCTCGCGCAGGAGTTCCTGTTCCTCGGCGGCCTATGGGACAAGCTCGGGGTCAAGGTCGAGGTGGCGCAGGCGGGCACCTACAAGGGGGCGGCGGAGAGCATCGCCGGTCGCGGCATGAGCCCCGCCTACCGCGAGCACGCCGCCGCGCTGCTCGACTCGATCGACGCGGGCTTCGTCGCCGGGATCGCAGAGGGACGCGGCATCGACGAGGCCGCCGTGCGCGCGGCTCTCGCGGAGGCCACCTCGAAGCCGGAGGATCTCGAGCGCCTGCACCTGGTCGACGGGGTCGAGACGCAGCGCGAGCTCCTCGATGCCCTCGGCAAGCCGCCGATCGTCAAGGCCAACGAGTACGCGCGGGTCGATCCCGCCTCGCTCGGCTTCGACCCGCAGGCCACCTTTGCGCTCGTGTACGGGAGCGGAACGATCACCACCGGGCGCGGATCGAGCTCCCGCTCGGGGCGCCCGATCTTCGCGGCAGACAGCGTGATCGAGGCGCTCGAGGACGCCGCCAAGGACGACAAGGTGCGGGCGATCCTGCTGCGCATCGACAGCCCGGGCGGCGGGGCCTTCCCCTCCGAGCTGGTGTGGCGCGCGATCCGCGAGGCGCGGAAGAAGAAGCCGGTGATCGCCTCCTTCTCGGACTACGCCGCCTCGGGCGGCTACTACCTGGCGTCGGCGGCCGACACCATCGTCGCCCAGCCCGGCACGCTGACCGGCTCGATCGGTGTCTTCGCGGTGCGCCCCGCGCTCGCGCCGCTCCTGGCGCGCCTCGACGTCGGCGTCGAGACGCAGACGCGCGCGCCGCACGCCGAGCTGGAGCTCATCACCCGCGAGCTGTCGCCCGAGACGCGCGCGTGGCTGCAGGCCGACGTGATGGAGGTCTACCACCGCTTCCTGTCGCGCGTCTCGGAGGGGCGCGGCATCCCCGTCGACGCGCTGGATCCGGTGGCCGAAGGCCGCGTGTGGACAGGCGCGCAGGCGGCCGGCCTCAAGCTGGTCGACGCGCTCGGCGGGATGCGCGTCGCGGTGGCGAAGGCGAAGGAGAAGGTGGGGATCGCGCCGGACGCCGACGTCGCGCTCGCCGTGTTCCCGGCCCCCAAGCCGCTCGCCGCGCAGCTGCGCGAGGCGATGCACATGCGCGTCGTGCAGTCCCTGGCTCCCGCACTACCCTTGCCCCGAGCGTTCGAGCACATCGCCGGCTGGCTCGACGCGGTGTCGGTGGACGGGCCGGTCCTGGCGCCGACCGTCTGGATGGAGGTGCACTAGTGCGGATGGAGAAGGAGTTCGACGTCGAGCGCAGGCGAAGCGACGCGGCCGTGCTCCTCGCCGACGACGAGGTGCTCCGCGAGCTGTTCCCCGATACCCGCACGGAGATCGTCGAGAGGAAGGGAAGCCGCAAGACCATCCGGAGCCACTACACGGCACTGGGTCGCGAGGGGGTCGCGACCTTCCACTTCGACTTCGAGCCCGACGGCGACGTCCGCTTCGAGAAGGTCTGCGACGGCCGCGTCTGGCGCGAGCTGCGCGGCGCCGTCACGCTGACCGAGCG
>Ga0335082_10003422_pt1 | contig 17250 bp, 12 predicted proteins | sample Lox_Sample_41_FD_206718 | JGI IMG/M metagenome (GOLD analysis project Ga0335082, IMG submission 206718) | Soil microbial communities from Loxahatchee National Wildlife Refuge, Florida, United States - Lox_Sample_4.1 | ecosystem: Environmental > Terrestrial > Soil > Wetlands | place: USA... | reverse complement strand
GCCCGGGGTATCGACGAAAGTGAGCACGGGGATGGAAAATTTCTCCGCCAGCCGCATCAAACGCAGGGCCTTCCGATAGCCTTCCGGGCGCGGCATGCCGAAGTTGCGCAGCAGCTTCTCCTTGGTGTCGCGGCCCTTCTGATGACCGATCACCATCACCGTCTGATTCGAGAAACGCGCCAGCCCGCCGACCATGGAGGCATCGTCCGCGAAGCTGCGATCGCCGTGCAGCTCCTGAAAATCGGCGAACAGGCTCTGGATATAGTCGAGCGTATAGGGGCGCTGCGGATGGCGCGCCACCTGTGAGATCTGCCAGGGCGAGAGCTTGCCGTAGATATCTTTGGTGAGTGTGTTGCTCTTCTTCTGCAGGCGGCTGATCTCTTCCGAGATGTCGAGAGCGGAGTCGTCCTGCACGTAGCGCAGCTCCTCGATCTTGGCTTCCAGTTCCGCGATCGGCTGCTCGAATTCCAGAAAGGTCTGCTTCATGGCTTGCCGTAGTTGCGCACCAGATAGTCGACGATGCCAGGCACATCGTCGGCTGCGATCGGCGCGCCCATGACTTTGATCATCTTGGTGACCGAGCCTTCCCACCCTTTGCGGTCGAGAAACGGCGAGTTCATCGGGATATAGTCGAGGCTGTGGCAAGCGACGCAGTTGCGTTCGACCAGATCGCGGCCGGCGGCATCCTGCAACTTGATCGCCGACTCGTCCGCAAGCGCTGGCGCGGCAAGCAGTAAGCTCAACAGCAAAATAGGTTTCATCGTCAGGCCACCTGAACTCTGAGCCGCTGCACGACGTTGTTGTGATAGCCGGCGGGATTGAACACGAGATCGAACGTCTGGCTCGCCCCGACTGCGTTCGTCGCTCGCGCCATGATCGTATAGTTACCGGCCTGCGGTGTGGCAAGCGGATAAGTCCATTGCCGCCACGCGAACCTGCCCAGATCGGGCCCGAGCTCGGCGGGTCGCCAGCTCGCACCGCCATCGACCGAGACATCCACCGCGCGCATACCGAAGCCGCCATCCCAGGCGATGCCGCGCACCACCGCAGCCTTGCCCGCAGGCAGCACCGAGCCGTCATGCAAATTGGTGATGAGCGAGTTGACTACCATCTCCGTGATCGGCGTGTTGGTTTCGGTCTCCTGACTGATGAAGCGGTCGACGATGGGAAACTTGCCTTTGGGAATGCGATAGGCCTTTTCCATCCAGAATCCGTTGTAAGGCTTGCTCACAGCCTGCAGCGAGGTGAGATGCTTCATCCAGTACGTCGCCGTCCATCCGGGCACCACCACCCGCACCGGATAGCCGTTCCAGTGCGGCAGCGGCTCGCCATTCATCTCGTAGGCGAGCAGCGTATTCTCGTCGAGCGCCCTCCAGACCGGCAGGCTCTTTACGAAGTCGGGTGTTTTATCGAGCACCGGACCATCGGCTCCGTCAAATACGACCTCGACCGCCTCCTTCTTGAGGCCTGCGCGTGCGAGCACATCCTTCAGCCTCGCGCCCTTCCACCTGGCATTGCCCATCGCTCCGTAGCCCCACTCCACACCGGGCACGTGCGGATTGGAAAGACCGCGACGATTACCCGAGCACTGGCACACGGCAGCGATCTCGACCGGCTCGAACTCGTGCTTGAGCGCGTCGAATGTGAGCTCGAAGGATTTGTCCGCGGCCTCGCCGCCGATGCTGAGCCGCCAAGTTGCCGCATCGATCTGCGGGATGCTCGCCAGGTGATAGCGCACGAAGAACGCATCGTTCGGCGTGAACGCCTCGTTGAAATACGAGACCGGCGTCTCGAAGTTGGGCGGGCGGTACGTTTTCTTGATCAGCGCCACTTTGCCGGGCAGCGTGTCGAACAGCGCCGATTCGAGCGCACCTTGCGGCAGTGCAGCCGGCCCGATGCGCGGATCCGCCGCCACCGCGGAGAGCCAGGGTGCAACCCCGGCCAGCGCCAAGCCGGTGGTCGAAAGTTTCATGAAATCCCGGCGGTTGCAGCCCACTTGATGTGCCTCCTTCAGTTGGTCCGTGCGACCCGCACCCTAAACCAATTGCGCGCCCGGTTCAACGTACCCGGTTTGCGGCGGGTCAGAACAATGCGCCGCCTTTGCCGCGCGGATCGCTGTACGCGCTCGCCTGGTGGCTCTCTCGGTCCACGTAGACGGCCTGCATGTTGCCCCAGCGGCGACGGCCTTCCTGCACCGTGTGCCCCATCGCCTGCAGCGCATCCACCCACGCTTGCGGCAGCGCGCCTGGTTCATACTCGATGCGATCCGGCTGGAACTGATGATGATAACGCGGCGCACTGACGATCCGCTCGATGTCGCGATCGGGGCGATCCACATAGTCGAGAATAGCGAGCAGCACCATGCTGATGATGCGCGACCCACCCGGTGTGCCCAGCACCAGGAGGCCGCGCTCGTCCTCCACGAAGGTTGGCGTCATACTGGACAGAGGACGCTTGTAAGGCTGCACCCGATTGCTGGCGCCACCCATAAGGCGATAGGCGTTTTCGGTATCGGGTGCGATCGCGAAGTCGTCCATCTCGTCGTTGAGCACTACACCAGTATCGCCGGCCACCGTTCCGGCACCGAACGGCAGGTTGATGGACAGTGTGGCTGCCACTCGATTTCCGGCACCGTCCACCACTGAGAAATGCGTCGTGTTGTCGCCTTCGGCCATCGACATCAGCGCTTCGCTGGTGGTAGCACGCTTTGGATCGATGCTCGCGGCGCGGCGATCGGCATAGGCCCGCGTGCCGAGCCAGGCCGGAATCGCCACGAAATCGGGATCACCGAGATAGCGCCCACGATCCTGAAACCCTCGGCGCAGCGCCTCCGTCACGAGATGAATGCGCTGCACAGGCTCGGCATCGCGCAACGGAAAACGTTCCAGAATCTGCAGGGCTTGCGCCAGCGTCAGACCGCCGGCAGAGGGCAAGGCAGCACACGTGATCTGCGCACCGCGATAGGTGAATCGTTGAGCGGCGCGCTCTACCGCGGTGTAGTGCTGCAAGTCTTCGAGCTCCCACACGCCGCCGCCGGCCTGCACCGCGGCCACCATGCTGCGGGCAACCTCACCCGCGTAGAAGCCGTCCCTCCCGCGCGCCGCCAACACCTCGAGCGTATGCGCCAGCTGCGGCTGTTTCACCATGAAGCCAGGCGCGGGTGTCTGACCGTGATCGAGAAAGGTGGCGGCAAGCTGCGGGTTGTCAAGGAGCGACCCCTTGCGCAATCCAACCACGAAGGCAAAGCGCTCGTCGGTCGCAAAGCCATCGCGTGCCAGCGCAATCGCCGGCGCAAGCGTCACGGACAAAGGCAGACTACCGTAGCGTTCGGCCACCCTGGTGAGGCCTGCGGGTATGCCGGGGATCGCTGCGGCCTTCATCCCCGATATTGACAACTTGTCGCGCGGCTTGCCATCCGCGTCCACGTACAGCGCCGGACTTGCGTTACCGGGCGCGATCTCACGCGCATCGATCATGACATCGGTGCTATCGGCATCGCGATGCAAGAGGAAGAACCCGCCGCCGCCCAAGCCTGATGCATAGGGCTCCACCACCGCCAGAGCGGCGGCAACTGCGACGGCTGCGTCGAATGCGTTGCCGCCTTTCGCGAGGACCTGCATGCCCGCTTGAGTGGCCAGCGGATGCGCCGAGGCGATCGCCTCGCGCGCAGCGGCCGCGCCCTGCACCCATACGACGAAGATGAGTGCAACGATGGCTCGCGTCAGACGCAGGGGTGCGAAGGCGCGTGCGCGCAACAGTTGAGAGTTCACTGGAGGTATCTTTGCTGAGGAAAGGGGACGTAATGTACCAAAAACCGGTGATTCATGATTTGTGATTCGTGATTCGGAACGGCATCCATGCCCGCATCACGAGTCACCAGTCACCAATCACACCCTCTGCACTCTGAACCACGCCGCATACAGCGCAGGCAGGAACAGCAGCGTGAGCACGGTGGCGACCAGCAGCCCGCCCATGATCGCGACCGCCATCGGGCCCCAGAAGGCGCTCCGGGTGAGCGGGATCATGGCGAGGATGGCAGCCGCGGCGGTGAGCATGATCGGCCGGAACCGGCGTACCGTGGACTCGATGATCGCGGTCCATAACGGATAGCCAGCCGCCACGTCCTGATCGATCTGATCGACCAGGATCACCGAGTTGCGCATGATCATGCCGAACAACGCGATGAAGCCCAGCATGGCGACGAAGCCGAAGGGCACGTTGAAGGTCAGCAGGAACAGCGTTACGCCGATCAGCCCGAGCGGTGCGGTCAGCATCACCAGGATGGTCTTGGAAATACTTTGCAGATGGATCATCAGCAAGGTAATCACGGTCAGAAACGCAAGCGGTACCACAGCGTTCACCGAATCCTGTCCGCGCGCGCTTTCTTCAGTCGCGCCGCCGACCCCGATCGCGTACTCGGGCGGCAAGCTCGCGCGGATCGAGTCGAGCTTCGGGTCGATCTGTGCGGTCACCACGGGCGCCTGCACGTTTCCCACGATATCACCCTGCACAGTAATGGTCGGCATGCGGTTCCGGCGCCAGATCACGCCTTCCTCGAAGCCATAGCTGATGGTGGCGACCTGGGAGAGCGGAATCCAGCGGCCGCTCTGCGTGGGTACGTTGATGTCGCGTATGTCGTCCAGACTCAGGCGCTCTTTAGGCTCGGCCCGCGCCAGCACCTGCACCAGCTTGTCGTGCTCGCGCAAATAAGTAATGGAATAGCCGGCCAGAATCGAGTTGAGCACGTTGGACAGGCCTTCGGAGGTCACGCCGATCAAGCGCGCTTTGTTCTGATCGATGTCGAGCTTGACCACCTTGGACAGCTCGTTCCAATCGAGATGCACATGCGACATGTGCGCATTGCTGCGCACCACGTCGCGCACTCGATAGGCAATCTCGCGCAGCTTCGCGTAGTCCGGACCGCTCACCCGGAATTGCACCGGATAGGCCACCGGCGGCCCGTTCTGGAGCGGGTTCACTCTGCCACGCACCAGCGTGAACCGACTGTCGATGACGTCCGACAGACGCTGCGCTACCGCGTCGCGCACATCGTTGCCTTTGGTGGTGACCACGAACTCGACCAGATTCTCGTTGTTGAGCTGCTGATCGAGCGGCAGGTAGAAGCGCGGGCTGCCGCCACCGATGTACGACACATAACTCTCTACGTCGCGATCGGCCCCGAGCACCTCCTCGAAGCGACGCGCCTGCTCATCGGTGGCGGTGATCGACGAGCCGTTCGGCAGCCACAGATCGACCACCAGCTCCGGCCGGTTGGCCGATGGGAAAAACTGTTGCTGCACCAGCCCGAATCCCAGAATAGAGAGCAAGAATATCGCCACGGTGATCGCAATGACTGTCTTGCGGTAGGTCACGCACCACGTCACCAGCGCCCGGAACACGCGATAGAACGGCCGGTCGTACACGGCACCATGAGGGTCGGTCTGCGAGCGCGGATCGGGCGACATCTGCAGCCGCGGGAACAGCCGGTGCAGCAGGGGCACCGACGGTACACGCCGCGCCGCATAATCCGGCAGCAGCTTGAAGCCGAGGTAAGGCGTGAACAAAACCGCAACCAGCCACGACACCAGCAGCGCGATGGTCACCACCGCGAAAATTGAGAACGTGTACTCTCCGGCCGCCGACTTCGCCAGCCCGACGGGCAAAAAACCCGCGGCAGTCACCAGTGTGCCGGTGAGCATCGAAGCGGCGGTCGAGGTATAGGCGTAGCTGCCGGCGCGCATGCGATCCCAACCCTGCTCCATCTTGATCGCCATCATCTCTACGGCGATGATAGCGTCATCGACCAGCAGTCCAAGTGCGATGATGAGCGCGCCGAGCGAGATGCGCTGCAGATCGATGCCGAACACGTACATCAACAGGAAGGTACACGCGAGCACCAGTGGAATGCACAGAGCCACGACCACGCCAGTGCGCAGGCCCAGGCTCAGAAAGCTCACCGCGAGCACGATGATGACCGCCTCGCCCAGCGTGCGCATGAATTCGCGGATCGAGCGCGAGACGACTTTCGGCTGATCGGCGACCTGGAATACCTCCACCCCGACCGGAAGATTGGCCTTGATGGCGGCCATGCGAGCGTCGAGCGCCTTGCCGAGCGCGATGATGTCGCCCCCCTTGCTCATCGATATGGCGAGCCCGAGCGCTTCCTCGCCCTGGTAGCGGAACTTGAGCACCGGCGGATCGACGAAGCCACGATAGACATTGGCGATATCACCCAGGCGAAACAGCCGGCCGTTGGCCTGGATGCCGATCTCACGGATGCTTTCGACCGATTTGAAGTCGCTGCTGAGCCGCAGAAAAATACGATCGGCGCGAGTCTCGAAGTTGCCCGCGGGAACCATGTTGTTCAAGTTCTGCAGAATGGCGAAGATCTGCAGCGGGTCTATACCGAGCGTGGCGAGCTTCTTGTGCGACATCTCGATGTAGATCTTCTCGTCCTGGTCGCCGAGGATCTCGGCTTTGCCAACGTCAGGCACGCGCAGCAGCTCGCGCCGCACATTTTCGACGTAGTCATGCAACTCGGCGAATGAGAAGCCGTCGGAAGTGAACGCGTAGATGATGCCGAAGGTGTCGCCGAACTCGTCGTTGAAGAACGGTCCCTGCACGCCAGAGGGCAGCGTATGGCGGATATCCTGAATCTTCTTGCGGACCTGGTACCAGGCATCGGGCACCGCCCTGGGCAGCGTGTAGTCTTTCAGTGTGACGAAGATCAGCGACTCGCCCGGCTTCGAATAGCTGCGTACGTAATCGAACCATGGCGTCTCCTGGAGCTTCTTCTCCAGCCGCTCGGTCACCTGCAGTTCCACTTCCTTCGCGGTCGCGCCCGGCCACAGCGTGCGCATGACCATAATCTTGAAAGTGAACTCAGGATCCTCGGCCTGGCCAAGCCGCACATACGAATAGGCGCCGGCGGCGAACAGCGCGACGATGAAATACAAAATCAGGGCCTGGTGCTCCAGCGCCCATGCGGAGAGATTGAACCGGGTGATCATCGCGCGGCTGACGGCAGCTCAGCCGACTGTGAGACGGGCCGCACCGTCTCGCCGGGATTGAGCTTATGCACGCCGGCGCGGACTACGACGTCGCCTTCCTTCAGGCCGGTCACCACCGTGACATAGTCCTGCGTGTAGCGGCCGACCTGAACGGCCTGGAGCGACACCTGGCCGGTCTTGCGGTCGACCAACCACACCGCCGGCTGATTGCCGCTCTGGAACAGTGCCGTCAACGGCAACCGGGCGACGCGTGTATGCGTGCCGCTGCGTTTGAGGAACACATTTGCGGTCATGCCGAGCTGCACAGCGGCATCGGGATCCAGCACCGTGACCTTCACCGTATACGTGCGTGTCACGTTGTCAGCGCTCGGCGAGATCTCGCGGATGCGGCCCTGATAAGTCTTGCCGGGCGTGGCCCACAGCGTGATGTCCACATCCTTGGCCGACTTGAGCTCGTCCAACCGATTCTCCGGCACATTGACCGCGACCTCTTTCTGCTCCAGCCGTGCGACCTTCACCACGGGCTGGCCCGGGATCACGACCTGACCCGCCTCCGCCTGCACCGCCGTCACCACGCCATCGATATCGGAGTGCAGCTGCGTGTAGGCGGTCTGATTGCGGGTGAGCTCGAGCTGCGCACTTGCCTGCTCCAGCCGCGCCGCCGTAGTATCGTAGTTCCACTTGCGCCGATCGTATTCTGCGGCGCTGATGAACCCTTTAGTGAAGAGGTCCCGGTAGCGGATCAAGTCCGCTTTGGCCTGCTCGTAGTCGGAGCGCGCGGAAATCAACTGCTGGCGCGCCGCTTCCGCGCCCAGCCGCTGATCTTCAGGATCGAGCTTCGCGAGCAGTTGCCCTTTTACCACGTGCGCACCGACGTCCACCGCGCGCGACACGATCTTCCCCGGAACCCGAAAACCGAGCGCACTCTCCCAGCGAGCACGGACATCGCCGGTATAGCTGCTCTCCTGATCGTCGGGCGCCAGCGCGACCGAGATGGTCTGCACCTGGCGTGGCTCTGCCACGGGCTGTGCCGCTTTCTTGCAGCCCGCCGATGCCAGCAGCATCGCGACCAGTGCCACGGTACCGAGCCCGCGAAAGCGGGCCGCATCCCCGATCATGCCGCCCCCCTGGATACACCTGCCGCCCGAACGGGCCAGCACTTCATCGTAGCTCGCGACTCGCTCATCGCCCGCCCTTAAGTCTGGTGCGTACCTTGCGCGGACGCTGCACCGGCGTATTGACCAGTCCGCGCAGCAGAATATCCAGATGCTGCTCTATATAGGTCTGTGGGTCGAGCTTGCCAGCGCCGCAGAAATCGAACGAGTAACGCCAGATCACGTGCAGCACGAGCGGCGCGAACACCAGCCGCGTAGCATAGTCGGATTCGAGTGGCCGCAGCTCACCGCTGTCGATGCCACGCTGCAAAGCCTTGCGCACCAGCGTGTGACCGCGCGTGATCACTTCCTCGACATAGAAGCTGCCCAGCTCGGGGAAGTTGCGGCATTCCGAAATCATCAGCTTGGTGATGCCGGCATACGGCGTCGAGCCGATCGACTCCCACCAGCCGTGAATCAGGCTGCGGATGAGATCGGCCGTGCTGCCGCGGTGCTCCGCAACCATCTTTTCGCCTCGTTCGAGCACCGGCACCAGGCCCTCGCGGATGACCGCTTTGAACAGGTCTTCCTTGCTGGAGTAGTAAAGGTACACCGTACCCTTGCTCACGCCCGCGCGCTTGGCCACGTCATCGAGGCGCGTGGCGGCATAGCCGCGCTCACTGAACAGCTCGAGCGCGGCCACCAGCAGCTCCGCGGGACGTGCTTCTTTGCGGCGCGCCCAGCGCGGCTGCTCCTGAGTACGTGCGTCCATGAGGGAGGTAGTAAATTACTTACCGGTCAGTAATATAGAGTGACCAGGAACGCTGCGTCAAGGGCAGCAAGCACCAGGCAATGAGCGCTGGATCTCGGCGGCCCTATACCGCCCTGTGCGCGATTCGTGCTTGCCGAGCTGGTCGGGCTGCACGCAGTATCTATAATTGAGATCGAGCCGCCCTTGAAAGCGCATCAGTCCAGCTCAAACTTGCCTCGTATGCCGACCAGTCAACTGGATATCCGACCACCCGCAGTCGCCGGCGCCTTCTACGCCGCCGACCGCGAGCAATTGGAGCATGAGCTGACGCAGCTGCTGCGCGCAGCGCAGCCGTGCGGGCCAGATGCAGCGCTGCCCAAGGCGCTCATCGTTCCGCACGCCGGGTACATTTACTCAGGCCCGATCGCGGCCAATGCCTACGCGCGGTTCGCCGCGGCCCGCGGCCGCATCCAGCGCGTGGTCCTCCTCGGTCCCGCGCATCGCGTCGCGATCGATGGGCTCGCGCTGCCTGGCGCCCGCGGGTTGGAAACGCCGCTGGGAGTCGTTCCCGTGGACGTGGCCGGTTTGCAGGCGATCTCCGATCTCCCCCAGGTCCGTGTCAGCCCTGAGGCGCACGCGCGCGAACACTCCCTGGAGGTGCATCTGCCTTTTTTGCAGAAGGTTCTGGGTGATTTTTCTGTCGTGCCGCTGGTCGTTGGCCGCGCCAGCGCACAGCAGGTGGCAGAGGTGCTCGAGCGGCTGTGGGGCGGCGATGAGACGCTCATCGTGGTGAGCTCGGACCTATCGCACTATCTCACCTACAGCCAGGCGCAGAGCACGGACCGGGAAACCGTGCGCAGTGTTCTCGCCCGTCAGCCTCAGCTCAATCATCATCAGGCCTGCGGCGCGACACCCGTGAACGGGCTGCTCACGCTCGCGCAACGACGCAGGCTCCAGCCGCAGCTTTTCGATCTGCGCAACTCGGGCGACACGGCAGGCGATCGCAGCCGCGTCGTTGGCTATGCTGCGATTGGCTTCTTCGAACGCCCGGCCGATGCTGCCGCTGACGACGACAGCGGGCAAACCGACGCGCGTGGCGATATTCTCGTTCCGATCGCACGCTCGGCGATCGGCGGCATCTTCGGACTCGAGTACGTGACCAACGAGAGCCACGGCTTTCTGCGTGAGCACGCCGCTACCTTTGTCACGCTCAATCGTCATGGGCGGCTGCGCGGCTGCATCGGCTCGCTGCAGGCGCATCGGCCGCTGCTCGAAGATTTGAAAGCCAACGCCAAAGCGGCGGCATTTCTCGATCCGCGTTTCGAGCCCCTTACGCAAACCGAATTCACCACCACGCGCGTGGAAGTCTCGCTGCTGTCCGCCCCCGAACCGATGTCGGTGGTGACCGAGGTTGATGCGCTGGAACAGCTCAGGCCTGGCATCGATGGCTTGATCCTGCAGCATGCGCAGCAGCGTGCAACGTTTCTGCCGCAGGTATGGGAAAGCATCGGCGAGCCGCTGGAGTTTCTGCGCCAGCTCAAGCTGAAGGCGGGGCTGAGCGCTGCGTTCTGGGCTCCCGACATCAAGCTGTCGCGCTATACCGTGGTCAAGTACAGAGAGCCGGAACTGCCGCTAGGAACATCATGAACGATCGCCATTCAAGCGTCGACACCGGTCTTTATCCCGCGCGTTACTGGCACATCCTCGACGACGGTCGCATGCAATGCGATCTGTGCCCGCGGGATTGCCGGCTGCACGAAGGGCAGCGCGGCGCCTGCTTCGTACGCCAGCGCATCGACGATCGCATGGTTTTGACTACGTACGGCCGCTCATCGGGATTCTGCATCGATCCGATCGAGAAAAAGCCGCTCAACCATTTCTATCCCGGTTCGGCGGTTTTTTCCTTCGGCACCGCGGGTTGCAATCTCGCGTGCAAGTTTTGTCAGAACTGGGATATCAGCAAGTCGAAGGACATGGATCGGCTGATGGACCAGGCCAGCCCCGACGCGATCGCACAGGCTGCCGTCGACAGCCGCTGCAAGAGCGTGGCCTTCACGTACAACGATCCGGTGATCTTCGCCGAGTACGCGATGGACGTAGCCGACGCTTGCCATGCGCGCGGGGTGAACACCGTGGCAGTGACTGCGGGCTACATTCATGAGCAGCCGCGACGCGAGTTCTATGCAAAGATGGATGCGGCCAACGTCGACTTGAAGGCGTTCACCGAAGAGTTTTATTTCAAACTGACCGGCTCGCACCTGCAACCGGTGCTCGACACGCTGCTCTTCCTCAAGCACGAGACCGACGTATGGTTCGAGATCACGACCTTGCTGATCCCGACCAAGAACGACTCGAATGAGGAGATCACCGCGCTGTCGCGCTGGGTGGCGCGTGAGCTTGGACCCGATGTGCCGGTCCACTTCACCGCGTTCCATCCCGACTGGAAGATGAACGATCTTCCTCCCACTCCGGCATCCACGCTGACAAATGCGCGGCAGATCGCGTTACGAGAGGGATTGCGGTACGTCTACACCGGCAACGTGCACGACACGCAGGGCGGCGCCACGCTGTGTCCCGCATGCGGCGAAGAGCTCGTGGTGCGCGACTGGCATCGCATTCTGCGTTACCACCTTACCGGCGATGGCCGGTGTCTATCGTGCGCGGAGCCGATTCCGGGGCGCTTCGAGGGGTACAAGGGTCAATTCGGCAGGCAGCGGATTCCGGTGCGGTTGAGTGGTGGCGTGCGCTAGTTAGACCTCAACTCCTCGGCGGCGCGAATCGTATTCGCCAGCAGCATGGTGATCGTCATCGGCCCTACCCCACCCGGTACCGGCGTGATCCATCCGGCCTTTTCTTTCACTGAGTCGAAATCTACATCGCCCACCAGCGTGCCATCCGGCATGCGGTTGATCCCCACATCGAGCACCACCGCGCCGGATTTCACCATCTCGCCCGTCACCAGGCGCGGCTTGCCAGTTGCCACCACCAGAACGTCCGCACGCCGCGTGTGCGCAGCAAGGTCGTGCGTTTTCGAGGTGCATATCGTCACTGTGGCACTCCGCTGCAGGAGCAAGAGAGCCATCGGCTTGCCGACGAGGTTGCTGCGGCCGACCACCACGGCTTCCTTCCCGACCAGCTCCACCCCGATGTGATCCAGCATCGCCATGCAACCGGCCGGCGTACACGGCACTTGCCCCGGCCGGCCGACGACCAGGCTGCCCACGTTATGCAAGTGGAACCCGTCCGCATCTTTTTCCACCGCGATCGCCGCCACTATCCTGCCCTCATCGACATGCTTGGGCAAAGGTAACTGCACCAGAATGCCGTGGATGCGCGGGTCGGCATTGAGCGCGCGGATCCGGTCCAGAATCTCGCCCTCGGTTGCTCGCGCTGGCATCTCGTGCACTTCGGAGTACACCCCGACATCCGCGCACGCCTTGACTTTATTGCGGACATAGATGCGCGAGGGTGCGTGATCGCCTACCAGTACAACAGCCAGTCCCGGCTGATGCCCGCGACTGGCGAGCTGGCTGGCGCGGCTGCGCAACTGCGCGCGGATGTCCCGCGACAGCGCGTTGCCATCGATGATACGTGCAGTCATCTGTTGTGATTTCGGATGTGCGCAAGCTCGGCACATCAGCGCCAAGCGCCGCGCAAAGTGGGCGAATTGTCGTTATTCTACCCTGCGCGGAACCACCCCACTGGAAACTACTTATGCGGCTTCTTATGCGGCTTCGCAACGCTATGCTGCCCACGCTTTTGTGCGCGCTGATGTGCTGGTTCTGCGCCCCTGCGCAGGCCCGCCTCACCCGACTGCAGATCGACCAGCGTGAAGTAGTCGCGCAAGGACAAAGCTTTGGAGCCGCCGGCGCGTACGAGAGGCTCACCGGGACGGCTTATTTCGAAGTCGATCCGAAAGACCCGCACAACGCGGTCGTGTTCGATCTCGACAAAGCACCGGTCAACGCGCGCGGCATGGTCGAGTTTTCCGCCGACATGGCGATCCTCAGGCCGGTCGACCCCATCAAGGGCAGCCGCACACTGTTCTTCGAAGTCAACAATCGCGGACGCAAGATCTCGTTCGGCCGCATGCAGGACAGCGCCTCCGACGCCAACATGAATGCGCCCGCTGCCGCACGCGATTTCGGCAACGGCTTTCTCATGCAGCGCGGATACGTCGTCGCGTGGGTCGGCTGGGGCGCGGACATTGCACCGGGAGACAATCGCCTCACCGTTTCGTTTCCAATCGCGCAGGAGCACGGCCTGCCGATCACCGAACGTATTCTGACCGAGTTCGGCGATCGCAACTTCAACGGCGCGACGCCCGCTACCCTTCCGCTGAGCGGCGGCAGCGCATTCAAGAGCTTCCCTAGCGTATCGGTCAACAAGAACGCGGCAGAGGCCGAACTGTGGGTGGTGAACAGCGATTCACCGCGCCCGAGCGGGCCCGCGATTCCATTCGGTAAGCGCGTGCCCGAAGAGAGCTGGGCATTCGCTGCGTGTCCCGACGGCTGGCCCGGCAAACCCAGCACCAACGACATCTGCCTGCAAGGCGGCTTCCAGAATCAGCACAACTACCACCTGATCTACCGCGCCACCGACTCGCCCGTCATGGGCTTGGGTTACATCACCTCACGCGATTTCGTTGCGTTTCTGCGCCACGGCCGCCCAGACGATGCGGGCAATCCGAACCCGGTTGCGGGCATTGACACGACCCTGTGCCAGGGCATCTCGTCGAGCGGCATGTACTATCGTGACTATCTGTACTTCGGCTTCAACGAAGACGAGCACGGCCAGCGGGTGTGCGACGGCATGCATATCCACGTGCCCGGAGCGCAGCGTCTGTTTCTCAACTACCGCTTCGCGCAACCCAACCCCTTCACCCAGCAGCATCGCGAGCGTTATGTTCCGGATGTCAACTTCCCGGTCACGTATGCGGTCACGCGCGATCCACTGAGTGGGCGCGAAGACGGCATTCTCAAGCGCCCGGCCAGCGATCCCAGGATCATCCACACCGATACCTCGAACGAGTACTGGCAGTTCCGCGCCTCGCTGCTGGGCACCGATGCCGCCGGGCAGCGCGACATCCCGGATCCGCTCAACGTGCGCCGGTATCTGCTCGCCGGCACGCAGCACGGCTGGTTCAAGGGCGATGCACTGCACTACGGCATCGCCAACCGGCAATGCGAGCAACTCGTCAATGCGACCCATACCGGTGTCATTCTCCGGGCATTGATCGTCGACCTTGAAGACTGGGTCAAGCGCGGCACGCCGCCCCCCGACAGCCGGGTGCCGCGGATAGCGGACGGCACGCTGGTAGCGCCGGAGAACCTTCAGTTTCCCAGCATTCCTGGAGTTGGTTTCGCTGGGCTCTACAACGGATCCGGAGAGCGCGACTTCGGGCCGCGCGTCTCGAACAACGCGGGGGTGATCGACAAGCTGTTCCCTGACATCCTCAGCACGCATCGCCTGCTCGTTCCGCAGATCGATGCGGTCGGCAACGATGTGGCGGGCGTCCGGCATCCCTTGGTAGAAGTTCCGGTCGCCACTTTGTTGGGCTGGAATACGCGGCGCCCCGACTTCGGTGGCAACGATCTGTGCGATCTGCTGGGCTCGACCATCGCACTGCCGCCTACACGGAAGGCCGCCGAAGCCGCCAGCGATCCACGCCCGGCGTTGGAGACGCTGTATCGCGATCACGAGGACTACGTTCACAAGATCGAGCAGGCTGCGCGAGCACTGGAGCACGCACGCCTGATGCTGCCCGAAGACGTCGAGCTCACGGTTCGCGAAGCGCGTGAAAGTCAGGTGCTGAGGTAGCCGTGCCCGCCAATCTCGACAATCAACTGGTGGTTGCGCTGTCTTCCCGTGCACTGTTCGACTTCGAGGAAGAGAACGCCGTGTTCGATGCGCAGGGCCCGGCGGCGTACGAGAAATTGCAGCTCTCGCGCCTGCACCAGGCGGCTGCCCAGGGAGTCGCTTTCGAGCTGGTGAGAAAGCTGCTCGCCTTCAATGCATCGAGCGAGCGCAAGGTCGAAGTCGTGATCCTCTCGCAAAACGATCCGGTCACCGGACTGCGCGTGTTCAAGTCGGCGGAGCACCATCGGTTACCGATCAGCCGCGGCGTCTTCCTGCGCGGACGCTCCGCCTATGGCTACCTCGAGCCGTTGAAGGCCGATCTGTTTCTGTCGGCGAATCAGAATGACGTGCGCCTGGCGCTGGAAGCCGGCTTCCCCGCTGCACGTGTTTATCAGAAGCCCGCGCGCGAGGATTCCCACCCGACCGAGGTGCGTATCGCTTTCGATGGTGACGCCGTGCTGTTCAGCGACGAAGCCGAGCGCATTTATCAGGAGCAGGGCCTGTCAGCGTTCGAGGAGCACGAGCGCACGCGCGCTGCCGAGCCGCTGCCGCCGGGACCCTTCCAGCCCTTTCTGAAGGCGCTGCATCATCTGCAGAAGAGCTCTCCTCCGGGCTCGTCGATGCGCATCCGCACCGCACTGGTAACCGCGCGCAGCGCGCCGGCACACGACCGTGCCATTCGTACATTGATGAGCTGGGATATCGAGGTAGACGAAGCGATGTTTCTGGGCGGGCTCGAAAAGGGACCGTTCCTGCGTGTGTTCGAACCGGATTTCTACTTCGACGATCAGCTCGCGCACGTGCATTCCGCCGCGCTCGCCGGACCTTCAGGGCACGTCGACGCGGGCGTCGCCAATGTCACGCCGTTGACGCCGCGGCGTTAGAGGTCTACGCGGGAGATAGACGAACCGTGCCGGTTCATACAGAATGCGCCCATCATGCTGACCGGACTCTATGCTTTCCTCGCCCACTGGGCGCTGATGACGCTGCTGTTGTGGATCACCAGCCACGTGTTCAAAGGCGTGACTTATTCCAGCGCCGGAGCCCTTTGGGTAGCGGCTTTGCTGCTGGGTCTGGTTAACGCTGTGGTGCGGCCGATCTTGATCGTACTTACGCTGCCGTTGACTTTGATCACACTGGGCCTGTTCCTGCTCGTGATCAACGCCCTCATGCTGATGCTGGTTTCGGCGCTGGTGAAAGGCTTCAAGGTGAATGGCTTCTGGACCGCGTTCTTCGCCAGTCTGTTCATGGTTATGCTGAGCATCGTGCTCAACGCGATCCTGTGGCCCGGGCCCACATTCACCATCAGCGCGCCCGTCGGGACGCAGGTTTGACGAGAGCTAGAACAAACCCACCACCTTTCCGTCCGCCGTCAGATCGATCTTCGTCGCCGCCGGCACCTTCGGTAACCCGGGCATGGTCATGATGTCGCCGCAGACCATGACGACAAACTCAGCTCCCGCGCACAGCCGCACTTCCCGGATATTCACGGTGTGTCCGGTCGGTGCACCGCGCAGGCTCGGATCGGTCGAAAACGAATACTGCGTTTTAGCGATGCATACGGGATAGCGCCCGTAACCTTGTTCCTGGAGCGCGGCGATCTGCTGGCGAACCTTGCTGTCGGCCGTGACATCGCTGGCATCGTAAACCTTGGTGGCGATCGCTCTCACTTTATCCCACAGCGGAATGTCATCGTCGTATACGTAATGGAAGTGGTTCTCGCCGCCTTCCGCCAGACGCACCACTTCCCGGGCGAGATCCTCGGCGCCTTTGCCGCCTTCGGCCCAGTGACGCGCCAATACCACGGTGGTGCTCTCTGCGGCCATACGCCTGCGGATCAGCGCGATCTCAGCCTCCGTGTCGTGGGTGAAATGATTGATGGCAACCACGCATGGCAATCCGTAAACGCTGCGCACGTTGCGCACGTGCCGCTCCAGGTTGGCAATGCCGTGGTCCACCGCTGCGAGGTTCTCTTGATCGAGTGCCTTGAGATCGACGCCCCCGTGATACTTGAGCGCGCGCACCGTGGCCACTATTACGGCCGCGTCAGGCCGCAGCCCCGACTTGCGGCACTTGATGTCGACGAACTTCTCGGCACCGAGATCCGCGCCGAAACCGGCTTCGGTGACCACGTAATCCCCGAGCTTGAGCGCAGCCTGGGTAGCGACCACCGAGTTGCAACCATGCGCGATGTTGGCGAAGGGTCCGCCGTGAATGATCGCGGGATTGTTCTCCAGGGTCTGCACCAGATTGGGCTTGATCGCGTCTTTGAGCAGCACCGTCATCGCACCGTGCGCCTGCAGGTCGCTGGCACGAACGGGCTTCTGCGCGCGTGTATAGCCCACCACGATATTCCCCAACCGCTGCTTGAGGTCGGCGATCGAAGTAGCGAGGCAGAAGATGGCCATGACTTCCGAAGCCACGACGATGTCGAAGCCATCCGAGCGCGGAAAGCCGTTACCGGGCCCGCCGAGCGCTACTACGGTTTCGCGCAACGCGCGATCGTTCATGTCCAGCACGCGTTTCCACGTCACCC
>Ga0335082_10003421_pt1 | contig 17255 bp, 15 predicted proteins | sample Lox_Sample_41_FD_206718 | JGI IMG/M metagenome (GOLD analysis project Ga0335082, IMG submission 206718) | Soil microbial communities from Loxahatchee National Wildlife Refuge, Florida, United States - Lox_Sample_4.1 | ecosystem: Environmental > Terrestrial > Soil > Wetlands | place: USA... | reverse complement strand
TACTCCGTGGATATAACCCCGCAGAAACTGCACACCCCACACTGCTTAATCAAGTTTGATTCCGTATATGCACAGAAGGATTCTGTCTAATTCCGCGTCAGCTAGTCCCTAGTCCTTACAAAACAGCCACTTGTGGAAAATCTCCCAAAAGTCATAACTCATCCCCGAACGCGTAGTTAAACGCCCTGGAGCGGCCCGGAATTCTGTGGCGGGAACCTCCGACGATACCCCTGCCGGTTGGGGGGGCCTTTTCTATATGAGACGAATGGCCGGGACAAAAGTCGAGCATGCCATGAAAACTAAAGATGGAACTGCACATGCCCCCGTGACGGCAGCCGTCTACAGCTTGTTCAGTCCATCCAAGGCAGCGACTTTATAGGCTTCGGCCAAGGTGGGGTAGTTAAATACAGCGTCGCGGAAATACTCGAGGGTGCCCCCCAAGGCCAGAACCGCCTGGCCGATGTGCACAATCTCTGCCGCGCGGTCGCCGATCACATGCACGCCGAGCAATTTGAGGGACTCAGGATGGAAGAGAAGCTTGAGCAGACCCTGCTCATCACCGAGCATTTGTCCTTTCGCCAGCTCCGCGTATCGTGCCAGTCCGACTTCGTAGGGTATCTTGTCATGCGTGAGTTGCTCTTCGGTATTGCCTACCATTGAGATTTCAGGGATGGTGTAGATGCCATAAGGAATGAGATTGGCCGGCATTTTGCCCGGTTTGCTGAACATGTGACAACTGGCCAGCCGGCCTTGTTCCATGGAAGTACTGGCCAGGGCAGGGAAGCCAATGACATCTCCAGCTGCATAGATGTGGGATACCTGGGTCTGGTAGAACTCGTTGACCTCAAGCTTGCCGCGGCCGTCGGGCTTGATTCCCGTCGCTTCAATATTGAGTTGATCGCTGTTGGCCTGCCGCCCAACAGCGTAGAGCAGCGCCTGCCCATGTACGTGCTTGCCACTCTCCAGCACCGCAGAAACGCGCTCGTGTTCGGCGTCAAAGCCGACGGAGACGACTTTTTCTCCCAGCCGAAATACCGTCCCCAACTGGCGCAGTTGGAAACACAGGCTTTCTACAATCTCGCGGTCGGCGAAATCGAGCAGCGTGGGACGCTGGTCGAGCAGCGTGACCTTGACGCCGAGCGCAGCGAACATGGATGCGTACTCCAGTCCAATGATGCCCGCTCCCACCACGATCAGGTCGCGCGGCACTTCCTCGAGCTGGTGTAACTGGTCGGAGTCGAAGATGCGTTTGCCGTCGATCGTGATGTCGTGGGAGTGTGCGGGCCGTGTGCCGCAGGCGATCAGGATGTGGGAGCCACGAATCAGGGTCGATCCATCACCAGATTTGATTTCGATGGAGTTGGGATCGATGAAGCGCGCCTCCCCTTCCAGGGTCGTGACCTGGTTGCGGCGGAGTTGTGCCTTGATGACTTCGATCTCCCGTCCCATAACCGCCTGGGCACGGAAGATGAGGTCGGACATCGCAATACGATCTTTTACCGCATAGCTGCGCCCGTAAAAGGTGCGCTGCCGAAGCCCGCTAAGGTAAAGGATGGCCTCACGTAAGGTCTTGCTGGGGATGGTCCCGGTATGGACGCAGACGCCGCCGATGGTCTTCTTGCGGTCAATGACGGCCACTTTCTTGCGGTGCTTGGCCGCACAAATTGCGCCCTTTTGCCCCGCCGGGCCGCTGCCAATGACTATCAGATCGTATTCGTTAGCTTCCATGAGAACTCGATTAGAACGGATTGCCGCGTAATGTAGACGGAAAGCAAGAACTTTGCCAATCGGCACAACCCAAGTGTAGGCACACCAGAGTGCCGCTACCGACCTCCTCCGGCACGTGCGTGGGGCTCCGAAGGATGAAAATGCCAGAGTAGGACCCTGCCGACGCAGTGTTAAGTCTTGCACGCGAGGCAGCCGGTGTCCAGCGCACAGCTGTTCAAGGCAAAGTTTCCACTTGCTGGTGGTGGATCCACCCATGCTCGCCGTCGGCTGTCTCGACCCCATACCAATAAGGCGTGGTGATGAGAATCACCACTTCGGCGCCGGGTGCAAGCGTCTTCAGGGTGGTCGCACTCTGAAAGGGGGCAGCACGGAGCTCGGCACCGGGCGCCTTGACGATTCGCTCAACCTGGCGGCGCAGCATCTGAACTCGCTGCTCCAGATCGGTAGCCGATGAGGGATCAGCTGCCAAGGCGGCGGCTTCCTCCTGCTCGCGTTTTTTCTTGAGCGCTTGCTCCGCCAATAGCTGCTGACGGTGCCTCTCGCTCTCCACCGCCTGTTTGTTCTTCAACTCGATGGCGTCCACATGGTCCTGAATGTCCTTGTACTCTGCGCTTTCGACGCTGCCGGTGGAGATGTGTGCGACTCGGCGAAAGTCCTCCACGAAGACCGCATCGATCCGCAGGATGGTCCGGGCCGGGTCTTTGCTCTGGACGACGTAGCGCACGGCCAACGTGCCCTCGTCCTGCGATTCCTTAAAGTTCGAAGGGGCCAACACCTTGCTGCGAACTTTATAAAAGACTTTTCCATCTGCCTTCCAGGGAGGAAACAGAGCTGAGGAAGCAGCCGCGGATGCCTGGTCGATGTAGGGATCCTTGCTGTACTCCTTGCTGCCTTGAATGATGCCGTTGTTGACTACGTCCTCCACGGCATCGAGCACAATACTCTCGGGAGATGGAATTTCAGTCGAGAAGCCGAGGGCGTAGTCGCTTTTCTTCGCGCGCTCGCCTCCATGACTCGGGGCAGTGGTCAACGCAAGCCAAGCGGATAGCAGCACGATGGAGGGAAGGCGTTTCCGGTACACGCGGGGGCGCATCGATATGATTTTCGTTGCATATCACAAACGTGGTCAATAGCAAAGGTCAGATGGGGCTGGCAAATCTCCGTAAGGCTGGTAAAATGGCGGCCACGACCGTGATGGCAAATTTCATCTCTCCCAGGGTTCAGACCAAACTACGCGACTACCTGACTCTCACCAAGCCGGAAGTAAACCTGCTTATCCTGATGACGACCTCAGCGGGCTACTATCTGGCAGAGCGGGGCCCGTTGCACATCGGCGGCCTGGTCAATACGCTGGTGGGCACACTGCTCGTGGCCAGCGGCACGGCAACTCTGAACCAGTGGATGGAACGGGTATGGGACGGACAGATGCGGCGCACGGCCTCCCGTCCGGTGCCCGCGGGCAGGGTCGGAGCCACTGAAGCCCTCGTGGTGGGCTTATTGCTGAGCCTGGCAGGCGGCGTGTATCTGGCTGCGATGGTCAATGGGCTTTCCGCAGTCCTGGCACTGTCCACCCTGTTGTCCTATTTGCTGGTCTATACGCCGCTGAAGCGGAAGACACCTCTCTGCACTTTGCTAGGTGCATTTCCAGGAGCCATGCCCACGCTGATCGGATGGGCGGGTGCGGCAGGGAAGATTGAGGGGCAAGCCTGGTTTCTGTTTGCCATCCTGTTCCTGTGGCAGTTTCCCCATTTCCTGGCTATTGCGCTGATGTACCGCGAAGATTACGCGGGGGCGGGCTACAAGATGCTGCCGGTTTTTGATCGCGACTGGCGTTTCACGCGGACAGAGATCGTGGGTTTCACTCTGGTTCTTGTCAGCATGACTTTCTTGCCCCTGGCCGGACGCGGCGGCTGGATGTATTCGGCGGTCATGGCGACGGCAGGTGCCTTCATGCTCTATCACGTGCTGAAGCTGAGCCGGTCGGCTACAAAAGTCTTGGCCAGCCGTGTGGTCCATGCCTCGGTGATTTATCTGCCAGTGGTCCTGCTGGCAGTTGCGGTCTCCAAGCCTTAAAATTGCCCCCATTGCAAGTAGCACCAGCTTTGCGGCAGGCGCCTGGTCCGCCTACGGACCGCCAAGCGCGGCGTTACACGAATTGAAAATCCAACGGGGAGGAATCCGTGCGAGCATTCACGGCCGTCTTGATTGCGACTCTGCTGCTTGCGGCCGTCAGCCCAAGTCCGGCAGCCGGGAAACCCATCTTCAAGTTCCAGGAAGTGATGATTCCAGTCCGAGACGGAGTCCACCTGCAAACCGTCATTCTCACTCCACTCGATCAAAAAGGCCCGTTGCCGATTCTCTTCCGGCGTACGCCTTATGGAGTCCCCTCCAAAGCGCCGGAGACGCTGCCGGCAAGCGCCAAGGAGTTGATGCAGGACGGATACATTATTGTGATTCAGAACCTGCGTGGACGCTTCAAATCGGAGGGAGTTTTCAAGATATCGTCGGAAGTCAATCTGGAGGATCCCAAGACCACCAGCGAGACGACCGACGCTTATGACAGCATTGAGTGGCTGGTGAAGAACGTTCCCGGCAATAACGGCAAAGTTGGGATGACCGGAGTTTCCTATGACGGCCTGACCACGGCGTTGGCCCTGCTACATCCGCACCCGGCGCTGAAAGCCATGAGTGAGCAGGCGTCGCCCGCCGACCAATGGATGAACGACGACGACCACCACTACGGAGCGTTGCGAGAGAGTTACAGCTTCGAATATGCGGTGATGGAGCAGGCAGACAAGAGCAAGAATACCCACTTCGATTTTGAGACCTACGACACCTATCAGTGGTATCTGGATCTCGGGCCTCTCTCGAATATCAATGCCAAGTATCTCCATGGCTCGGTTCCGTACTGGAATGAAACCGTGGAGCACCCGGACTACGACAGCTTCTGGAAGAAGGAAGCATGGATTCGCCAGTTGCACTCCTCCAGCGTGCCCAACCTGAACGTCGCTGGGTTCTGGGACCAGGAAGATCCCTGGGGGCCGTGGCAGATCTTTCGTCATGCCGAGGAGCACGACCCCGACCAGACCAATTTCATCGTGGCCGGGCCGTGGTTTCATGGCGAGTGGCGGGCGGAGAAGGGGGACAGCATCGGGGTCCTGCCGTTTGGCGGGCATGAAACCGCCCGCGAGTTCCGCGAAAACATTGAAGCACCCTTCTTTCGGTACTACCTGCACGGCCAAGGATCCAAACTGAATTGGAAGGCCAGCACCTTCCAGACCGGTTCCAACAGTTGGCATACCTACTCGGTGTGGCCCCCGAAGGAGGCGAAGGCGACCGATCTCTACCTTCATGCGGACGGTTCGCTGTCGTTTGTGGCTCCTTCGGCAAACTCGGGTTCTTATCGAGAATATGTGTCCGACCCGAATAACCCTGTGCCGTACCGTCAGCGGCCGATTTCGCCGACATACCCGGGAGGCGACTGGCAGACGTGGGAGATGGCCGACCAGCGTTTTGTCGATCACCGGCCGGACGTGTTGAGTTTCGTCAGTGCGCCGCTCGACCACGACATCACAGTGACCGGTCCGCTGGCGGCTGTATTGTTCGCCTCCACGTCCGGCACGGACAGCGATTTCGTGGTCAAGCTGATTGATGTCTTCCCGGACAATGCGCAAAAGGCTGACTGGGACCCTAACGAGGGACCGAAGCCAGGGCAGTTTGCGAAATCGCTAAACGGATACGAGTTGCCGATCGCCATGGAGGTTCGACGTGGCCGCTACCTCGTGAACTATGAGCAACCCCAGCCCCTGACGTCCGACAAGCCCACAGAATGGCAGATCCCGCTGCGGGACCACGACCACGTATTTCTGAAGGGCCATCGTCTGATGGTGCAGATACAGTCCACGTGGTTTCCGCTGATTGACCGCAATCCGCAGAAGTTTGTGCCGAGCATCTATCAGGCCAAGGCGTCAGACTTTGGGAAAGCCACTCAGCGGATCCATTGTTCGCCGGAAATGCCCTCGCACATCAGTTTGCCGGTTATGCCTTAGGGGTGGAGAGATGGAAGCGGTTCGGCACTTCCTGGTGTACCGTGGTGGAGTAGCAGTACTGTTCAGTGCGTCGCCCCAGACAGGCGTGGCGGTAGAGGCAGTTGCGGCAGGTCGGCTGGAGAGCGCGGCGCACTATTTCCACCGCGACGCCACCATAGAAGACCGCCAGAGCAGCGAGCCAGGGAGGGAGGGCCATAACGCTGTCCTTTCGCTGCCAGTATCGGGTTTCCATAACGATCCGTCTGTGACCGCAGTCACAAGAGATTACCCGGCCCTTGCTTTGCCGAGTTGCGGCATAAGGACTGGCACGGAACCGCGATGGACGGGAGCCATAACAATCACTCCGTGGTCGGACTATCCGGACGCGTATAGTTGAGAGTGGGTCTTTGAAAGAGGCTGGAAGTTCGACTGGACGGTAATGACCAGACTTCGCGCGGGGTACAAGTTGGCTTTCCTGTTGGGGGTCTCTCTGCTCGTCGGTTGGCGACCCGTGGCAGAGACAATTCGCCTGTCCCTGAAGAACGAAGAATACACGCACATCTTGCTGATATTCCCAGTGAGTCTGGCCCTGATCGCAATGGACTGGCGTCTGACGAAGATAACTCAACGGGCCGGATCGAAGAGCAGTGCGATCTTCCTCGCGGTGGCCATCGGAATAGCAGCGATTGCGACTTGGGAACCGGGCTTGCGCCCTGATATCCGACTGACACTCGCAATGTTGGCGCTGGTGGCGTGGTGGGTTGGGTCGTTCATCTTCTGCTTTGGAACTGAGCTAGCCCGAGTTTTTGTCTTTCCTCTGTGTTTTCTGCTGTGGATGGTCCCCCTGCCTACTGCGGTAGTGGATTGGATCATCCGCGCTCTGCAGGAAGCATCCGCCAGTTGTGCGCGGCTGCTGTTCGCCTTGTGCAGCGTCCCTGTTTCGCAGGATGGGCTCTTCCTGACCATTCCGGGAGTGACCTTGGAGGTGGCCAAAGAATGCAGCAGTATTCGATCCAGCATGTTCTTGTGGGTGACGGCCATCTTACTGGCCCAACTGCTGCTGCGCGCGGCTTGGCGAAAATTGGTGGTGGTCGCTGTGGCGATTCCTTTGGCAGCCGCCAAGAATGGTTTGCGGATATTCGTCATCGGAATGCTGGGCACGCGCGTCGACCCCAGCTACATGACGGGCAGTTTTCACCACCACGGCGGAATCTTGTTTCTTCTGGTCGCATGGGTCTTGGTGTTCTTCCTGCTTTGGACGCTGCGGCGAGGAGAGGTGCCCAGATTGGCTGCAGCGAAGTCATGACGGCCATCAACTGGTTGCCGATTCCGGCACTGATCTTGGATCTGGGTCCCGATTCCAGCGTTTAATTCCCCGGGGATTGCGTCCAGATGTAGATTTTAGTAAGCGTATTCATTCCGGACTGATGGGAAGTTGCTGACATGGCGCGGTCACTGATTTGGATCGAAGACGATCAGAGCAAGGGCTGGGCCTGCTCGTATTGTCAGTGGCGTTTCCCGGTGCCGACCCTGCTCTCTGATCCGGAGGCCAAGAGCGCGTACGATCGTCTGGCGACCACAAAATTCCGCGAACATAAGTGTGAGGCGAGTGCGCCTGCAAACCTGACTCCTGCGTTGGAATCGGACCATGTGTTCGAGCAGCGTGCGCGGCAACTCGTAACCCGTGGCTACAAGCCCAAGGATGCCGTAGAAATTGTCCTGCAGGACCTGGCGCTCGAGTATATGAGTGACTCCCGGCGCATGGAGAAGGCGCGCGCCGATGCGGAGGAATTTCTACGCAAGGTCCGCAAAGGCCTGATTTAGGAGTTGTTTCTAATCGGGCCATCTCCCGGGCCAAATCAAGTCCGTCGCATTAGGGAACGGCTGCTGACGCCTCGTTCGAGTTGCCGCTTTGCTGGTTGCTGGAATCCACTGCCCGAGCCACGTAGTAATACGTCGTGCCCGCATTTACGTTGGAGTCGGTGAAGTTCGTGCCCGCCTGCGGGGATGAGTTAAGCTGATCCGGATACGGACCACCTTGGGTAGTGCCTCGGTAGATGTAGTATCCAACGACATCAGAGGAACCACTGGCGTTCCAGGAGAGCGCCACAGTATGGGAACTGGCCTGCGTGCCGTTGCCTTGCAGGGTCTGATTCGTCGGGGAATTGGTCGCATCGCTGACAAAGGAAATCGAGCCTGGAGCGCTGCCAGGAGCCTGCGGCGTGAATGTCACCGTATAAGTTACATCCTTCCCGGCGGAGACGGTGACTGGGAAGGTGATTCCACTCACCGAATAGCCTTGGCCATTCCAGGCGGCAGAAGAAACATGGATGTCGCTGGCCCCGGCTGTAAGTGTCCCTGTCTTGTTAGCACTGCTTCCTACCGCAACGTTCCCAAAATCCATCGTGGCCGGGGAAACACCCAACTGGCCCGCAGCCAGCCCAGTTCCGGAGAGGGGTACAGAAAGGGTAGGGTTCGACGCATCCGAGGTGACAGAAAGAGATCCAGTGGAGTTGCCGCCCGCTGTCGGCAAGAACTTTATGCTGACACTCGTGGATTGTCCCGGAGTCAGCGTGAGGGGCAGCTGTGGCTGCGTTGCGACGGTGAAGGCGGCGCCGGTTACGCCGATCTGTGAAATCGTCACATTTCCGCTGCTGCTGGAGCTGTTGCTCACTGTGACCGAGCTCGTCTTGGTTCCGCCCACCGCAACGTTGCCGAAATCCAAGGAAGCAGGACTCGCCGCCAGAGTGTCTTGCCCGGAAGGCTGGTTTACCTGTTGCTTGTTCGAGGAGACTCCGGCGCAACCGATTAGCAGCACTAAAGCGAGAACGGCCAACAGGCCGCCCAGGCAACGGGAACAGAACTCAACACGTCGTTTCACAGCACGATTATCCGGGTCGGTTTAGAGACCGGTCTAGAGCGCGAAAGGGCAGTGCTCCCTGCTGGGCTGCAATTTCACCTCGGTAACGTACCCCACGCATCGGAAGCGAATACGGTAACACAAGGGTGGTTACTTGGGAAACGCCTGCGCAGCAGGACGGGATCCAACAAATACGGACTGTTGTTGCAGATACGGAGTGTAGAAGGGTTTAGCGGTGAGCCAGACCGTATCCGACCGCAAAAGCCGAAGCCCCGATGTTGACGACGGAGGTCATCCGCTCGAGCTTGTGGTGGCCGGTCTTATGGAAGAAGTAGCTGAGTCCGATCACTCCGACTGTTTCCCCGGCAAAATTCGCAGCCAGCCCGGCAGTGCTGCCGGCGAAGGGCCGAGTAAGCGGGTTCAGTTCTCTGCCGCCGTTTTGCAGGTTGGCGTGGGTCACCGCGAAATCGGCCGCGCAGAAGCCGGCAACGGCCCCGAACAAGAAGCGGTTTTCGCGGTCCCAGAAACGGTGCTCAACCGGGGCGGGAGGTACAGGCTTGGTCACAAAGTTCTTGATCATCGGCGAAGGCTGGATTTCCATGGGTTGCAGGAGTGCCACCGAGACTTGCTGCGAGAAGGCTGCTCCACAGAAGCTGAAGACCGCCAGGACCGCGACTGCTCCGGACTTGAACGCCGCGCTAATTTTGGTCTGCATAACTTTGGTGAGGGCCTGGTATCGGCCTCTAGGACTAGTACTATCGCATCCCTGGGGCCGGGCGACAATGGCACTTCGGTACCAGTAAACCTTTTGAATTCATTACGTTGGGAAAATGTTGAGGTTACTGAGGTTACTGCGTCAGGTGCAAGGTTTTGCAGAGATTTGCCGAATCTCGCTGGCGCGGTAGAAGGCTAGAAGGAGGTGCTAGCTATTTAATCGGAATCGCCACGTAGACCTCATTGGAGAAGCCGCTTTCCTGTCCTATGGAATTAACGGCTGTGGCCACGTAGAAGTAGATCTGCCCGGCGGCGATTGTATCGTCGACGTAGGTCGTGCTGGGATCGAGTACGGAATTGATCCTGGTATACGGGCCGTGCGAAGTGTTGCTGCGATAAACGTTGTAGCCGATTACCTGGGACTGACTGGCATCCCATGAGAGGCTTACCGAATGCTGGTTGGGTGGCGTGCCTGTCCCGCTTAGCGGTTCGGTGCCGGGCGAATTCGGCGCATCACTGGTGATCGAGAGCGTGGCAGAAGCATCACCGCTGTCCTGCGGCTTGAAGCTTGCGGTGTAGGTAACACTCTGGCCGGGAGCGAGGGTCACGGGCAGCAGCAGCCCCTGCACAGAAAAATCCGGGTCGCTGCTGGTGATCGAAGAGATAGTCACGCTGGTGCCGACTGCGCTCAGCATCCCGGTCCGGTGGCCCATATCACCAACGGTTACGTTGCCGAAGGCAATCGCTGTCGGCGACAAGATGAGTTGTCCGCCCTCTGTTCCGTTGCCCGAGAGCGGAACCGTCAGTATTGGATTCAACGGTGAGCTGGCCAGAATGCTTCCACTGGCCGCGCCACCCGCCTGAGGAGAGAAGGTCACATTGAAGGTGTAGCGTTGTCCTGCCTCCAGCGTCAAAGGCAGACTGACGCCGCTGATGGTAAATCCGCTTCCCAAGAGCCGGCCTGCGGTGACGGTCGCGCTGGAATCTCCGGAATTGATGACGGACAGCGGCAGGGTCAGCTGTTTTCCCACCGGAACGTCTCCAAAGGCAAGAGACGGCGGATCAGCAGAGAGTAACCAGTCATTTACGCCTCTCCCACCCACCGGGAGATCCAGCGTGCCGCCAGCCTGATCGCCGAGAAAGAGGATGACTCCGTCGACGGTGCCGGCAGTGCTCGGAGAAAAGCTGACGTTAAGATCCACCTTCTGGCCCGCGCTCAAGGTCAGCGGGAACGTCAGCAGGCCCACACTGAAGCCCGGAGAGGTGATGTCAACTCCTCCTAGGACGATACTGCTTGGACCATTATTTGTGATTGTGACCGGCAAAGTGGCCATCTGCCCGACGACAACCTTGCCAAAGTGAAGGCTGGCCGGATCTGAACTCAGCTGGCTCCGGCGGGCGTGAACCGGTAAAACATTCGAAAAGACAAACAGCAACAGGGCGGGAAGAGCAGCAAAAACACGGACCGAACTGGCTCGGGGGAGGGCCATGCGCGCTAAGTGTGCAGATTTGCGGGTGTGAAGAAAAGGTCTCGATAGTACATCTGGAGCGGGTTTCAGCGAGGGAGTACCAGGGAAGGAATAACCCCTGTAAGTCAGAAGGCGGCACCTACCGAGGTTGATACCTGGGCTTGCTCCAGAGCTTCGCCCTGCGGTGCCGTGTCACGACCCGACCTGCCGCGAATCCTTGTGGAGATAACCCTAACTGAAACTGTTGGTTACGAGGACGGAATCACGGCGACAGCTTCGTTGGAGTTGACGCTCTCCTGGTTGTTCGAATCCACCGCCCGGGTCACGTAATAGTAGGTCTTGCCGTTCGAGACCGACGTGTCCGTGTAGCTCGTGTCCGGATCCTGAGTAGCAATTTTGGAGTATGGACCGCCCGACGAGTTGCCACGGTAAACGTTATATCCGATCACATCCTGCGAGTCGCTGGCATTCCAAGTCAGCAGAACGCTATGCTGCGTCGGCGCCTTGCCATTGCCGGTCAGTGTCTCGATGGTAGGAGAATTGGATGCGTCGCTGTTGAATGTGAGCGTGGCGTTGGCCTGTCCGACTCCCTGCGGTGTGAAGGTTACGGTGAAGTTCTTACTCTTGCCGGCCTGCACCGTGAAGGGGAAGGTCAATCCGCTGAAGGTGAACGCTGAATTGCTGGAGTTTCCTGACGTCACCGTAACGTCGGCCCCGGTTGCGTTCAGGCTGGCGGGCAAACTCGAATTGTTCCCCACGACCACGTCGCCGAAGTCCATATTCGCCGGCGTGACGGAGAGTTGACCGGCAGGAGTGCCCGTACCGGAGAGGGGTATGTCGAGATTGGGATTGGAGCCATCGGAGATGATGCTCAGGTCCCCGTTGACGCTCCCTGTCGATTGCGGTGCAAAGATCACGTTGAACGTGACGTTGTGATTCGGTTGCAAAGTCAACGGAAGGCTGAGGCCGCTAACGCTGAACCCAGTGCCGGTAACCGTGTCGCTTGAGATGGTGACATCGGATCCGCCGGTGTTGGTCAGCGTTTCTGGTAAAGACTTGTTCTTGCCGACCTGAACATTGCCGAAACTGAGACTGGTCGGATTGGCACTGAGTGTGCCAGGGGTTACACCCGTACCGGACAACGGAATCTGCAAGGTTGGGTTGGAGGCATCCGAGTTGATGGTCAAGGTACCGTTGACGGTGCCGGGCGATTGCGGCGCGAACTTTGCGCTGAAGGTGACTTTGTCGCCAGGCGCCAAAGTTATTGGCAAGTTCAGCCCAGTGACACTGAAACCAGTGCCTGTGACGGAATCGCTGGAGATGGTGACATCCGAGCTACCGGTATTGGTCAGGGTTTCCGACAGCGATTTATTCTTGCCGACCGTCACGTTGCCGAAGTTGAGGTTAGTCGGGTTGGCGCTGAGTGTACCCGGCGAGATGCCCGTACCGGACAGCGGAATCTGCAAACTCGGATTCGAGGCATCCGAGTTGATGGTCAAGGTCCCATTGACGGTCCCGTTCGATTGCGGCGCGAACTTCACGCTGAAGGTGACTTTGTCACCGGGTACCAGAGTCAACGGCAGGTTCAGCCCGGTGACACTAAACCCCGCGCCGGTGATCGTTTCGCTGGAGATGGTGACGTCGGAGCCGCCGCTGTTCGTCAGTGTTTCGGACAAGGATTTGTTCTTGCCGACTTCAACGTTGCCGAAGGTGAGATTGGTCGGGTTCGCGCTCAGCGTACCCGGCGCAACACCCGTGCCCGAGAGCGGAATTTGCAAACTCGGATTCGATGCGTCCGAGGTGATGGTCAGGCTTCCGTTGATCGTTCCATTCGACTGGGGAGAGAAGATAACGCTAAAAGTGACTTTCTGACCTGGCGTCAGGGTAAGAGGCAGGTTCAGGCCGTTGGTGCTGAAACCCGCACCGGCGAGGGTCTGTTGCGAGATGGTGACATCGGCGCCTCCGGTGTTGGTCAGGGTCTCCGACAGAGATTTGTTCTTGCCAACGGTGACGTTGCCAAAGTTGAGGCTGGTTGGATTGGCGCTCAGCGCTCCCGGCTGCACGCCCGTGCCCGAGAGCGGAATCGTCAAGGTCGGATTCGACGCATTGCTGACGATGGTTAGATCCGCGCTCAAGGTGGTGGCGGACTGCGGTGCGAAGATCACGTTGAAGGTCTTGCTTTGGCCCGCTGGAAGCGTGTAGGGCAGACTCACACCGCTGAGGCTGAAATCCGCCCGGCTGGTTGTGGCTTGCGTAATGGTGACGTCCGTCCCGCTTGTGTTCGTCAGGGTTTCCGGCAGAGTCTTATTGCTGCCCACGACCACGTTCCCGAAATCAAGGCTGCCCGGGTTGGGCGAGAGAGAACCCTGGGCCAGCCCGGTTCCGGAAACGGCGACATTGACCGTGGGAGTAGATCCGTCGTTGGCAAAGGCAATATTTCCGTTGACCGTACCTGGAGACTGTGGCGCAAAAGTGACGCTGAAGTTGGCGCTCTGTCCGGCGGTCAGGGTCAATGGAAAAGTGACACCACTCACGCTGAACCCCGCACCGGTCACCGTGGCCTGCGAAACCGTAAGATCACTGCCGCCGGTGTTGGTCAGAATTCCGCTTTGCTTCTGGTTGCTGCCCACCAGGATGCTGCCGAAAGCGATGCTGGTCGGACTGACGGAGAGATTTCCGGGCATGGTGCCGTCGCCGCTGAGGTTCAACTGGCCGGGGCTGTTCGATGCGTCGCTGGTAATCGAAAGCGCGCCGTTCACACTACCTGCTCCGCTGGGCGAGAAATCGACACTGACGCTGACGCTGCTCCCCGCCGCAACCGTCACGGGCAGCGCAGGTTTACTGAGCTTGAACTGTTGCACATTGCTGCTGGCCTGAGTGATGGTGACCGCCGAGGAGCCGCTGTTGGTTGCAGTGGCCGTCAGCGTTTTGCTCTTGCCGACTGTCACCGTGCCGAAGTCCAGCTTGCCGCCACCGCCCAGCGCCAGAGTGCCAGGCTGGGCCGGGGGGTCGGATGGCGAATTGGCGCTTAAACCCTGACATCCCACCAGGCCGAGAAGGCCGAGCAGGATCAGCGAAACCGTAAGATAAGAGGTGAAAAGTCTAGGACGGCGTCCTCTGGGTCGGGGGCAAGTAATCATATGCAGGAGTTAATAACTGCGCTGATCTCCCATCGGTTCACTAACGAGTCAGTCTCTCCCAGAGCGGATCACACGAATAGGTCGCGGAAGGACATAGAGACTCCTACCGCGTGGCCTCGTTGCCGGTTTCCAATCGCAACGGGTGGTTGCGCTTTTCGAACATCCTCGGCGACGGTCGAAAGTAATCGGCGGGTTTCACGCGCCCAGGAGCGTTCTGGGCGGCAGTTGCGCGGGAAGGGTTGAACATCACTGAAATATTTCCCGCAATGGAGTCCAATGATCTGCAAGGAAGGAGGCAGGCGTGAAGACGATGCTACATTTCCGGACGCACGACGGCGGGCATTTCCACACCCATCCGCTGCAGGCCACATTCTCGTTGCTTGCCAGCTTCGTTTTAGCCCTGCTGATCGTGCTCGTGCTTGTGGCCACTGCCCGCTGAGGTTCCGGCGGTCGTCGCGCATCACGTCACAAGCAGTTGTGCGCTGTGTACTTTCGAAGCGGTGCAGCGCGGTGGTAAAGCAAAAACGGGAAGAAACTAAGCAGCAGAGGGGGTGCAACTATGCGTCTCTGGTCCTTTCTGTTTGCCCTCACCCTTGTAACGGTTCTGGCCGTTGCTGGCTCCCTGCCTTTCCGTCAGCTCCCAGGTTCTGAACGCGATTCTGTTTCGGGCATGCAGAAGGAATCGGCTCCGTGGAGCAGTGCGGACAGCAGCCGCATGTGGCGCAGGGCAGAAATTCGGGTCATCCCGGTGGATCGGGTAACGGCCAATCGGGCCCAATTGCAATCTTTTCGCCAACGGGTCGCCCAGGCGGAACTGGATGGTATCGGCCTCGGATTTGCCGATCCGGCACAGCGCCGCCGGCAGCTCTATCTGCTGAGGGAACTGCTCCAATTCGCCGAACAGCAGGAGTCCAATCAGACAGAGAGCCCGACCGCGCTGGAAGTCCAGCGGCAGCTAAACCAGATAGAAGGGCGGGTCATGTGCGAAGCGTGCCACCGCGGGATCGTGGCGCGAACGGTTTCCGGCAGGCGGTAAACGGTATTTGCAAGCCGGGTGTAGCCCAGAGGAAGGAGAGTCTCCCATGTTACTTACCAGGCTGAAAGCGTTTCTCGATACTTGCAATGTCCAATATGTGGTGATCTCCCATTCGGTGGCTTACACCGCGCAGGGCATCGCCGCTCTTACTCATATTCCAGGCAAGGATCTGGCTAAAACGGTGGTGGTGAAAATCGACGGCAAACTAGCCGTGGCCGTCGTTCCAGCCAGTAGCCACGTGGATCTCATGAGGCTGAAACAGGCCACGTCCGCGAGCAATGTGCAGTTGGCCAGCGAAGACGATTTCCGGGAGAAGTTCCCTGATTGCGAAACCGGAGCCATGCCGCCGTTTGGCAATCTATATGGCATGGAGGTTTTTGTCGACGAGAGTTTGTCAGAGGACAAGGAGGTTGCATTCAACGCGGGTTCACATCGCGAGCTGGTGCGGATGTCGTGGGCGGATCTCGAGCGGCTGGTTCAGCCCAGGCTGCTGAAAATCGCTACCCGCGGCCTTTTGGCCGTGGCAGCCTGACCGGGACCCGGGAAGGCGGGAGGAGTTATGGAACTGACATTAACCTCTGAGGAGAGAGAGTTGTTGATGGAGATTCTTGAGGAGCACCACCGCGAGCTGCTTCGGGAGATCTCGCGCGCAAAACATCGTGAGTTCAAGGTGGTCCTGAAGAACAAGGAACAAATGCTCGAATCGATCGTAGGCCGACTGAAGGCAAGGCAAAAGGAGGAAACAGTTTCCCGAGCAGCATAAATATAAGGGCGTGCTTTTGGGGTACAGAGTTACGCGGCCAAGCGTGATTGCCAGAGGGGGGAATGGCCGGTGTCGGAACCCGATCGGGGTCTTCTGCAGCTCTTACGACGTGAATTGGACTTCCTGGAGGAGGGTGGTTATCGTTCGCCACCAGGACTCGGCCTGCCTTTGATCTTCGAAGATTCTCCGACTTGCCTGAGAGGTCCAAACTCCAATTGCTCGAGCGCCGAATGCCCTTTGTTGAACTTGGTTCCGGTGCAGCACCGGGCCTCGCCGGGGGCTTGCCGCCATATCCGGTTGAACGACTCCGGGGAGACCGTGGATCTGCTCTACCGGCAAGGTACACCACAGCAGCTGGAGTGTATGGTTCGAGAGTGGCTGAAGGGTACGATCAGGCGCTTGGAGGATGATCTTCAACAAGAAGTGGGCGATGCCCGCCGCTGATCTCCAGCTGTGATCCTGCCGTTTGCCTCGTAGCGGGGCGGCTTCACAAAAGCCTGATTTCGTGAAATGCTGCTAACCGTCCCCGGAAATTGGGGAAACGGAATGCAGTTCCCGGTACCTCCGGGACACCGTATGCAAACTATCGGATCTGGCCTGGATGTGTTCTCAACCTCGCCGCAGTCGATCGCGGTAAGCCGCGAAAGTTATCTCGACAACGTCATCGATGTCGCTCGCTGGAGTGAGGAGTGCGGCTGCCGGGGAATTCTGGTCTACACCGACAATGGCCTCGTCGATCCCTGGCTGGTGGCCCAGATCATCCTGCAGAATACCGCCCGCCTCTGTCCATTAGTGGCGGTGCAGCCCGCTTACATGCACCCCTACGCGGTCGCCAAGATGGTGAGCTCCTTCGCCCACTTCTATCGCCGTCGGCTGTGTCTCAACATGGTGGCAGGGGGCTTCACGAATGATCTAGTCGCCCTCAATGACCTCACACCGCACGATAAACGCTACGCGCGGTTGACGGAATACACCTCTATCATCAAGGGTCTGTTGCAGAGTCCTAATCCAGTCAGCTTCCACGGCGAATTCTATACAGTCGACAAATTAAAGATGACCCCGCCACTCCCACCGGAACTGATGCCGGGCATTCTCGTCTCCGGTTCCTCGGAAGCGGGGCTCGCCGCCGCGCGGGCCCTGGGTGCGACGGCTGTCATGTATCCGAAGCCGGCCGGGGAATACGAGCAGGAGAAGGTACATGTCAGCGCAGATACCGGGGTTCGCGTTGGAATCATCGCCCGAGCCAACGAAGACGATGCCTGGGCAGTGGCCCACGAACGTTTTCCGGAGGACCGCAAGGGCCAGATTGCTCACAAACTGGCGATGAAAGTCTCTGATTCCTCCTGGCACAAACAGCTGTCCGAATTGGCGGAACAGACGGAGAAAAATCGAACGCCCTACTGGCTGTTTCCTTTCCAGAATTACAAGACATTCTGTCCCTACCTGGTGGGAAGTTATGAGCAGGTCGCCGTGGAGCTGGAAGCCTATATCAGGGCGGGGATGCGCACCTTCATTTT
>Ga0335082_10003419_pt1 | contig 17257 bp, 12 predicted proteins | sample Lox_Sample_41_FD_206718 | JGI IMG/M metagenome (GOLD analysis project Ga0335082, IMG submission 206718) | Soil microbial communities from Loxahatchee National Wildlife Refuge, Florida, United States - Lox_Sample_4.1 | ecosystem: Environmental > Terrestrial > Soil > Wetlands | place: USA... | reverse complement strand
CGCCCCCGATCGTGAATTCGCCCGCCGCTTTCGCCAAGGCTGTTCCCTGCTGCTCTGATTCGTGTGTCATAGCATGCGCCCCTTTTGTATTTACACAGCAGCGACGGACAAGTTCCCGTGCTCACGCGTTGCCTGAGGCCACCAGCAAGCACGACGTTAGATGCGGCATCGCGATGGATTGGCAAACAATTTCGGATGTGCGGTTCTGAGGCTTTGTGGACTGTTCCTGCCAGCAACTCACGCGGGTCTCTTCCGCGCAAGCGGGCCTGGTGGGCTCGGTAGGATTTGAACCTTCGACCAACGGATTAGGAGAAGCATGCTGGTCGCCTAGCTCGGGCCTATTTAAGGAGGCTCTCAGCCATTTAGTAGCTCCCCAATGCCGCGACGCGTGCGATGACCCAATAGGCGGCGACTGCGCCGATCGCATAGGGCGGAACGATCGACAGCCATTGAGGTAAGGACGCTTTTTGCTTCAGGAGCAGGGCGAACAATGCCAGTACCGCGCCAATAAAGAGGAAGTGACCGGTTTCCACACCCAGACTGAAAAAGAGAAGCGCTAGAGGGATGTGAGCTTGGGGCAGACCTGCATCGCTGAGCCCACCGGCAAAACCCAGTCCATGAAGGAGACCAAAAGTAAGCGCCACCAGCCAGGGCCAGCGCGCGGCAATGCCCATCCGTCCCTGCCAACCATGGAGGATCTCGCCTGCCACGAACACAATGCTCAACGCGATGACCGCTTCCACGGGCTTTTGCGGTACGTCCACATAGCCGAGAGTCGCGGCCATGAGCGTGATGCTATGAGAGGCGGTGAACGCGGTAACGGTCTTAACCAGTTTCCAGCCGCCGCTCGTAATGATGATCAGTGCGAGTACGAAGAGGAGATGGTCCACACCGGTAAGAATGTGCTCGATGCCCAGCACGGAGTAGACACGGGCCACCTGCCATTTATTGGGAGAAGCTTCAACCAGCAATGCCGGAACGGACTGGGAGAGGCGAGCGACCTGGGTTGATCCGTCGGCGCGCTCGATGCGCACGAGCACGTCGGTCATGGTAGCCGCGATGCCATCGATCTGGATGGTCTGTCCGTTCAGTCCTCCAGGACAGGCCAAACTGAAGCGCTCGGTATAGGAATCGGCGGCGCGATAGCTGCTGACTTCGGCGGATTGGCAACTGTCTGGAAACCGGGCATGGATGCTGAGCCGCATCTCTCCGACCGCGGGCACTTTCCAGAGAACGGCGTAGGACTCGGCGCTTGTCTGATGCAGTTCGAGATAGCCGGGGCGGACCTCATGGGTGTAGGCGACGCGGGCAGCGGCCATGAGCAGCGCTGCGAAAACAAGCCAACGCCGCATCAGCGGACCTCCGCGACTTTCGTTGCCTCAAGCGGTTCGACCACGACGGTGTAGCGAGCGCGGAGCCTGGCGTACTGCGCATCCAACTGCTGCTTGCGGCGTTCGTTGAGCAGGTCGCGAAGCACAGGCTCGCGAACTTTCCCCAGCGGCGGCAGGATTCCGGGAATGAACTCGTCAACGCGCACCAGATGGAGACCGTAGCTGGATTCCAGCGGGCCCACCCAGCGTCCGGTTTCGACCGTGGCCACTTGCTTCGCAAAGTACTCACCGAAAAGACGCGCCGTCTCACCGGCGGACAACTTTTCGAATCGGGCAGGCAATAAGAAAGTGTCGCCGAGAGTCTCGACGTGCATCGCGGTGCCGTCCTTCCTGTTCAGGCGCAACAGAGTGTCTTGCAATTTCTTCTCGGCGGACGCTCCATTCTTTTCGCGATCAAAAAAGATGTGTTCGAACGTGAAGCTAGGCTCTGTCCGGTAGGTGTTGGTGTGCTGCTGAAGATAGGACTCAAGCTCCTGTTCGGTGGGCTGCACGGCTTTCGCCACTAGATCTTCACTCAGGAATTCGAGCTTTTGTCGCATGCGCCGCCGGACGATGAAGTCGTCCTGATCGAGGCCCATGGCTTTTGCTTCGCGGTAGAGTACCTCCTCGCGGATGTAGTCGTCGACCAGGCCCCGCATTTCCGCCTGGGTGGGAGGTCGCATCCAAGTGCGGCTGAACCCGACCACGAGGCTCTCGATCTGGCTCTGCGTGACCACAATCTTGTCGCCGGCGCCGCTGCCGATGCGGCGTGCTCGTCCGGCCACGACAAAGATCAGCGCCCCCAGCAAGAGGAAGTGGAGCAAAGGCTCACGGATCAGTCTGGGAAGAACGCTTTTCATCGGCTTACTTCTCCGGCGTGTACCAGATGGGCGATGTGTACGCGCGCTCCTGCAAAGTCATTGTCACTTCAGGGGGCATCTTTACGCCAAAGTGCTTGGCGTCATAGGCCGTCCAGCGGGGAGTGGGGATCTCGATCACGCGTGCGTAGTAGAACGCGCTTTGGGAGGGATCGAAGTCCGGATCTTTCCAGACCTTGACCAGTTCCCCAGCGCCGATCGTGTTGGTCCAAGTAGCGTTTGGAATATCGACCGTATTGCCGACCGGGGGTAGCTTGCCGGTTTTCGGGTCGGGCCTACGGTTGTCAGACCAGGCCACGTCGTAGACCTTTTCATGGGTCTCGCCCTTGGCGTCGAGCCAACCTTTGATGATCTGGATGCGATCGAGATTGGCGCCGATGGGGTCCTTGAGCGCGGCAACGAGGAAGGTTGGGAATTTACCAGCTGCCGCCTGCCGCAAGTCGCCACCCATCGGTACGCCTTTTTTGTAGCCAGCCACAGCGGGGTTGCGTGTGTTCGCATCGGCAGGGACGAAGTCCCAACCGCCGAAGAAGCGCACGATCATACGGGGTCCGGTCGTAGCATAGGTCTCTTTTCGCTCCATCGCGTCCCACAACGCTTCACGCGTGTTTTCGGTTGCCCAGACACCCACGTAGCCCGAGGCGCTGGTTTCCCATCCCATCACAGTGACGCCTGTTTTCGGGTTGCTGATGAACGGATGCATGGCACGTTCTGCGCTCGGCTCGGAACTCGCAGTCTTGCCGAAGAAATTGTCTTCCTCGACGGCAGCGAGTCCGGTGTGGGCGTCAGTTGAACCGACCATCCCGAACTTGTAGGGGTTCACTCCCAGTTCCCTCTCGAGTTTGAGCCCGTTGCGCAGCGCCGCGCGTGCATATTCGAACTCCAGCATCTCCGGCGTTTTCTTTTCGCTGCCGTCGAGGTTTGATTTATCCCAACGCTCGAAGTTGGCGAATTCGTCGTTCGGCGAGAGCAAGGGATGCGTTTCGCCGTCGCCTTTGGTCTGGGTGACTTCGTACAGGCGCTCCCACTGCGCACGTTGCTCGGCGTACTCGCGGTCGATCGGCTTGCCGGTAAAGGACTCGATAAGAGGAAACATGCGCCCGTTCGAAACGTTGCCGTTGTGCGCGATGGCCAGTACACGCCCGCCCGTCTTCTCTTCGTAGGTCTGCATCCACTTCCACAGGTCGCGTGGATTGTCGCTGCCTAGGGGCTTGATAGTAGTGAAGGGCTCGACTTGGCTAGCTTTCATTGAATTGTCGCGGAAGACGACATTGCGGTGGAGATTGTTGCCACCGGTGTTCGAAGTCCACTCAAAACCAATGAAGGCGGTGAAGCGGCCCGGGTCATTCGACTCTTCGGCTGCTTTTATGGTCTCCGCCCAGGCGCCGCGATAGGCGGCCGAACCCGGGAACGGGAAGACAGCCTTGGGCATCTGGTTCCTGCTGAAAGCCCCGATGATGTCTACCGCAGCCTCTGCACCATTGCCGGACTGGATCATCTCGTACCATTTTTTCCCTTGCGGATCGGCGAGCACCGTGGGATCCCCCGAAAAAAGCATAGGGAAGAACCCCATCCCATCCGAGTGATCCGCGACGACCAGGAAATCCAGAGGACGCGATAACTTCACGCGCTGCCCGGTGGAAGAAGTGACCTCATTCCCCTTGGCGAAAATGTACGCGTCCTTGGGGTTGAGCCGCGCACCGAACGCGCCCGCATCCAGGGAAAAGGCGGTGTGCAGATGGGTATCGCCCCAGTAGACGCGCGTGGGAAGGTTTCCTCCGACGTAGGGCGAATAGGGGCGTTTCGCTGGGTAAGACTTCTCGATTTCCGCTTTGTCGGGCGAACCGGTGTCCTGTGCCAGCAGCGGAGCCGCAAGGATAGCTACTGTTATCACCGCCAATATATTTAGAAAAGTCTTGCAATTCATTTTGTCTCTCTCTTTCCGAAGCGCCAACGGGACATTACGAGACCGGATCAGACCACAGTAGAGACCACGGTGATGCTGAGTAAACAGCCCACACAAAATGCTGCGCCGGCAATGAGTTCCGCATGTTTTCAATAGGATGTACTGGTGGGCCCGGTAGGATTTGAACCTACGACCAACGGTTGGTTCTAAATACACTAAGTTGTTGATTCTTCTCGCTTCTCACTACGTGTAAGTCGATGATTTGTTCCGGTGTTTGGCGGGTTTTGTTCTCAGATTGTTCTCAACTTTTGGGGTGAACCCCTCTCAGCGAGGAGAGATTCTTGGGCATACATTTCGTGTGCGAGACATCCCGATTGTCTCGAGCTAAGGCGCTCAATCCAAGACGCTTCCATTTGTCACTCGTTGGTTAACATATACTTTGTTTAATTATTTATAATTCTCCGGAGCTAAGCTATACCAAGGGAAATGAACAGGTTTGACCAGCGCCGCGAAAATCATCTTCTCCTTCTTTATTCTCTTTTGACTCGCTTTTCGCCTGATTTTCTGCGATTGATACTACGTTTCTACTACGGCGCTCAACTCTACGGGGAGGTTTCGCGCTGCGGTTTTTACTACGCGACGGGCAGCAGGCACTACGAGCCACACATGAGAACATGTTCCCACGCTCCGGGATAGCCTTGGGAGAGGTCCTTACCTTTAGGCAGGATCCTGAAGTGGAATCAACCTTCTAGAAACTTGATCTAGTATTCCTGATTCCGAACATCTACATCACTCAGCATGTTCAATCGCCAAAGTACTCGCGAGAGGGCTCTCCGAGTTGTAAGTTGCAGCACGGTCTCTTGTTACTTGGGTTTGCTGCGATTTGCGTCTCCAAACCATCCTTTTCGAGGTCGGCGCTCGACCTGGGGCTGTGCCAACTTATTGAGGTGGTTACGCCGGGTTACTCTTCTTTCATTTTCGCTGGACTATTTCAAGCCCGTCACGTCAAAGGCTGCCCGAGCGCGCTCAAGCTTGTCGGAATCCGAGCTTTTCAACGAATGGTCAAGTAGTTGCTTTTTCAGCCGACCAGAAATCATCGCGTTGTCATCGGGGCCGCGACTGCGGAATTCCCAGCCACCGAAAAGTCGAGCAGCACCTTCCGTCTCCTGTTCGCTCAAAGTCACCCCATCAAGAGCCTTCAAAAGCTGGGAGGTAGAATATTCAAGGAGCATTTTCTCTGCGACATCCTCGTAAACAGGATACCCCGACCATGGACCCACTCCAGAACCGTACCATGACATCAGAGCGCGGATGCGCCCTGATTCATCAGGAATCTCCTTTGCCAACTCTTCTTCAAGAGGCTTCGTATTGGGCGGTTGGGGTATCCCTGCCGACATCATTTGGTCAATCACCTTCGGCCAAATGGGACGCAGACCTTCCGGCATTGCGGCAACCCAGCGCTCCTCTGAAGCGCGCGCTGCTTCCTCTTCTGCTATGTGTCTTTCATAATTTGTGCGTGGAGAAGCAATATTCCTGTCGTCAAACCACCTGAACCACTTTTCCTTGTCCTGGATAAATGCATCGCTATCCCATAAGGAGGAACGGATAGTTCCGCCGGGAAGGACGCCAATAGTTGCTAGCACTTTGCGCTTATGGTAGAGCACGACCTCTGGGGAAGTCCCGCAAAGACACGTGAACTCGTACCCGTTGTGGAGATTTGCAATGGAGATCGCCTCCCCAAGCGCAGATATGTCTTTCCGATGGGATGAAGCGTAAAGGATCTTGCCGAGCCCATCCGTGTAGCTGTTGTAAACCACAACGGTGTCGGTTTTCGCGATGAGCGCGAGCAGCTCTTCGATGCGGACTGGCCCCTTCTTTTCGCCTGCGTTCGCCTTCGGAATCGCAGTAATGAGAATCGAACACGCAAGAACAACGCGAAGCAGAATCCCCATGTAAAACTCCAAATTTTACCTTTCCGTTCCACACTGCAAAAGCGTGGCTGCCTCAGAATAGGTTAGTTAGTCGGTGCCCCTTGACTCTCAATCTGCTTTCTTAGGTCCCTGACCATTTGCGTGCCAGCGGCTGACCCGAAAATGGTCTCCATCTGCATGTCTATCCAAAGAGGCATACGATTCCAGTCTGGAGTTTTGCTACCTGCCCGAAAGATAAGTAGGTTTTCGTAAGTGCGAGAGTCCCTGGCTCGCGCGCTACTCATCATGAACCTTACACAAACGATGAGAAGATCGGCTGAGGAAGCATCTCCTACGAGCGTGAAGCGCCCCCACTTTTGAATCTCCTTCTCGACATCCTTTTCCTTTACCTCACCGCGTGGCCCTGCTACAGGGTTGATGCGCAACATGACCATAGTTTTCTTGGCCTCAAGGATTTCGACGGGAAGCGCCGAGAGACTTCCTTCCCTAGAGGACGCTCCTGTCTCTCCTACTCGACTGTCTTGAGACATGGTGTGATCTGTTCCTCCCTCCTCTTCCGGTCCGGGTGGAGGACCAAGATTGTTCTCTTCCGCACTCTTAACTTCTTTGAGGAACATTTTAGTTAGCGCAGCTGCAGCGGAAGAAGTTGTGATAGTCGGAGTCTTTATCGCAATCCATAGTGGAACAGGAGTCCAAATCTTGTGGGAGCCTCCCAGAAAAACAACCCCTGTGACGATTCGGTCTTTGAATCCGAATAGACCTGGAGAATATCCACCAACAACCAGTAGCACGAGGTCAGATTTGGCCGGATTATCGAGAAGGGTGAAACGTCCGGACTTTTCCAAAACGGCCTCTGCATCACTCTTAAACTCCGCCCCTTTTATTGAGTTATAGGCAGAGGATCCTGAGTACTGAGCAACAACCGTGATTGTTTTGGCCGCGACAATCTGAGGCGGAAATGAGTTATCTTTTCCAAAGATACAGACCGAGCCAGAGGTTGCGGTCAGGGCGCCGGCGAGAAGAAATCGATGGAGGGCCATGCTCTGTCTCGAGAATCCACGCATAGCTTTGCTCCTTAGCTGACACATACCCCGGCATCACCGAGAGCACCCGGGGCGTCACTGACACTGAACAGTAAGTTTGTAACCATCTTAGCTTGTGTGTAACTCCGCTCGAAACTGAGTAAAGACGTTGAGAAGTCAGATTCTAAGGAATCTGGAATGTACCTACTGACACGAGGTTTCTCGACGAATTCCCAATGTAAACAGCGTAAGTTCCCGAAGCCACTGTCCACGCACCAGCGCTCGTATTCCAGTACTCCAGGGGATGCGACGAATCGCTGGCACTTACTGTAATTATCACGCTCTGTTGCTGCCCAGCAGCGAGAAACACCTTCTGCCAACCCACGAGACGCTTTACCTCGCCGGTGCTACCTGGAAGGCCGAGATAAACCTGCGCTACCTCGGCACCCGAGCGCACACCTGCGTTCTTAAGATCAAAAGTCACTTGGAACTCAGGATTGCTCCCTGAGGTCGTCGCTGTTAGCTGGGGATTGCTAATCGAAAACGTGCTGTAAGAGAGTCCGTAGCCGAACGGAAACAGCGGTGTCAAGTTCTGACTGTCATACCACTTGTAGCCGACATTGATGCCGTCGATTGTATAGTCTACAGGAAAAGGGGTCGTCTTATCTGGAGGAGTCGCGATGACCGGCCTCGGCAACTGACTAACACTCGCGGGAAATGTGATGGGAAGCTTGCCCGAGGGATTGACGTTGCCAAACAAGAGATTTGCGATGGCCTCGCCTCCACGTTGCCCGGGATACCAGGCCTCCAGCACTGCGCTGACGCTTGCCAACCAGGGCATCACCTGTGCGCCTCCATTTTCCATCACGACGATGGTGTTTGGATTCACCGCCGCAACGGCGCTGATCAGCGAGTCCTGATCGATGGGTGTGGCATGAATCACATCCGTGAAATTGAGGCTTGGCACATCCATACCTTCGCTCTCCCACTGGCTAACAAAAACAATTGCAACGTTGCACGATGCTGCCAAGGTAGCCGCTGATGCGGGCACTGTGCCGTCATTGAATTGCACACTCGCGCCCGGAGCGATCGCTTGAATTTCTTTAAGCGGCGAAGATGGATCCCAAACCACTTGGGCGTAGCCTGGCAGGGTCGGATAGCCCTCCAGAAGCGCCGCGCCGCCAACCGGGTTCACCTGGTCTGCCCCACCTGAGAGGACGCCGATGTCAGCGTGAGAACCAATGACAGCGATCGTGGGTACGGTCGTACTCAATGGCAGGACGCCGGTGTTCTTTAACAACACCGCACCCTGTTCTTCTATTTCCTGCGCAATCGCGCCATCAGTGGCAGCGTCGATGGGAGCAATGGTTGCCGGATTATCCATAAGTCCAACTGCCAACATGGCCCGTATAATGCGATGCACCATATCGTCAAGGCGCGATTGGGGAATCAAGCCGCTTTGGATAGCCTGCTTAAGATTACCGAAATAGTTTTTGTCTGGCTGCTCCTGATCAAGCCCATTCACTGCTGCGTTGACTGTACTGTGAGTCGCGTCCCAGTCAGACAGTACAAAACCCGGGAAGTTCCAGGTTCCCTTAAGTACCGTATTCAATAGGTACGGATTTTCGCACGCCCACGTGCCGTTCACCAGGTTGTAGGAGCACATAACGGATTGCACATTCGAGTCTTTGATGGCGATTTCAAACGCCAGCAAATCGCTTTCGCGGGCGGAGCGGTCGTCTATAAGCACGTTGGCGGTGAAGCGGCCGGTTTCCTGGTCATTGAAGCTAAAATGCTTTACGCCTGCGATGACATACTGACTCTGAATGGCTTTAAGCTGCGCTGCGGTCATCTTGCCCGCCAGCATCGGGTCTTCGCCCTTGGTTTGAAATGTCCGACCGTCACGTGGCTCACGCCCGACTGAATTGATGTTGCCTCCGAGATTCACGTTGATTCCGTAATCTCGCAGCTCCTTTCCGATAACTTCACCGTACTTGGTGGCCTCGCTTAGGTCCCAACTGGCAGCGCTGGCGATCGCAGATGGCAGAGCGATAGCAGGTCCGACAAGGTCTTCGACACCGACGTTGCCATCGGCAAAGTAAAGATCCGGAATGTTTAGTCTCGGAATCCCCGGCACCCAACCGGCGCCGCCGCGCGGTGGTGGTGGGTTCCACGTCCACCACTGCGGGCCCGAGCCTCCATGGACGATTTGGATTTTTTCATCGAGAGTCATTTGTAGCACAAGATAATCTGCGCGCAGGTCGGGGCTGGCGGAAGGGGGTGGAGGTCCGCAGTTGACGCCGACGTTTGCGATGTCGCTGGAGGTTACCGTTCCGCTGCTGCCGCTTACTGTGCAGGTCTGGCCCGACGAAGGCTGCATCGATACCGTGACACTGTAGGTGGTTCCGCTCTTCACTGCCGCCGCAAAATCAAACGTCCCGTTGCTATTTACGGTCAGACTGTCGCCGCCGTTGTTTTGCAGCACGAGCCCGCCGCCAACGAGGCTTGCCACAGTGCCACCAATGACGTATGAATTTGTGCTACAACTAACCGCAACATTTGAGACATTACCTGCTGCGGTGCCGCTACCCGAAGCGACTACACACGTTTGGCTTGGATTGCCTGGCTGGGTAGACACCGTGACGCTATAAGTAGAACCACTCGCAATTGCCAGGACGAAGGTAAATGCCCCATTAGCATTTACACTCAAGTTGTCTCCACCATTGTTTTGTAGCACCAGCCCGGAGCCTGCAAGGCCCGTGATGGTTCCCCCGACGGTGAATGTAGTCGGGCCACCAGAATTGCCACCGCAGCCACTGGCCAACAACATCATGGTGGTTACGTATTTCAGCGGTTGCGAGATCCTGGGTGAAATCTTTAGAGGCCAATGCATGACCATTCCTTTCACACTCGGTGATCTACTGGACTGTCACCGACACGCTTGTAGCGTGTTGCAGTGTGCCCGACGCGGCCGTGACCGTAATTGTGAAGGTCTGAGGTGGTGGAGGAGAAGAAGCTCCTCCGCAGGCACTTAGTGATATCAAGATCACAGCGTATGCCAAGCCCCCAACCATACGAAGCGCCGACCGTGTTGACCTCTCCCCGTTAAACGAGTACAAAATCGTTGACAGCCATAACAGAGCAATTAAAAGAGCTATACCGAGCACATATGGTGCGCGAGTCTGCCATTTTCTTTGTGCGGACAAGAAAGCCAGCTTGCCTGGCGCTGTAATGGTTAATGTCGAAGTCGGCGAGTTCGCACCAGGGGGAATGGTGGCCGGAGAAAGCGCGCACGTCGGCATTGGTGCTGGCCCCGCGACAGAGCAAGTTAGTTGTATCGCAGAAGAAAACCCACCCTGCTCCGAAATCGAGATCACATCCGTTGCTTGACCTCCGGTGGCGGCCGTCAAAGATTTTGCTGCCGGGCTCAGTGAAAAGTCTGGTGCCGGACTAAAAGTGGCCGTAACCATTTCATCAGAATTCAAAGCAATCGAGCATTTGTTCGGATCAGTGCCCGTGCAAGCCCCGCTCCAACTCCCAAAGACCGAAGTCCCAGATGGAGCCGCCGTAAGGGAAATTGAAGTACCCGGCTTGTAGACCGAGGAGCATGTGCCTGCTGCGTTGGAGCAGGACAGAGTGTTGTCGCTTGAGGATACGGTTCCGTTGCCGCCGCCTGCGAAAGCAACGGTCAATTTTGCTCCAAGCACGAATACGGCGGTGAGGTTCTTGTCGCCGTCCATTGTGAGGGAGCACCCTGGCTGAACGGCGGAGCAAGCTCCATTCCAAGCCTGGAAAAACGACCCGGAATCCGCTCCCGCAGAAAGGTTAATGTCGGTTCCGCTAAGATACTGAGCTGAACACCTAATTCCACAATTGATTGGTAGTCCTGCCAGGCCCGACTGACCGTCCGTCACGGTTCCCGAACCATCGCCGGACTTACTCACTGTAAGCGTGTAAACGGGCACGATGGTGCTCGTTTGAGTTGCCTGATTGTTAGCAGGTGCAAGATCAGTTTCGGCGGCCGAAATATTCATCGTGTTTGTGATCGCTCCGGCAACTGTCGGAGTAACAACAATGCCGATTTGGGCATCTGCGACGCTGGCGAGCTCCCCGATGGTGCATGTGACCTTCTGATTCGATTCTGAGCAGATTCCTCTTGTGCTGGTCGCGGAGACGAAAGTTACCCCTATTGGCAGAGTATCGATAAAGATGACGTTAGTGGCACTCTGCGGCCCTTCATTTAATACGTCCGCAGAATAGGTGAGGTTAATTCCCAGTCCCACCGTCGCCGGAACGGTGGCGTCGTTAATGTCAAGATCAGCTCCCGAAGTGGGACTGGTATTCAACAAGATGAGCAGACTACTGTTCGAAGAGTCGAGGGCCAATACATCGTTCAAGCTGTCGCCGTTGAGGTCTGACACCACTCCAACAAGCCCTGGATAGATGGAGGTTGGTGGCGTACTAGAGAAAGTGCCATCCCCTTTTCCCAGCCAGATTTGCAGCCTGTTGCCAAGAGGCAGGTGATCCACTACGTCAAGATTACCGTCCCCATTCAAATCACAGGCCACAATGTTTTCGAGCTCAGTATTTATGTCTGGACCGAGGGAACTACGAGTGTAGGCACCTTGCGCAAAAATCTGCTCTGCGCCGAAGCTGGCATCGCCATTTCCCAAAAAAACGCTCACATTCTGCTTGCCCGCACAGCTCTTTATGATAGAGCCGCTACAAGAACTCTCCCGGGAATCGACAATCAGATCCAGCTTCCCATCCTTATTGAAATCGCCTGTCAGGATGGTCTGAGCTTCGTAGCCAGTAGCAACAGTCGCGGTTCCCGCGGCGATGAACGTTCCATCTCCGTGGCCTACCAACACTTGCACTCCCCCGGGGACCGCGATTGCGAGGTCCAGCTTTCCGTCATTGTTAAAATCTGCGGTAGCAAAATTCACGTTTTGTATGTTGCTGTTGACGGGGTTGGCAGACAGAAACGTGCCGTCTCCTTTCCCCAGAAGTATCTGCAATCCCACCGCATTCGTAGCCGGATCGCTGCCGCTCACAACCAAGTCAGTTCTTTTATCGCCATTGAAATCGCCGACTGCAATCGCAGCGGCCGAAACTGTAAGAGTGGTAACCATCGGTGCCTTAAAGCTACCGTCGCCATTTCCGAGCAGAATACTGACCTCACCTGAAGCCAATGTGACTGAGTTTCCAGACTGGAACACAGCTACGTCCAGCTTCCCATCGCCATTGAAATCCCCGACAAAGATTGACTCGGGTGCACTAATTCCCGCATCGAAACTCACGGCCGGCCTAAACGTTCCGTCCCCATTCCCCAGCAACACACTTACATTTCCGCTACCGTTATTCGCTACCACCAAATCTACTTTCCCATCGCCATTAAAATCACCCTCGACTACACCGATCGGCGCTATCCCGACCGTATAGCTCTTGGCCGGCGCAAACTCTACGGCCCTGCCATGTGAAGCCACTGCGCCCAGGAGAACCAGCAGCACCGCCATCTGTTTCATCGGCGTCATTCGGTTCTTCATCGTCGCTCCTCTCTGTACAGCACGTGTTCGCGTGGCGCCGGGGAACTCTCCCAGCCCTCAGGCGCCACGGCTCCGTCGAAATAGATGGATTGTCAGAACAGGAACTGTTTCTTTGCGTTTGCCGTGATGACCACTGGCACCGTGGTCCCGTTTGGCAGAGTCAGTGACTTCTGGACCATCTGCAACTCCATCTGGTCATTCACAAACACCACGTTGAGCACCGAGGTCCGTGCGAGCGCTCCGTTTTCAAAAAACTCCACAGTCATCGTGCCTGTGCAGTCGCCGTTCACGACAAGCGTTCCAGACATGGTCTCCTCGGCGTAGTCACCTCCGACGCTGCGCGACTCCCCTCCGGTCACGTGCCCGCTAACATCCACAGTCGCCTTACCGACCGCTGCCACTGGAACAGTGCCGGTCGAGGTGATTAGCACTCCTGTCAGCGTGAATCCGTACCTTCCCGCCGCGCCCAAGCTTGAGCATTCATGTGCTTCCGTCGTTGCTGCGGTCATCAGGAGCACGGTCGTAAGCACGCCTAGGCACACCACTCCCTTCAGCATTTTTCCCATCTTTTCCTCCCGGACTTCCCCCATCCCTTGGCGGGAGCCGCTCTCGTGCCGCATACCTTCGCGCAACCGGGCCCGCCTTGCAATTCCCCAAGTATCCTTTTTTCCTGAACTTTGTCTCCCTTACGCGCTTCTGCGCGGGGGAGCTTCTACTCGTTGGTCAGTTGAGCCACAAACTGACCCGTGGTAAGCTCCCGCGAACACAAGCGGGGTGGCCAGGCCTAATGGAGCATTCGTCCACTCGTGCATCGCAAAAAATCTGCTTCGATTTATTTGAGTTGGATTTGCAAGCGGGAGAGCTTTCTCACGACGGCCACAAAGTCCGCTTGCAAGAGCAGCCCTTCAAACTCCTTGCCCTTTTGATCGAACACTCGGGACAGGTCGTCTCCCGCGAGGACATCCGCCAGACATTGTGGCCTGCCGACACATTTCTTGACTTCGATCACAGCCTCAACAAGGCGATTAACAAACTCCGCGAAGCCCTTGGCGATTCAGCCGAAGTCCCCCGCTTTATCGAGACTCTTCCTAAGCGTGGCTACCGCTTCCTGGTGCCCGTCAACGACCATCCACATTCCAAAGGCGGATCTGCCATAGACTCCATTGCCGTTTTCCCTCTCTACACCTCACTACCGGATCCAGATCTCGAATATCTCTCCGTCGGCATTCCCGGCAGCATCGTTCACAGCCTGTCTCACATTCCAGGACTTCGTGTCATCGCCTGGAACAGCGTGTCCCATGCTCAAAACAGAGTCGACGACCCTCTCGCAATCGGCCGTACCCTTAGAGCGAAAGTCGTCTTGATTGGCCGAATCTGGCAGCGCGACACTAAACTTCGCCTACATGTCGATTTGCTCGACACAGCCAATGGCGAAGCGATTTGGGGCGAACAGTATGACCGTGACCTCGCCGAACTCTTTGCCATTCATGACGACATCGCCCGAGAAGTATCGGCGCGTCTCCGCGTAAAGCTGAGCGGCGAAGACACTACTCTCCTCACAAAACGCTACACGGAGGATGTCGAGGCCTATCAGCTTTATGTCCGTGCCCGCCGCTGGTGCGAAAAACGCTCCGCAGAAGGCTTCAAACGCGGCGCCGAATACCTCACTCGAGCCATTGAACTCGATCCTAATTTTGCTTTGGCCCATGCAGAGTTAGCCCAGGTCATTTCTGTGCCGTGTTATTACGGGGCCGTTGATCCTAACGTTGCCTACCCAAAAGCACGGGCGGCTGCCACTCGGGCACTAGAACTCGACGCTGACCTTCCAGAGGCTCACGAAGTCTTGGCCACAACGCTCAAGAACTACGATTGGAATTGGGCTGAAGCGGAGAAGGAATACATTCGCGCCATCGAGTTAAACTCGAACTATTCCCACTCGCACTATCACTACTCCTACTTCCTCTTCGAATCTGGCCGCTCGGATGAGGCGATCCTTGAGGCCACGGAGGCCCTGAACCGTGATCCGATCTCCGGGCTCCTCAATGCGGGACTGGCTTGGGTTTTGTTGAATACGCGCCATTACGAACGTTGCATCAAGCAGGCGCACACGGCAATTGAGGTTGACCCAAACATGGTCCTTTGCCGTTGGAGTCTTGCCAGCGCCTATGAAGAGCTCGGTGAATATGAAGCCGCCAACGATGCATATGAAAAGGGCTTTGCTCTAGGAGCTCCCATCGCGCTCGGAAAGGCCTTCGTTGCGCACCTACGTGCGAGAGAGGGCAGACCTCAAGACGCATGGAATATCCTTAGGGAGCTAGAGACCCTTTCCAAGACGCGATTTGTCCCTGAGGTTGCTTTCGCCATCATCTATGACGGTCTCAAAGAGGCCGATCTCGCGTGCGCCTCACTGGAAAAGGCCTGCGAGAGACGTGAGACAAACCTCGTTCAGATTAAAGCGCACCCCTGCTTTGACAGCGTTCGGCATCACTCCCGCTTCCAGGAAGTCGAGCGCCGAGTAGGCCTCAGAAAATAAGTCGTGCATCAGATATCTGAAGATTGCATCTTGATGATTAGTACCCAGGAGAATTATGCGCTGGACATTGAGAGGCCATACGCCCCATTTCCTAGCGGGCGGTGTAGGCGGCGACCGTTCGCTTACCGATTGGTTTTTCGGCCTTTGCATTAGGAGATTTTCCCGCTGCGAAGCCCATGATCGCAGGCGGAGTGGTCCCTTTTTCGCGTCGTCGACTCCCCATTAGTCGGAAACATAAATATCTGTACCGACTTGGCTGTTCACTTGAACGAAAAACGCGCTTTCCGTAGAAGTGGCTGACTTCGCAAAGCTTGATGGTTAGAGCTGGTCACTCAAACCAGAGAAGCTTGCGCGGTGGTATAGGCTAAGCGTCGTTTTGTTCCCGTGTCAGTTCCTTACCTTGGTCTCATGACCATCGAGCAATGACTAGGTCTGCGGGCTCGCTTTCCTTGCAAAGGCGCGATTGAGGAGGTTGGGAGCCTTCAGGTGCTCACTGGTTCGCCTGAAATCCTTAGCAGGCTCCTTCCACCGCAAATCGTTTATGGATTTGAATACGGTTTATCTTAGAGAGCACCAAAAGCACACTGGTTGAGAATGGTGCCCACATCCTTTTCGGTTACGTGTCGTCTCCGCATAACCGTTCGTTCCCCTTCAAACTGGGCAATTACCTGGATCGCTGCGTTTGCTCTCAGTTCGACCAAACAAGAGCGGAGCGGAACTAATTGGCGGGCCGGCTCAGTGCCATCGGCATTTACAACACGATACACCGCAATCGAACTTGTTGTAGGGCCCATGTGAGAGCTAGAAATCTGACCGTTGCCCAGAGCTCGCAGGTTCGTTAGCAACTCCATTTGCTCGGCTAAGAAGTCTCTCATGAACTTGTGCTGCGCGGCGTCGTAGAGCCAGACGCAGTATCGCGCCCATTTCGCGCCGAATTCTCGAACCCCCGCCAGATCTAGATGACCGTCGGAATCTAAGTCAGCGGTCACGAATTTGGAGATGAATTGTTCGCGTACGGCCGCCATCTCCTGCCGCGTCGCGTCGGGATTATCACGCAGCAGCGGGCATTCTAGTTTCTGCATCTCTGTCCCTTTTCCGTCTAATACGGCTACAGTGCCCATTCGCCCTTCTGCTGAAATTCGGACAGAAAAGGAAGGCTCACTAGCGGTACCGGGAAAGCTTATCTCTCGTTGCTCATTCGTGGCGATTTCTTGAACGAAGTCTACCTTTGGGACACAAGCCAAGACGCTACTAACCAGGAGAAGAAAGACAGTATATGCCTGTAGTTCTAACATAACCAAACTCTTCGAATATACTACGACGATTCGTTTGGATCGCGATTATAAACTCGCTCACCGCCGTGCAGAATGGTGATTCGGTCACCGCGGCCACGGAGGGATCGCCGATCGCTAAGAGGCCATCTCCCTCCATAACTCGACCGTTAGCCCGCCAAAGTCTTTCCTTCAGGGGAAGAAAGCCTATGCCGCCACCTGCGCATCGCGGCGGGCCTCCAGGGCAATCCTACTGTTGGCAATCTCCACTTCAATCGGCCGCATCAGCGTTATGACCAGCTCCGGCTTGCATTTCTCTATCGACATACCCGCGCTCTTCCCGAATACTTCTGCTGGTGCAAGAACTTATGGCGGTGGACTGCATCATCGATTTTGTGACTCGCTACAAACACTCGACCGAAAACCTACGAAAACGGTGTTCCTCACGGTTTTCCTTACGGTTTTCCGGACCCGCCCGATTTAACCAATTCCCGAGCAACAGCTTACTAAGTCCCGAAGCCAAAACCAGGACGCGGGAAAAACCGTGAAAAGGGCGGGAGCGACCCAGTATGAAACGGGTCGCTCCCGCCCTTTTAATTTGAGAAGCATTACGGTCGATACTTCACCTCAAATCACTCCAGCGGTTCAGCTTGAACATCCTCGATATTTCTCGATTATTTTTCCACTCAGGCGGGGAGTTTTTCTTTGGGTTGTGCCGCTCATTTTTTGGCTATAGATAAGATAGAGGATTGATATTCCCTCAGTCCGATCTTCCCAACTGCCGTGCGTCCTCAAGTCCT
>Ga0335082_10003418_pt1 | contig 17259 bp, 13 predicted proteins | sample Lox_Sample_41_FD_206718 | JGI IMG/M metagenome (GOLD analysis project Ga0335082, IMG submission 206718) | Soil microbial communities from Loxahatchee National Wildlife Refuge, Florida, United States - Lox_Sample_4.1 | ecosystem: Environmental > Terrestrial > Soil > Wetlands | place: USA... | reverse complement strand
GAGATCGCGGGGCCCGTGGACTTCGAGCGGGCTCTGTCCGTGTCGGCCGCGAACCGATTTCTGCTCGACCCCTCGGGCGAGCCGTTTCCAAAGGCCCTCGAGCCGGGCGCTGCGGCTCTCCTGGTCGGCCCCGAGGGCGGCTGGTCCGACGCCGAGCGGACTCTGTCCGTCGACCGCGGCTGGAAGACCATCAGCTTGCCTGCCGGAAAGCTGCGCAGCGAGACGGCGGCCGTGGCGGGGCTCACCCTGCTGCGGTCCGTTCTGGGCCGCGGCCGTTGACTCGCTCTTTCGGCAGGGGAGATACTTCGAGGTCCCGGCCTGGCCCACCGACGGGAGGAAAGCCATGTCTTACGAGGACGTCAAGAAAGTCTGGATGAACGGGAAGCTCGTGAGCTTCGCCGACGCGAAGATTCACGCGTTCTCGCACGTCTTCCACTACGGCTCGGCGATGTTCGAGGGAGCCCGCGTCTACAAGACCAGGCAGGGCCCGGCGGCTTTCCGGCTGGACGACCACATCAAGCGGCTCTACGACTCCTGCAAGGTGTACCGGATGGAGATCCCGTACACGTTCGCCCAGTTCAAGGACGCCATCTTCGAAACGGTCCGTGCCAACGGGTTCGACGAGTGCTACATCCGCCCGCTCGTCTACCGGGGCATGGGCGCCCTGGGCGTCAATCCCTTCGGCAGTCCCGTGGACGTCCTGATCGCGGTCTGGAAGTGGGGCCGCTACCTGGGCGACGAGGCCCTGGAGAACGGCGTGGACGTGTGCGTCTCCTCCTGGAACCGGATGGCGCCGAACACCTTCCCCGCGATGGCCAAGGCGACCGGCAACTACCTGAACTCGCAGCTCATCAAGATGGAGGCGATCACGAACGGCTTCGTCGAGGGGATCGCTCTCGACGCCACCGGCCGGATTTCCGAGGGCAGCGGCGAGAACATTTTTCTGGTCTACGGAGGGAAGATCCTGACGCCTCCGCTGGCCGGCTCGATCCTGCACGGCATCACGCGCGAATCGATCATCACGCTCGCCCGGGACGCCGGCTACACGGTCCTCGAGCAGCAGATGGCCCGCGAGATGCTCTACATCGCCGACGAGGTGTTCTTCTCGGGCACGGCCGCGGAGATCACGCCCGTGCGCTCCGTGGACCGCATCCCGGTCGGCTCGGGCCGGCGCGGGCCCGTCACGGCGCGCCTCCAGAAGGACTTTTTCGCCCTGATCCGGGGCGAGGCCGAAGACCGATACGGCTGGCTGACGCCGCTGCCCGTGGAGGCGAGGGTCTAGAGCCCGTCCGCCGCCTTTCCCGCCTTCCCATACCCTCTCGCCGGGCGTAAACTTGGCGGAACTATGCACATCAACGACCTGCTGAAAATCGCCGTCGAGCGAAAGGCGTCGGACCTCCATCTCAAAGTGAGCGCCTTCCCGGTCATCCGCGTGGACGGCGTGTTGACGCCCCTGACGGACGTGCGCCGGCTCATGCAGGAAGACACGATCGCGATGGCCTTCTCGATCATGTCCGCCCGCCAGAAGGAGAAGTTCAAGAACGACCTCGAGATCGACATCGCGTACTCCGTGCCGAACCTCGGCCGCTTCCGTTGCAACATCTTCCAGCAGCGCGGCACCGTCGGACTCGTCCTGCGCGTCATTCCCGCCCGCATCCTGACCGTGCGCGACCTGCTGCTGCCCCCGGTGCTCGAGAGGATCTGCATGGAGCAGCGCGGGCTCATCCTCTGCACCGGGACCACCGGCTCGGGCAAGTCCACGACGCTGGCGGCGATGGTGGACCACATCAACACCAACCGCAACGAGCACATCGTCACGATCGAGGACCCGATCGAGTTCCTGCACCGGGACAAGAAGTCCATCGTCAACCAGCGCGAGGTCGAGGTCGACACCAAGGGCTTCGCGCCGGCCCTGCGCAGCGCCCTGCGGCAGGACCCGGACGTCATCCTCGTGGGCGAGATGCGCGACTACGAAACGATCGAGACGGCTCTGACCGCCGCCGAGACCGGCCACCTCGTCTTCTCGACCCTCCACACCCTCGACGCGACCGAGACGGTCAACCGCGTGATCGCGGTCTTCCCGCCCCACCAGCAAAAGCAGATCCGGCTCCAGCTCGGGGCCGTGCTGAAGTCCGTCATCTCGATGCGCCTGATGCCGCGCGCCGACGGCCTCGGCCGCGTGCCGGCCGTCGAGGTCCTGATCCGGACGGCGTACGTCCGGGAATGCATCGAGAACAAGGAAAAGACCAAGCTCATCAAGGACGCGATCCAGGCCGGCACCTCGCAGTACGGGATGCAGACCTTCGACCAGTCCCTCTACCAGCTCTACAAGTCGGGCCTCATCACGCTGGAAGAGGCCCTGAAGCGCGCCACCAACCCGAACGAGTTCAAGCTCAAGATCCAGGGCATCCAGTCCACGTCCGACATCGCACGGGAGGAGATGGACGCGGAGCTCGAGATGCCGTCGGACTACAACCCGATGGAAGAAGAGTCGCCCTTCGACTTTTCGAACCAGCCGCCGCCTCCGTCGAGCGGCACCGCGCGGCGGTAGCCAACGGCCGGCAGGCGCCCCTCCCGCACGCCCGAGCCCGATTCCGACGGACGCGCGTACGAGCGCGGCCTGCGGCTGCTTTCGGTGCGCCCGCGCGGGCGCGTCGAGCTCGTCCGGACCCTGGCCGAACGGGGCTTCAGCCGGGAGGCCGCCTTGCGAGCGGCCGTCCGGCTCGAGGCAGAGGGCTGGCTGGACGATCTGGCGGCGGCCCGCTCGGCGGCGCGCCGGGAGGGAGAGCGCTACGGCCGGGCGCGCGTCGAGCGAAGCCTCGCGCAGCGGGGCTTCGACCGGGAGACGATCGCGGCGGCGCTTACGGCGGAGCTGCCGGAACGCGAGGGCGCGGCGCTGGCGCGGGCCTTCGCTCGCCTGTGGGCGCGACACCGAGCCCTTCCTCCGGGGGAGAAGCGTCAAAAGGTCTCGGCGGCGCTCTCCCGGCGCGGCTTTGCGGCGGCCGACATTTCTGCAATGATCCGCAGCTCCCATGAAGTCGGCTGAGGTCCGTGAACGGTTTCTGAAATTCTTCGAGCAGCGCGGCCACCGCCGCGTGGCGTCGTCGTCCCTGATCCCGGCCGAGGACCCGACCCTCCTCTTCACCAATGCCGGGATGAACCAGTTCAAGGACGTCTTCACGGGCCGCGAGAAGCGGGAGTACCTCCGGGCGACGTCCTCGCAGAAGTGCGTCCGCGCCGGCGGCAAGCACAACGACCTGGACAACGTCGGCTACACAGGCCGGCACCACACGTTCTTCGAAATGCTCGGCAACTTCTCCTTCGGCGACTACTTCAAGGCCGACGCGATCGCGTTCGCCTGGGAGCTCGTCACGGATCCGAAGGTCGGCTACGGCCTGGCGCCCGAAAGGCTGTGGGCCACGGTCTTCACCGACGATGACGAGGCCGCTTCCCTCTGGCAGCGGCACCTGCCCCCGGCGCGCATCCTCCGGTTCGGCGAGAAGGACAACTTCTGGGCCATGGGGGAGACGGGGCCCTGCGGCCCCTGCTCCGAGGTCCACTACTTCCGTGGCGAGGACCTGTCCCAGAACGTCCCGGGGCTGGTCAACGGGCCGGGAGACGACACGCTGGAGATCTGGAACCTGGTGTTCATGCAATTCGAGCGTGACGCCTCCGGAAAGACGACGCCGCTGCCCAAGCCCTCGGTGGACACCGGAGCGGGACTCGAGCGCATCACGGCAATCCTCGAGGGCGCCAACAACAACTTCGACACGGACCTCTTCCGGCCCATCATCGAATCGGTCGAAAAGCTCTCGGGAGCTTCCTACGTCGGTGGCATGGCCGAGGCCGACGCTCCCTTCCGCGTCGTTGCGGACCACGCGCGAGCCGCCACGATGCTGATCGCCGACGGGGCCCAGCCCTCGAACGAAGGCCGCGGGTACGTCCTGCGCAGGATCATCCGCAGGGCCGTGCGCTACGGGAGGCGGCTGGGAATCATGGAACCGTTCCTGTGCCGTCTGGGGCCTGGCGTGGTGGACATCTTTCGGGGCGTCTTCTTCGACGACGCCTCCGCCCCGGCGGCGGCCCGGCGCGTGGCCGAGGTCCTCCGACCCGAGGAGGAGCGCTTCATCCGGACGCTCTCGGAGGGGGCGGACCGGGTCGGGGAGGCCATCTCGAAGCTGCGCCGCGTGGGGCAGCCGCTGCTCGACGGCGCCACGGTATTCCGCTTCTACGACACGTACGGCATCCCCCTCGACGTCATCGAGGACATGGCCCGCGACGAGGGCGTGTCGGTGGACGTGCGCGGCTTCGAGGAGCACCTGGAGTCGCAGCGGACCCGCTCGCGGGCCTCCTCCGCGTTCGAGGCCACGGACGCGGCGGTCTGGGAGAAGCTCGGCCTGCCGGCGGGCCATTCGGAGTTTCGCGGGTACCCCGAGCAGGAATTCGTGCGCCTTTCCGGAGCGAAGGTCGTGGGCCTGCTCCGCGAGGGCGAGCCCGCGGCGGAGCTGGCGGCGGGGCAGGAAGGCGACGCCGTCGCAGACCGGACGGTCTTCTATCCCGAAGGGGGCGGCCAGGTCGGAGACACGGGAACGTGGAGATGGCAGGGCGGGAAGGCCGAGGTTCTCGATACGCAGAAGCCGATGGCCGGGCTCATCGCGCATCGGGTGAAGGTTCTCGAGGGGACCCTTCGCGCCGGCGCCGTGGTGGACATGGAAGTGCCCGAGTGGACGCGGCGCAAGACCCAGGCCAATCACACCGGCACGCACCTGCTGCACGCCGCCCTGCGGAAGGTGCTGGGGGAGTCGGCCCGCCAGATGGGCTCCCTCGTGGCGCCCGACCGGCTGCGATTCGACTACGCCGCGGCGAACCCGACGACTCCCGAGCAGATCCGGGAGATCGAGGACCTGGTCAACAGGGAGATCCTGCGCGACACCCTGGTCACCAAGGAAGTCATGTCCATGGAAGAGTCGAAGAAGCGCGGGGCCGTGGCGTTCTTCGGCGAAAAGTACGGCGACCGCGTCCGCGTCGTGGACGTGCCCGGCTTCTCGACGGAGCTCTGCGGCGGCTGTCACGTGCCGCGCACCGGCGAGATCGGGGCCTTCAAGATCGTCTCGGACAAGGGGCTCGCGGCCGGAGTCCGGCGCCTCGAAGCGGTCACCTCGCTGGGGGCGGTGGACCTGCTGCGCCGCGACGAGGAGATCTTGAACGCCCTCTCCGGCTCGGCCCAGGCTCCCCGGGACGCCCTTACGACCCGCTGGGCCGAACGAGAGGAGAGGCTCAAGGCGCTGGAGCGGGAGCTCGGAGAGACGCGGCTCAAGCTTGCCGCGGGAGACGGGGGAGGGGCCGGTCAGGCGGTGGACGTGGGCGGCGTGAAGGTCGTGACCCGGCTGGCCTCGGGTCTCTCGATCCCTGAACTGCGCAACCTCTCCGACACCCTCCGGGCCAGGCTCAAGAGCGGGGTGGTGGTGGTGGGGACCTCGAGCGAGGGCAAGACCTCTGTCGTGGCAGCGGTTACGCCCGACCTCGCGGGCCGCGTGCCGGCCTCCAAGATCGCGTCCCGGGTCGGCAAGGCCCTGGGGGGCAGCGGGGGCGGAAAGGCCGACCTGGCCCAGGCGGGCGGGCGGGACGAGAGCCTCCTTCCGGCCGCTCTCAAGGAAGCCGAGGCCGCGGTCAAGGACCTTCTCGCCGGCGCCTAACAGGCTCTGTTTTCAGAGTCTTGACCGGGCGTATAATTCCTTGCTCGTTTCACGCTCATGAGAATTTCGAGACTTCTCGCCTGGGGCGTCGTGGTCTCTCTGGCGGCGTCGTCCGCCTCGGCGGTCGTGCGCGTTGTGGTCAAGAACGGCAAGAAAGTGATCTACAACGACGGGATCGCCGAGGAATCCGCGGCGAAGACGCCGGCTTCTGCGCCGAGCTGGTCGGCCGCGCAGCTTGCGGCGCCGTCCCGGTTCGACGACCTGATCGGCACCGCCGCTGCCCAGCTCGGGCTCGACCCTAAATTCCTGAAGTCGGTCATGCTGTTCGAGTCGGGCTTCAATCCGCTGGCCGTCTCGCGCAAGGGCGCCCGCGGCCTGATGCAGCTCATGCCACAGACGGCGAAGCAGCACGGTGTGCGGAACGTGCACGATCCGAAACAGAACGTGCTGGCCGGGGCGCGGCATCTCGCCTACCTGCTCGACCTGTACGGCGGGGACCTCGAGAGGACGCTGGCCGCCTACAACGCCGGAGAGGCGGCGGTTGAGCGATTTGGCGGGGTTCCGCCCTTCGATGAAACCCGCGACTACGTTCGCAACATCCTGGCTGCCTATCAGGGCCGTTCGGACCTGAAGGGCGGCTTCGGCCGGCCCGCCGAGCGGACGTTCCGCGCGGCCGGAAGGCCGGTCAAGGTCATGCGCGACGCCAACGACCGTATCGTCCTGACGACGAGCACGACGGCATCGCGCCCAGTCAGCTGAGAGGCGTTCCATGTCGCACGTTCCGGAAGAAGTGTCGTCGGCCAACCAGGGTCTTTTCCTGGTCCAGCTGGGGAGGGCTCGCAAGCACTTGCGCGAGGGCCGCCTCGACCAGGCCCGGCAGGAGCTGGAGGCCGCTCAGATCGTGCGGCCCAATGACGAAGATGTCCTGAATCTGGTCTCCGTCATCGAGTTCAAGCTGGGGCGCTACGAGGACGCGGCGCGCGCGGCCCGCAAGCTCGTGTCCGAGAACCCGTCGTCCGCCGTTCTGCACGCCAACCTGGGGTTGATCCTCTTCAAGGCCGGCGCCCTGCCCGAGGCCGAGCAGGAGCTGCGAAGCGCGATCGAGCTGAAGCCGGACCACGCCCGCAGCCACCTGTACCTGGGCCTCCTCTACCGCACGCGCGGCCGCCTGGGCCTCGCCCTGGAGCACCTCCGGTTCGCCGGGGCCAAGAGGCTGGTCTCCGAGATCGAGGAGATCCTGCGGCGCTCGATGCGCGAGGATCCGGACAAGCCGCCGCCTGTCGACCGCACGACGGCGGCGCCGGCGGAGAGAGCGACCACGGAAACCCCGGCGCCCTTCGAGCCGGAGGCCGGCGAGGACGCCAACACCGCCGAGATCTCCTTTGCCGAGGCAGCCGCGGTCCTCGAGCCCCCGGCCCCGAGCCTGCGCCTCGTGCCCCCGGCCCAGGAGGCGGTCTCGGATTCCGCGGAAGTCATTCCGTTCACCGAGGAGCCCGAGGAAAGCCCGCGCCCTGCCGCCCCCGCGGCCAGGCAGCCCTCCACGGCGGTGGTCCCGCCTGCGGCGCGCGAAGAGAAACCGAAACCGCAGGCCGCGCCGGCCACCCCGGCCGTTCCCGCAGAGCCCCCCTCCGCGGGGGCCGAGACCAAGCCCCCTTCTCCGGTGACCACGGACAAGGTCCCCGTCGTGACGAGCCCCGGCGAGAGCCGGGACCGGCTCCGGCGCAACGAGGACGGGGACCCGCGGGTGACCGCGGCCGCCTCCGACGCCAGGCCCCTCTTCCAGGTCCGCACCGACGGCGGCCTCGAGGTGGCCTCGCGCAGCGCCGTCTTCGTGCGGAAGGGCTCGGTCGTCTGGTACTCGGGCAAGGTCCGGTTCGCCAACGAACCCGCCTTCCAGGGGACGCGCTTCGAGCGAATCCTCCGGGCGGAAGGCCGGGGCAATTTCTTCCTTTCGGATCCGGGCAAGAGCGCCTACGGCCGCGACCTGGGCGGCCAGTCCCTGTTCGTCGAGGCCGGGCGTCTTCTCGCGCTCGACACCGCCCTGACCTTCCGGCTGGATCCCATCCACGACTTCCACCACGACCGTCGGGTGGACATCCTGAAGATCACGGGCCACGGAAGCGTGATCCTGTCGGTCTCGGCTTCGCTCTTGGGTCACGACGTCTCGCACGAGTTCCCGCTGATCGTCAACGCGCGAGACCTGGTCGCCTGGAGCGGCAAGCTCGTGCCGTCGGTCGTCGAAGATCGCTTCCTCGAAGAGGTGATGGTGCCGGACGCCCACGGCTCGCCCAAGATCCGTTTCGAGGGCCAGGGCCTCGTGCTGACCGAGCCTCCCCGGGCCCGCCGGCGCGCCTCGGACCTCGGCCGTACGACCGAAGCCGACCGAAGAAGTTAGGACGGACCTCCGCCTCGATGTGAGGCCGGCGGCAGGACCCCGAAGGCCCGACTCGAGCCGCCTCAGTGAGTCCCGAAGGAAACGAAGGCCCCTACGAGGAAGTCGGTGTTGGTGAACCAGCGCCCGGCCGCGAAGAAGCCGGTTTCGCCGGATCGGGGCGTGCCGAGGTAGGTGGCGCGCGCGCGCAGGTCGGCGCGCAGTCCGAACCAGGGGAAGAAGTAGAACTTCCCGCCGGCCACGCCCGCGAGGCAGAACCGGGTCGAGTCGTGCACCGCGGGATCGGGCAGGTCCGGGTCCAGGTTGGCGATCCCCATGGACAGGCCGGCGTACGGCACGAAGTTCCCGACGTGCCAGGTGTAGAAGCCCGCCGCCTCGATCGTCGCAAAGTCGAACCCGGCCAGGATCTGTTCGGTCGGAAAGACTCCGCCGGCCGGCTGCAGCAGATGCGTGGCCGTCCGCCGGACGGAGATCTCGACGGCCCAGTCCCGCGTGATCTGCGTGCCGGCCCAGACGCCTTTCAGGACGTCGTCGTCGACTTTCACGGTCTGGTCGAAATAGGCCGTGCTGCCGGCGGCGAAGGTTCCTCCCCAGAACCGACCGAAGCCTCCCCCGATCTCGATCGAGCCTGGCTCCCCGGGTGTCTTCGGAATCTGCGCCGCCGCGGCGGCCGCAACGAACAGACCGGCGCAGGCGAGACGCGGAATCGAGCGACGCACGTCCATTCCTCCTGGCAGAGCCGGGTGCTCGTGGGTTCGCGGGTACGATAGCACTGCCGAGCGGGATGAACGGAGGAAGCGTGAGACGAGGGCGAGCCGCGATCGTTTTGTGCCTCGCCGTCGCGTGGGGTCTCGGCGGCGCCCCGGCGGCCGGCCAGGACGCAGCCCTCCCCGAACCGCAGCCGGCGTTCGGAACGCGCAGCATGCACATCCTGCACGTGCCTCTCCTCGACTTCGGGCCGCCGGATCCGGCTTCCGTCGCTCCCGGCGCGCTGGCCCTGACCGTCACGACCGCCTGGGCCACGACGTACTCGACGACGTGGCACGCCCGCCGATTTCACGCCGACCCCTCGCGCACGGGAAAACCGTTCTCGCAGGCCGAGGCCGACGAGATCCACGCCGTGTACCCCCAGGACCAGGTCCTCTTCGCGGACGGCGAGCTGCTGCGCGCCGCGCTCAACGCTCGGTACGGCCTGCTCCCGTGGCTGTCGGTGTCCGTCGAAGTGCCCTACATCGCCCGGGGGCAGGGCGGCATGGAGAGCTTCGTGCAGGCCTTTCACCGGGCTTTCGGAATCGACCAGAACGGGCGCAACGAGTTCCCGACCGGGCGGTTCACGGTGATGCTCCAGTCGCCCGGCGGTCCCATGAGCCTCGTCGACTACACGCCGGACTCCGGCATCGGGGATGTCACCGCGACGCTCTCCTTCCGCCGGCCCCGGACGGCATCGGGCTGGACGATCGGCGCGGACCTCGCGGCAAAAGCGCCGACAGGCTCCGCGGCGAACATGAACGGCTCGGGCAGCTGGGACGGCGGCGCGCTCGTCTTCGCCGTGTGGCAGATCGGACGCTGGACTCTCGAAGGGGATGCGAGCGTCGTGGTGCCGGGCAAGTGGAAGACGCCCGTTCCCCTCGAGGTCTCCACGACGCTTCGAGGGCTCGCGTCCACGATCTATGCCGTAAGCGCGAGCACCCGCATCGGCCTGTCCGCGACCCTGGCGGAGAGCCCCTTCCGGAGCGGCCGGTACGAGAGCCTCTCCCAGACGGGCGTGGAGGCGGCCGTCGGGATCGAGCACGACTTCGGGAGCCGCTTCTCGGCCCGCCTGACGATCACGGAGCAGCTTCCCTCGGCCGGCGATCGCGCGGACTTCGGGGTGGTCCTCGGTCTCCGCTACCGTTAGGCCGCCGGGGACGGGACTACTGGACTTTGAGCAGCACGCGGCGCGACCGGTCGGAGGGCGCGAACTGGAGCCGTCGGAGCGGGTCGCTCGGGGCCGCCGCCCCCGCGTCCTTTTCCTTCGAGAGAGAGGCCTCGCGGCGCTTCAGGTCCGAATCGAGCTCCTGCTTCTCGGCTTCGCGGACTTCGCTGACCGAGCCCGACGGGTCCACGACGAGGACGAAGGACCGGCCGCGCAGTTGCGCGAAAGCGGGCTGATCCCCGCCCGAGAGCAGTTGCGGGGCGGATCCGAGGCCGTCGGCCTCCTGGACCAGGAGGCGGGATCCCTGGTCCAGCATCTTGTTGGCCTGGGCTTCTTCGTCTCTCAGAGCGCCGGCCACGGCGCGGGGCGGCGCGGCGGGGGCCCGGGCCGCGTCGACCTTGTCGGTGGGGCGCTCCGAAAACGTGACGGTCTGGTTCTGAGCGACGTTGCGTCGGCGGTCGGACTCCTTCGCCGCCGCCTCTCTGGCGGGCGCCTGCGCCTGCGCCTGAGCCTGAGACTGAGCTTGAGCGTGACCGCCGGCGCTCTGAGGAGCCGGCGGAAGAACCTGCGGGGCCCGGCTTTTCGGGCCGGACGGCTCGGGAGCAGCGGACGGGACGTCGTTCTGGAGCTTCGGCTCCTCGGCGAGCCTGGGGGCCTGCTCATTCTGAGCGCTCTGAACGTTGCGGGCGGCGTCCGAACGGGGGGAGCTCTCCTCGAGCGCCACGGGGATGGGGGCCGCGTTCTCCCGAGCCCGGGACTGCTGGCGCAGGAGGGCGGGCGCCGCGATGAGCAACACCAGGAGGGCGGCCGCAAAGCCGCTGGCCCAGCGCCAGTCCACGGAGAAGAAGCTCACAGCGGGAGTCGGGCGGGTGCGGCCGGCAGACTGGACTTTGCGCAGCACGCGGTTGGCCATGTCGGCCGGAGGGGGAGCGGAGCGGGCCGAGCGGAAGAGGGAGAGCGCGTTCTCGTACTCGGCCGCCAGCCCGCGGCACCCGGTGCAGTGAGCGCGATGGTTCTCGAAGTGCGCCCGCTCCGACGGGGTCAGGTCTCCGTCGTGCAGGCGCGACAGAAAACCCTGGTCGCGCGCCGGATGGTTCTTGTGCGAGATCCTGGTCATGGGGTGGTTCCGTTCAGGAGAGGGGACAGGATGGCCTTCAACTGTCCGCGTCCCCGGGCGATGCGGGACTTGACCGTCCCGACGGGCAGTTTCAGGGAGAGGGCGATTTCCTCGTAGCTCCATTCCTCCAGGTCGCGGAGCACGACGGGCATCCGGAACTCGACAGGCAGCTGCTTCAAGGCCTCGGTCACGAAGCGGCGGGCCTCTCCGGCCCGGGTCGCGTCCTCCGGGTCTGACCCGACAGCGGTCGTCACCGGGTCCTCGTCGGGAGGCGCCGGGGCGAAGACGCGCCGGAAGCGCGAGAGCGAGCGGTAGCGGTTCTTGACCGTATTGTCCGCGATCGAGGCCAGCCAGGCCCGCGGGGGCGCTTCGCCCCGGAACCGCGGCAATCCGCGATAAGCCTTCAGAAAGACGTCCTGCGTCATGTCCTCCGCGTCGGCCTCCCCGACGGCGCGCGCCATCCATCGGTGCACGGACGCCACGTGCCGTGTGACGAACTCGCCAAAGGCCGCCTCCTCGCCGTCCCGGGCGAGCGCGAGCAGCTCCTCGTCGGTGCGGTCGGCGTGGCTCAAGTCCGAATCGCGCCGCGCGCGCGGCGCAGACGCGATTCTACCCGCCTCCCGGCCGGCGTCACCGCTGGGGGCTGGGCGCGTACCGTCGCTCAAAGCCCTGAGCCTTTTCTCGGTTCCAGAGGCCCTGGTCGGAAGGCAGCACACCCAGGCGCACGAGCTCCGTGTGGAACTCGTAGCGCAGGCTGACGGTCGCGACCGGCGTCGGGTCCTCGCGGAAGTCCACCCAGGTCACCGGGAACGAGGTCCGCTCGCCGATGCCGGTGGCCGCGTAGCGGTCCGCCTCCGTGCGGGCCTGGACGTCGGCGCGCGCCGCGTCCTTCGCGGGAGCCGCGGGCGCCTCCGCCATCGCGTCCCGTCCCGGCGCCTGAGCCTGCCCTCGTTCCAACGGGGCCGAGACCTCCGGTCCGCTGCCTCCGGCGACGCGGTCTTCCTGCGAGAGCGTCATCGGCTGGGCCACCCGGAGGCGCTTCTCGCGGTAGAAGACGGCCTCGATCGTGCCCACGTTGGAAGTGTCGCCCAGCCATTTCGCGTAGGAGCTCGCGGTCTCCGTGAAGAAGAACCGGCGGGATGTCTCGCCGGAGATCTGCCAGCCCGGGATCTCGATCGACTGCCTCGGCTCGAGCAGCCACTTGGTGGCGGCGGCCGCCGTCGTGTGCCGGGCATCCACGACGTTGCGCCCGTCCACCGAGAGGGCCACCGCGACCCGCTCGGACGTCGGATTGGTGAGTCGCAGGGTGAAGTTCCTGCCCTTCAGGGCCTCGACGTAGACGCGGCCTCGGCACGCGTACTCGGGCGCGGGCGCGCCGTCCACCAGGACCGAGAGGCTGTAGCCGGAAGTGCCGGCGGCCGCAGCCGGAAGCGAGCAGGCAAGGGCCAGGGAGGCCAGGACCGGGATCGCTCGTCCGCGCATGTTCGAACCTCCTGGGCTTAGGGACACCGCCTGCGGAGTTTCGTTCCCGGCCCGGGGAGGGGGATAAGCTCGAAGGGCCATGGCCGACGACGAGAAGCAGGAGCGGCACGTCCTGGCGCTGGACGGCGGGGGCGTGCGCGGGATCGTCTCGCTCCACGTCCTGGCGGCCTTCGAGGAGCGGTTCGGGCCGGCCTGCCAGTTCTTCGACATGTTCGCGGGAACCAGCACCGGAGCGATCATCGCGGCGCTGCTCGGCTACGCTCGGCTTCCGGCCGCGAAAATCCTGGAGGAGTATGACCGGCTCGTCGGCCGGATCTTCGACCGGGATCCCCGAAGGATGTTCCTCGGGGGATTCCTGCGCCGGCGCATCTACTCGCGGCAGACGGCCCTGGCGACGCTCGACTACTACTTCGGCGACCGCACGCTCACGCACACGCCCGTCCGCGCGAATGGCGAGCCGCAGGCGGTGCTGCTGACGACCCACGACCTCGTGCGCGACGAGGAGCTCTTCCTCTCCAATTACCCGTTTCGCAGCGGGCGGCCCAACTTCGCCCTGAGCTGGAAGGTTCGCGACGCGGTGGCGGCCTCGGCCCTCTCGGCGCCCTGGTATTTCGGCCCGTATGAAGGCCGGTTCGTGGACGGCGGCGTGACGGTCTTCAATTGCCCCGCCCGGCAGGCGGCCCTGGAGGCGCTCGACTACTGCGCGCGGCCGCTCTTCTCCCGCGGGGCGACGACTGTCTGGAGCCTCGGAACCGGGACGTTTGCGACGCGCTACGCCGCCGGCGAAGCGGACGGCTGGCATCTCTGGAATTGGATCCCGCGGATCGAGTCGGATGCGTACGGAGACGCCGAAGCCGATCAGATCTTCGGTGCCGAGCGGATGGCCCGGCACGGCGAGATCAGCTTCCGGCGATACCAGGTTCGCATCGACGACGCGACCCTCGAGAAGCTCGGCATCCGGACCGGCCGGGTGGCCCTGCCGATCGGCCTCGACCGGGCCGACGCCGTGGATTTTCTCCACGAGGTCGGCAAACGTTTCGCGGCCTCGATCGACTGGGAGCAGGAGCACGGCGTGTACCCGGAGGGTCCCGCCGATCCCCTCGACGATCCGGGGCTCTGGCGCTCGCGGGCCGCCAGGCCCCGCCCGATGCGGCGGGAGCCCAAGCGGCCCGTCTCTGCCCGTCTCGGCTAACTGCCCGCCAGGTCTTACTTCGCGAAGACCTCGTCCACGGGCGTGATCCGGACGTCCTCCGCCCTGATGCCGAGCTTCAAGGCGCCGATGACCTTGTCCTCATCCAGGACCGCCTGGGGCTTGGGGGCGTCGTACGTGATGGGCGAGAACCCGTCGGCAACGAGCTTTTCGGCGAGGCCCCTGGCGTCCTTCGCGACGATGACGACCGAGAGGTTCTTCGACGAAAGATGCTTCCGGATGGCGGCGTTGACGTCCGCGAGGGTGAGGTTCGCGAGCCTGTCGCGCATGGTCGAGGCGTACTCCCCGATGCCGTACCACTTCGAGTCCAGAAGGTAGCCGAGCTGCTGGTTCTGCGTCGCCGTCATGATGAAGACGTTTTTCATGAGGTACTCGCGCGTGGCCTCGAAGTCCGCCTGGGACATCCCCTGGGTGATGAGCTTGTCGACTTCGTAGATCGCGATGCGGAGCGCCATCTGCGCATTGGCCGGGACGACGGGCCGGATCCAGACCTCGAAGATCTGGGAGCGGCGGGGCACCCCGGGGTTCGGCAGCATCGTGAACATGCCGCCCGGGAAGGCCTCGACGTACGCGTAGTCCCCATAGTTCATGCCGCGCAGCTCGCGAATGCGCTGGTAGAGATGGGACGTGGAGGAGCGGTGCTCCCCGAGCCAGGTGCGCGCCAGGTACAAAGCGGCGAAGTCGGGGCTCGAGCGGGTGACCTCGATCGGATGGCCGAACGAGATCGCCGTCGCGCGCGTCTCCTTCTGGATGATCTCGACCTCGATGCCTTTCGGGCGGCGGGCCGCGACGCCCGAGGGCGCCGCAAGAGCCGGCCCGGCCGGCAGCTTGCCGAGCTCCCTCTTGAGCCTCGCGACGAGCTCGTCGGGGGCGTCGCCGTTGATGCCGACGGTCAGGTTGGCCCGCGTATAGGCGGCCTTCCAGAAGGCACGGATGTCGTCGGGCGTGATGGCTTCGATGCCCGCGACCGAGCCGAGGGAGGGATGCCCGTAAGGCGTGCCCGCGAACAGGTTCTGCTGCAGCCTCTCCTTGCCGAGCTCCTCCTCGTTGTCGGATCGCAGGTCCTGCTTCAAGGCGTTGATCACGCCGTCCTTGTTGCGCTTGAAATCCTCCTCGCGCAGGCCGGGATCGGTCAGCATCGGCAGAGCGACGTCGAAGAACCTCTGCCAGTTGTCGCGATGGACCCGCAGGGTGAAGGTCGTCACCTCGCGATCCACCTGGGACGAGAACGAAGCCGCCATCGGGTAGAAGGCCTTCTGGATCTCGTCAATGCGCATGTCTTTCGAGCCGGCGTCGGAGACCATCTCGCCCGCAAACGCGGCCAGACCTTCCTTGCCTTTCGGGTCGTGGGCCGAGCCGGCGGCGAAGGACAGCTTGATCGAGAGCTGGGGCAGGGCCGATTTCTGTGTGACGAACTTCACGTCTTCGGCGGCCGGCGAGGCAGCGGCGGGGGCAAAGGAAGCGAGGGCGGGTATCTGGGCAATGGCCGGCGGCATGGGATCTTTGGAGAGCGTCGTGACGACGAGGCGGGCATCCGTGAAGTAGGTCCTGGCCGCCGCCTGCAGGTCGGCGGGCGTCAACGACGCATAGACGCGGTAGAGCTCGTTCAACGTGTCGTAGGAGCGGCGGTAGCGGACGAAGCGAGCCAGCGTCGAGGCGATCGTCTCCGTGTTGTCGAGCGTGCGGGCAAAGCCGTAGCGGAGGTTCGATTTCGCTTCCTCGACGCGCTTGCCGTCGAGCATGGAGGAGCGAGCGATCTCCATGGCTTTGAGGATCTCGTCCCGGACGTAAACGGAGTCCTCGAGCTTCTTGACGCGTGCGGCGATGGTCGGCAGCTCCGGATCGATGTTCGTCGACTTGAAGGGGAAGAGCTGGTCCACCTTCTGCTCGTTCTGGACCAGTTTCTTGTACAGGTCGGAGGTCGGCCCGAAGGACAGGTCCATGAGGAGGTTAACGGCCGCGAAATCCTTGTCCTTCTCGGAGAAGGCCGGGCCATGGAAAGCCACGGTCACCCAGGGAAGCGTCGGCGAAGACCAGGGTACGTGGGCGTACACCGAAGCCCTCGAGTCCGGCTCCCTGGGGATCTGGACCGTATGGGCGCCGCGCTTCCATCCGGCCCAGTACTTCTCGACCATGGGAAGAACCCTGGCCGGGTCCACATCGCCCGCCACGATCACGGTCGTGTACTCGGGCCGGTACCAGCGGTCGAAGAAGGTCTTCGAGTACACGTACTGGTTGGGCATGTCCTCGATGTCCTTGATGAAGCCCATCGTCGTGTGCTTGTAAGTGTGGGTCGTGAACCCCGCGTCGCGCTGGACCTCCTCGAGCTTGACGATCGGGTTGGCGGAGTTCTTGTTGTACTCGCCCAGGACCGCGCGGGCCTCGGTCTTGAAGCCTTCCTCGGTGTAGTCGAGGTTCATGAAGCGGTCGGCTTCGACCTTCAGCATGGTGTCGAGGTCGTCCTTCGAAAACGTGGTGTGGTAGTTGGTGTAGTCATCCGTGGTGTACGCGTTCTGCCGCGCGCCGACCTTCGTCAGGATCTCCTGGTACTTCTCGGCGGGATAGGCCTTCGTACCGCGGAACATCATGTGCTCGAAGAAGTGGGCGAAGCCCGACTTGCCGGGCTCGACCTCGTTGCGTGAGCCCGTCTGCACCGGGATCTGGATCGAGACGATGTTGGGAAAGCCCGTCGGCACGACGATGACCTTTAGGCCGTTGGCGAGGGTCTTCTCGGTGGCCTTGAAGGGGAGAATGTCGCTCGTCGCGGGGGCGGACCTGGGAGTTGTCTGGGCCATGGCGTTCACCGAAGAGAGGGCGAGCAGAATACAGGCAAGGGAGCTTACGCGAGGCATGAAATCTCCTTTAAGCAAAGTAGGCCGGGCGGATTCTATCTACGTGAGCCCAAAGGAGAAGTTTGATTCCCCGGGTCGAGTTGAAAAAACCCGGCACTCCGGCCCCTCGCCTGTGGTCAAATATTCGCAGTTCCGGACACTTTTGCTCGGTCCGCCGAGCTTCTTTTTTGCGAAAGGAGTACCAGCCCATGGCCTCTTCAAACGCACCCGCCAAGGCCCCCGAACGCCAGCCCGAGCCGGCCCCCTCGACGCCCAGGCCAGCGCCGGAGAAGCGGCCTAATCGCCTCCCAATCCGAATCGTCGGTAACATCCCCCAGTAGCTAACTCCCTCGACGCTCGATGTATTTTGGAGGCTGACAAGAGCAGCGCAACGCGATCGGACACGGCTCGAGCGCCCTCGGTGGCACGGGAACCGCAAGGGGATAGACTGTGCTCTGGAACCCAGGTAGGCAGGCATGACTGGCCGATTACTGTCCTTTCCGTCACGTCAGGCCCTCTCCGCGGGAGCTGAGCAGTCCGCGGAGGAGATCCTGTCTCTCTCCTCCGAGGAGAGGGTCCGGCGCTCGAAGGAGTTGCGGATCGACGATCCAGAAAC
>Ga0335082_10003417_pt1 | contig 17263 bp, 14 predicted proteins | sample Lox_Sample_41_FD_206718 | JGI IMG/M metagenome (GOLD analysis project Ga0335082, IMG submission 206718) | Soil microbial communities from Loxahatchee National Wildlife Refuge, Florida, United States - Lox_Sample_4.1 | ecosystem: Environmental > Terrestrial > Soil > Wetlands | place: USA... | reverse complement strand
TGCACGCAAGCGCAACCATGCGCCCTTTATTGCAAATTCGCCGCGCTCTGAACATTCGACACTCGCCCACGTATCAATTGTAAATTTGGAAACTTGGCCATATCACCACGGGTACGTTTGGTCTTCACCGCCGTGCCGACCTCCCAGGCTCCGCAGCTGAGAAAGCGAAGGGCGGGCCCGGAGGCCCGCCCTTCTCAGACCTTCAATTACCGACCGCGCCTAGAACGTCGGGCAGGCGGCCTGGTTGAACGTCGTCGACGGGTACTGGAACGTCGGGATGAACGTCGTCGGGTCGGTTGGATCGCTGCTTGCCCCCGGGACGTCCTTCGGCACGAGCTTCTGATCCGCGGTCCGGAACGAGATGGTCTGCGGGGCCACCGCGATCGTCCCGACGCCTGGCGTCGCTGAAGTACGCTTGATCCCGTTCGACAGGACGAGCAGGTACTGCGTCGTGGGCTTCACGTCCGCTGTTTTCTCCGGGTAGACGCGCAGCCACTCCCGCCACTGGGCCACGACGATCGGAATCTGCGTCTGCGTGAGGACGCTCCCGACCTTGTCGGTCCGGTACATCTGGATCGCGTCGCTCGCGGTGGGCGGGTCGTACGTGATCACGTTGCCCAGGGCGCCCCAGCCGTCCGCGGGGCCGGTGACGCGAGCGACGAGGGCGCGCGACGTGTAGCGATCGACCCCCTCGGTCCCGTCGTCCAGTTGGTCCTCGCTCGACAGCAGGACGATGTTCCGGGAGCCGGTGCGGAGCGTCACGCCCACGGCCAGCTCCTCGAACACCTCCGAGTCGTCGTCGACGTCCGGCGTCGAGCTGCCAGGGAAATACTGCGTGGCCCGCACGCTCGCGACCCGGAACGGGATGGTCCGGAACGGCAGCTCGATGTGCTTGGGGGTGGGCGAGGCCGTGAGGTCGGTGCCCAGCGGGAAGACCTCTGCGACCAGCACGTAGGCGGTGTTGTTGTCGAGCATCGCGGCCGGCCGCACGCCGACGTGCGACCCGGCGTACGCCCTCACCGCGCCGAAGTCGGATGAGGTCTGGCCCGCGTACAGCTCCGGATCCCACGGGTCGGTGCCGTCCCCGAGCGTCTCGCTGAACGGCTTCAGGTATCCGGCGTTCGCCAACGGGATCTCATCGCCCAGGATGGCCGACCCGTCCGGGTTCACGCCGGTCTGCGCGTACAGCTTGATGGACCCGCCGTTCGCGCGGAACGGGAAGACCAGGTAGTCGTACGAGCTGTAGGCGACCCTGCCCGTCGATGCGGCCGTCGTGTCGTAGTCCACGGCGGCGGGGATGTTGATCGCGTAGAGCGGGACGACCCGCCGGAAGTTCACGGGCACGTTGCCCGCGTTCGGGACGATGACGCCCGGGTGCGCGGCCGACGAGCTCGTGTACTCCGCCTGGTTGAAGCCGCCGAAGAACCCGGGGACGGTCGGATCCTTGTCGAACGGCAGCGTCCGGAACGAGTAGCTGAAGTCGGCGATCGAGCCGGCCGCCACGGTCATGCCCCGCGCGTTGACGGTGTAGACCGTGTCGCTCTCGAGCGGCAGGCCCGGGCTGTCGAGCTGAAGGGTGCGGCCGCGGGTATCCATCACCTTCTGGATCATCACGCCCGTGCCCGAGTCAAACACGTTCTGCGTCCAGGTGATGGTGCTCGAGGTCACCGTCACGGGCGACGTGATCGTCGGCCCCGACACGGCGACGAGCTCGAGCGTGCCCCCCGTGAGCGGCTCGCTCGCGGCGACGCCGAAGAACGGCGTCCCGGTGAAGTTCGAGATGAGCCACGAGTCGAGCGTCAGGTACTGGTTCCCGAGTCCCGTCCCCGGCACGGCCGCCTGGAGCGGACCCGACCACGCCACCCGGGCCGTCCCCGCCGTCGTGGTGAAGGTGCCCGAGAACGGCGCCGCCGGATCGACGGCCTCGACGTCCATCCACCAGCCCAGGTTGAAGTCGGCCCAGAGCCCGACGACGACCGTGCTCGGGGTGGCGGGATTCACGTCGGTGATCGGCGTGATGGTGTACGTCGTCTCGTCCTCCAGCGGCAGGCGCGGGACGACGTGCGAGCGCATCGCGCCCCCGCGATCGGGCGGCGCGCCGTCGTCGCCGACGTTCACGTAGGGGATGACGTCCGCGGCCGTCGGCCCGGTGATCGTGACGAGGTGGTCCTCGTCCACGGTCCAGCAGAACGGCTCGTAGCCCGTGATGCACATGTAGTCGGAGAAGTCGAGGTCGATCTGGGTGCCGTAGCCGTCCTTGGCGCCGGCGCCGAAGCCGAACTGGTTGGTGTTGCCGCCCACGGTGTGGCCGCCGACGGGGCTCTGCGAATACCCGTTCGCACCGAGCCAGGCGGGCGCGACGGGCGTGGCGATCGCCCCGCCGCCGGCCGGGAACGGGAGCTTCGCCAGGTTCCCGTTCGCGTCGTACTGCTCGCGCGGCTTCCTGGAGTCGGGGTCGAGCCAGTAGGCGGTGCCGACCGCGCCGCCCGTGATCTTGAACTGCGCCGCCTGGACCGTCAGCGTGATCTTCTTGAGCTTGTTGCCGTCCCAGTCCTGGAGGTACTGGCTGGTCGTGTCGTTCCCGATCTCGATCGTGTAGGTCGCGCCCGGCTCGAGCGAGCCCAGGCTCTCGACGCCCGCGCAGGCCTTCCAGCCCGGGTAGATGGTGATGTTCGGGTTGGAGCCGCTCGGGTTGTAGCAGACCTGCGCGTCCACGGTGTACGGCCCGGTCAACCCGAAGTTCGGGTTGTACACGTACGAGATGTAGTTCGGGCTCTGCCCGGCGTTGACGGTCACCTTCACGAGCGACGACTTCCCGCACAGCCCGGCCGTCGTCGGCTGGACGTTGGTGGGGATGGGCGATTGCTGGATGAAGCTGCCGTTCAGGGGCTTCGAGAAGTCGATCCGGAACGTCGCGAAGTTGATCGGGACCTCGGTCAGGTTGATCGTCCACGTGTCCGTCGCGTACGTGTCGTTCGGCTGGGGCGGGTCTTCGAAGGGCGGGGCAGTGAACCCCGCGTCGATGAGCTGCACCCGCATGATGCGCGCCGGCGACTTGTCCGGGGACTTGAAGCGGTCACAGCCGGCCAGCCCGCCGAAGCTCGCGACGAGCAGGGCGGCCAACAGGATTCGTTCGTGCTGGTTCATTTGGTGTCTCCTTGACCCTGTGGTCGCGGGCTAGAACGCGAGCGCGAGACCGAACCGGACCGAGAGCGGGAGCTGGTACGCCGTCGCGCGCCCGAAGTTCGGATTGACGGTGACCGGACGGCCGTCCGTGGTGCGCAGGTACTGGAGGTCGGGGCAGTCGCCGAGCGCGCCGTTGAGCGGGTTGGTCGCATTCGCGCCGTTCTTGTTCTTGCAGGCGCCGTTCGCGACCGGCAGCACGTTGTCGAAGGTGTAGTTCTGGTCCACCTGCGTCGCGGTCTGGCTGTTGAGGATGTTGAAGAACGCGACCGAGAACGTGAGCGTGTACGGAGCGCGGATGGTGTACTGGGTCTGCGCCTGGAGGTCCACGGCGGTCACGGGCGGCGTGCGGCCGCCGTAGCCGCGCGGGAGGATGAACGCCTCGCTCGGCCCGTAGAGCGGGTGCGAGCCGAGGTAGCTGATGGGCGTGCCGCTGATGGCGCGGATCTGGGTGCCGACGGTCGCGCTCCAGCGCGGCTGGATCTCGAAGCCGTAGGACCCGTAGACCTTGAACTGGTGCGGCGTGTCGTTGGGCAGGGGCCCGTACCGGTTCGACATCAGCGCGGCGAGGTCGTACTCGGAGGTGATGTTCGGGTCGAGCTGCCCGTTCTCGGCGCGGAACAGGCCGGCGTAGTTCCCCTTCAGGATCGAGTAGGTGTAGCTCGCGCCGCCCTGCCAGTGGTTGGAGAAGGTCTTGCGGACGTCGAAGGTGAACCCGTCGTACTCGCGGATCGGCTTCGGGAACGCGACCTGCATGCTGCGCAGCGTCACCGGGTCGATGGTGGTGGCGGTGCGCGGGTCCACCGTCGCCGTCTGCCCGTTCGACTGGACGATGCTGAACGGCTTGCTCGAGCCGGGGTTGGCGATGAAGAAGTCGGTGCCGTCGTTGACCGACATGTCCTCGATGACGCGCCCGAGGCGCGTGCCGCGGTACTCGAACCCGATCGAGAGGTCGGTGACCACCTCGTACTCGATGTTGCCGCCGAACTGGTCGGTGTACTGGCCCTTCAGGTCGGGCGCGACCGGCACCACCGCGTTGCTGTAGGGGGCGTAGGTGACGAGGCGGCCGCTCGAGGCGTCGAAGGTCGCGTTGGGGATGACCGGGCAGAAGGCCGGCGAGCCGCCGACGGTGGGCGAGGCGTCCACGCAGTGCGAGCGCGAGGCCTGGACCTGCGTCTCGCCGCCGAAGGAGCGGTCACCCATGTCGAGCGGGATGGCCTCGTAGTAGCGGCCCCAGTGCGCGGCGACCTTGGACCGGCCCTGGCCGGTGAAGTCGTAGACCGCCTGCACGCGCGGCGCGATGTTGTCGTTGATGACCAGGTTCGACTTGGTGGAGCCCTGCTTGAACATGTCCTGCGTCTCCCAGCGCAGGCCGAAGTTCAGGGTGAGGCGGTCGATGGGAGCGTAGCTGTCCTGGAGGTAGTAGGCGCGGCTGTCGGTGACCGAGGTGACGGTGAGCGCCACGCGCGCCGGGTCGACGTTGGTGTCGGTGACCAGGCCGTAGGACCGGTAGTCCTGGAAGTACGGCCCGAGCGCGCTCGAGTTGCGCTCGCGGAGCAGGATGCCGCCCGAGTAGGTCTTGGTGTGGTCGTAGAAGGACCGCTCCAGGTCGATGCCGCCCTTGATGTTGTGCTGGCCGCCCCCGTTCACGAGGCCGGAGGCCGAGACGCGGCCGGCGAACCGGTCGAGGTTGATCTTGTCGTAGTACCCGATGCCGCCGGTGATGAACCGGGTGACCGGGCAGGGCGTGAAGCTGGCGGTCGGGTTGCACGCGCCGTTGCCCGGCAGGTTGTCGTAGAAGTCCGTGAGCGAGTGCGTGAGGTCCCAGCGCACCTGCGAGGTGCTGGCCTGGTCGGTGCCGTCGATGCCCTTGGGATCGTACTGGTTCAGCTGGTGGTGCCAGCCGCCCACCGCCTCGACGATGAGGCGGCGGTCGGCGAACTTGCCGGCCCAGCGCCCGATCGCGTCGGTGGAGCCGTAGGTGAAGTTCTGCAGGATGGCCGAGTCGGTCCCGTTCACGACGGGGGTCCCGGCGGACGTGGTGGCGACCTGGTTCGAGATGGAGCCGGGCGCCGCGTAGACCATGGCGCTGAAGGTGTGGTTCTCGTTGAGCAGGAAGGTCAGCTTCCCGGTGATCTGGTACTGGTTGTCGTTGCCGGCGAAGTACTGGTCGGAGCCCCCGACCTTGGTCCCGATGGTGAGGCCGGTCGCGTCCGTCTTGGCCAGGCCGGTGGTCGCGTCGTAGCTGAGGGACTGGTAGTAACGGTCCGTCACGACGTGGTTCAGGCGCGGCGCGAACCCGGCGTAGAACCAGAGCCGGTCCTTCAGGATCGGGCCGCCCACCTCGAACCCGAAGTCGGTGTCGTACTGCTTGCCGATGGCGGTCTGGCCGGCGACGGCGGTCGCGTTGGCGGTGACGGTGCGCGCCGTCGGCGAGAGCGAGCCCGGCGTGTAGTTGCCGAAGACCGAGCCGTGGAACTCGTTGGACCCGGACTTCGTCACCATGTTGATGACGCCGCCGGTGGCGCGGCCGTACTCGGGCATGAAGCCCGAGGTCTTCACGTCGATCTGGTCGACGAAGTTGTTGAGCATGTTCGTGCCCTGGCGGCCGTAGGCCGGGTCGGTCACGTTGAGGCCGTCGATCACGTACCCGTTCTCGGGCGAGGTCGCGCCGTTGAACGAGAGGCCGTAGACGTCGGCGCGGGCGCTGGGCGCGATCAGCGCCGAGTCGGAGAAGTCGCGGCCCACCGGGACGCTGGCGATGAACTCCTTGGAGACGGTCACGCCGGTCTCGGCCGAGCCGACGTTGATGACGGGCGTCTGCCCGGTGCGCACCACCTGCTCCTCGAGCTGGACGGCCTCGGGCACCATCGACATCGGCACCTTCAGCGTCTTGCTGATGCGGACCACGACGTCGTTGCGCTCGAACGGCTTGTAGCCGTCGAGCGACGCGACGATCTTGTACTGGCCCGGCGGGAGGAGGTCGAACCGGTAGTTGCCGGAGGGGTCCGTGACCGCCGTCTGCTCGCCTTGCAGCGAGGGGCTGGAGGCAACGACCAGCGCGCCGACGATGGGCTTTCCGGTCGAGGTGTCGGTGACGACGCCGATGACGACGCCGGTGGTCTGAGCGGACGCGGATCCCGCGAACACGAGCGCGAGCGTCGCGGTCCGCAGGAGGCGCTGCAACCTCATCATCATGACTTCCTCCAGGGAGAGAGCACTCAGCCGCAGCCAGACGGCCGATCCCCGGGGAGGAAGTACCCCGGGAAGCCGATCGACCGACGGGTCAATGGCCGACCTCTTAGGCAGCCGTTGTGGGGAATGTCAAGCGACCGTCGGCTGTTACGACCGAGAGGCCTACCACGCCCGACAGGGTGTAACACTCCGGGTTTACGCGGCAAAAACGGTTAGCCCCCTGAGTCCGCCACGTTGGAGGGTTGACGCACGGGGCCGTCGCCTCCGGGTGCGGTTGGCCCACCCCCGATCAGTCGCGCTCGCAGTCCTCGGACGCGGCGTGAAGCTCGCCCGCGGGAACGGCGCGCCGGCACCGCCCCTGCGGCGCGGCGTGCCGCCGCCCCTGTCCGCCGCTGTTGACAAGGTTTTGACGGGCGACTAGAGAGCGGAATCCTTTTCGCTGATTCCCCCGTCAATCCGCACGAGCCACCGGAAAATGTTCGACGAGGTCACGAAGCATGAGGGCGGGAAGCTCGCCGCCCAGCGGGCGGGGTGGGTCCTCGGGTCCACCGCCTTCCAGATCGCCCTCGTCGTCGCGATCATCGCGGCCACCGCCTACAAGGCGAAGGCGGCGCGCGACGAGCCGATCGTCGAGGTGAAGCTGGTCCGGCAGGCGGCTCCCCCGCCTCCGCCGCCGCCCCCCGCGCCGGCCCCGGTCCGCAGGCGCCCGCCCACCGAGAAGCCGCCGGCCAACCTTCCGCCGCCTCCCCCGCCCCAGGCGCTCCTCCAGCCCAAGGACGTGCAGGAGGAGATGAAGACGAACCCCAACGAGCCCAAGGAGCCGGAGTACAACTACGGCGCGCAGAGCGGTGAGGGGGTGGTGGGCGGGGTGGTGGGCGCTCCCACGAACGAGGTCGAGGAAGCGCCGTCCTTCGCCACCAGCGGCTACGTGAAGCCGCGCGAGGCGGAGCCGAGGTGCGTGCAGAACTCGGTCCGGGTCCCGCAGAATCTCGCCGGGTTCGTCTCGCTCGTCACGGTCAAGTTCGCCATCCGGAAGGACGGCACGCCGGACAAGTTCCAGATCCTGGGCGGCACCGACAACGCCGCGGTGGGCGAGGCGATCTGGCGCGCCGTGCAGTCGTGCAAGTGGGTCCCCGGCAACGACCCCCAGGGCCGCCCCACGGCGGTCTGGGTCATCATGCCGATTCGCTTCAAGCAGTAGCGGGCGCGCGCCCGAACCTTTTCGGAGTCATCCAAGGAGAACGCTCCATGTCGCTCCCGCTGCTCGACGCCGTGCACCAGCTCGCCGTGGCACAGGCCGCCGCGCCCGAGATGTCCTTCGACCTCCTCTCCATGTGGAAGACGATGGGGCCGTTCGCCAAGCTGATCGCGGCGGTGCTCGGCGTCATGTCGATCTACTCGCTGGGCGTGATGGGCGAGCGCCTGGTCACCTTCGCCAGGTCGGTGAAGGCCTCCCGCTCCTTCGCGGAGCAGCTCCGCGAGCTGCTCCCCGCCGGCAAGCTCGTCGACGCGGTGGAGCTGTCGAAGAAGCTCCGCCGCGGACACCTGCCCAAGGTGCTCGGCCTCGCCCTCGAGGAGTACAGCCGCGGCATCGAGGCGCTCCAGACCACCGGGCCGCGCGACGTGGGCAACTTCGACGTCATCGCCGCGGTGAACCGGGCGGTGGACCGCTCCACGCTCCGCACCGTGAACGACCTGCGCCGCGGCCTGGGCGCGCTCGCCACCGTCGGCTCGACGGCGCCCTTCGTCGGCCTCCTCGGCACGGTGGCCGGCATCATCACCGCCTTCCAGTCGATGGCGGCCACCGGCTCCGGCGGCCTCGGCTCGGTCTCGGCCGGCATCGCCGAGGCGCTCGTCACCACCGCCTTCGGCCTGCTGGTCGCCATCCCCGCCGTGATGATGTTCAACTACCTCACCAACCGCGTCGAGGACATGCAGGTGGACCTCACCGACTCGGCCACGGAGCTGGTGGACTTCTTCATGAAGGAAGGGCGCGAGGCCAAGTAGCGCGGCGCCGCGGCACGCACCGAGAGGAGACGCGTCGATGTCCATGGAAGTGGGTGGCAAGGGGGTGAAGAGCGACATCAACGTGACGCCGCTCGTCGACGTCGTGCTGGTGCTCCTCATCATCTTCATGGTCATCACCCCGCTGCTCCAGCGCGGGAAGCCGGTGGTGCTCCCCGACGCCAGGCACGTGTCGGCGCTCAAGAGCGGCGGCGACCCGATCCTGCTGTCGGTGACCCGGGACGGGAAGGTCTGGCTCGACAAGGAGGAGATCAAGAAGGACGATCTCCCCCAGATGCTGCAGGCCGCGATGCAGGTGCAGCGCGGCGCGCCGGTGCTGCTCAAGGGCGACCGCGACCTCGACTACAAGACGGTGCGCGAGGTGGTCCTCGAGATCTCCAAGACGCACCTCCTCGGCATCAGCCTCGCGGCGTCGCAGCTCAAGGACAAGGGGAGCAAGTAGCCATGGCGATGGGGCTGGGCACGAAGAAGCCCGTGACGGACATCAACGTCACGCCGCTCATCGACGTGGTGCTGGTGCTCCTCATCATCTTCATGGTCCTCACGCCGCTCGCGGAGAAGCAGAAGTTCCTGCGCGTGCCGGACTGGCAGCCCGAGGCGCAGCCGGTGCCGCCCGACGCGGTCCCGCCGGACCAGACGGTCCTCACCGCCCTCAAGAGCGGCCAGGTGCTGCTCAACAAGCAGCAGATGTCCGTCGAGGACGCGATGCTCCGCCTCCACGTCGCCTACGACGGCCGGCCGTCCAAGGTGCTCTTCTTCAACGCCGAGGACGGCGTGAAGTACGAGCAGGTCATGCGCGTCCTCGACGCGGCGCACGATCCGGGCGAGCGCGGCGGCTCGGTCAACACCATCGGGCTCATGACCGACCCGCCCATGACGGCGGGGGCCGAGACGCCGCCGGCGGCGCCGCAGTAGGGGCCGCGGGCCGGGGTCACGGTCGCCCCTACGCCGGCTCGAGCCGCTCGAGCACGCTCGCCAGCGCCTCCGGCAGCGGGCTCTCCGCCACCACCCGCCCGCCGTCGGGCGACTCGAACCCGAGCCGCGCCGCGTGCAGGAAGTGACGCTCCAGCCCGGGGAGCGCCGCGGCCGCGCCGCCGTAGGCCGCGTCGCCGGCCACCGGGTGCCCCAGGAACGCCAGGTGCGCGCGGATCTGGTGCATGACGCCGGTGACGATCCGGACCCGGAGCAAGGTCCAGGCGCGGAAGCGCCGCTCCACCTCCCAGCGCGTCTCCGCCGCCCTCGGGGCGAACCCCTTCGACCCGAGGCGCTCCTCGGCCATGGGATCGGGCGCCGGCACCGCGCGCCCGCCGCGCTGGGCGAGCGGCACCGAGCAGACGCCGTCGGCCTCGAGCCGGCCGGCGGCGAGGGCGAGGTAGACCTTCTCGACGGCGCGCGACCGGAACGCGTCGTGGAGGCGCGCCCAGGCGCCGGGTTCGCGCGCGAAGAGGACGCAGCCGCTGGTCTCGAGATCGAGCCGCTGCACGGCGCCGCCCTCGCGCGGATCGGGGGAGGCCTTCGCGCACTCCGGGTAGCGCGCCGCCACCGCGTTCGCCAGCGTCCCCCCCTCGCCGGGCGCGAGCGGGTGGGTGGCGACGCCCGCGGGCTTGTCCACCACCACGAAGCGCGCTCCCTCGGCGAGCACGGTGAGCGGGGCGTCCGGCTCGGGCCCGGGCGGACCGGCCGGGCCCTCCACCTCGATCTCGACGGGCGCTCCGGGCTCGGCGGGATCGCTGGCGCGCGCGCGGCGGCCTCGCACCCGGACGTCGCCGAGCGCGAAGGCGCGCTTCACCGCCGCGCGACCGAGGCCGAGCGCATCGGCCACCGCCCGGTCGAGCCGGCCCTGGGCGGTGAGCGGGAGTCGGAGGGAATGCTTCATGCCGCGCGCTGAGATAGACCGGGGTGGGCGCGGCGCGCAAGCGCCGCAGCGCGCCCCGCACCGCCGGACCTGCGACGGAGCGGGCCGGCTCCGGCTATGATCGCGGGCCATGCCCCAGCTCGTCGAGCTTCCCGTGGACGAGGCGCGGATCCGCTCGCTGCACGTGGGCGACGAGGTGCGGGTCTCGGGGCGCATCCTCACCGGACGCGACGCCGCCCACCAGTACCTCGTCCGGACCGACGATCCGGTGGTCCGCGCGCTGGCGCGGGGCTCGATGATCTACCACTGCGGACCGGTGGTCACGATGGATCCGGAGACGCGCGCCTGGCGGTTCGTGGCCGCCGGCCCGACCTCCTCGATCCGGGAGGAGCCCTGGGAGGCGGAGGTGATCGCGCGTTACGGCCTGCGGGGCGTCATCGGCACCGGCGGCATGGGCGACCGCACGCTCGCGGCGCTCCGCGAGCACGGAGCGGTGTACCTGCACGCGGTGGGCGGCCTGGCGGTGACCCTGGCGCGCTGCGTGGCGAGCGTCGAGGGCGTCCACCGCCTCGACGAGTTCGGCCTGCAGGAGGCGATCTGGACCGTGGTGGTGAAGGAGTTCCCCGCGGTGGTCACCATGGACGCCCACGGGGAGAGCCTGCACACGCCCGTCGCCGACGCCGGCGAGGCGACGCGGCGCTGAGGGCGGGTTCCCGAACCCCGAAACCCGACCTCGACCCCGACCCCGAAACCCGACCCCGAAACCCGACCTCGAACCTCGACCGCGACCTCGACCGCGACCTCGACCTCGACCGCGACCGCGACCCCGACCTCGACCGCGACCGCGACCCCGACCGCGACCCCGAACGCGACCTCGACCGCGACCTCGACCGCGACGTCACCCCCGCGGCGGCCGCCGCCGCGTCCGCATCCGCACCAGCCCGTAGTAGAGATGACGCTCCGTGTATACCCGCCGCCCCTGGTACTGCTCGTCGCGGTAGAACGCAGCCGGCCGCTCGAGCCACATGCGCGCCCTGGCGACGCCGTGGTGCGAGAACGGCGCCAGGATCTCCCCGGGCGCCGCCGCGAGGTACCGCCGCAGCAGGGCGCGGACGCGCCGGCCGTACCGCGCCAGCGGCAGCTTCGAATGGCGCCGGCCCCGGTGCAGCGTCCCGTCGAACCGGATCGACGCGTGGTAGAGCTCGTGGAGGATGGTCGCGATCCGCTGCTCGGGCGTCGAGTCGAGGAACCAGAGCGGCCGGAGGGTGACGACGTACAGGATCTTGCGCCCCTTGACGCGCACCACCGGCTTCTCCCGCCCTCCGTCGGCGTGCCGGTTCCGGGTGGCGCCGAAGTGGGCGGGCCGGATCGTGGCCCGCGAGGCGCGGCGCGCCTCCCCGGCCACCACCAGCACCCGTGACGCCTTCACGTGCGCCAGCTCCGGCAACCGAACGGCCACGTCGCGAATGAGCCGCTTCACCGCGAGCGTCATGTTCGGCCGGGCCACCGGGGCGTAAGGATACCGCGGCGCCGCTCCGCCGGGGCGCGGAGTAACTGCCCGCGTTCCGCAGGGATGGACGGTTCACTTGAACGACCCGTTCGGGGCCGCTACCATCGGGCGCATGATCGCCCTGCTGGCCGCCGCGCTCGCCGTCGCCGCGCTCGCAGCCGTCCGCGCCGCGCGTAGCGACCGCGAGCGGGCCGTGGCAGCCGCGTCCCTCTGCGAGCAGGTGAGGGCCCTGGAGGCGCGCCTGGAGGCGGTCGAGGCCGAGGCGGCCCACGCCCTCGCCCAGTCGGACGCGACCGGCGGGCTCCTCGTCGAGAAGGGCATCGCCGACGAGGAGGAGTTCCAGGCGGCGTTGCGCCGCGCGGACGGGAGCGCCGACGCCGAGCGCGGCGAGGACCGGCTTCACTGACGGCGGGCGGCGGGAGCCGCTGGCTCGTACCGCGGCTTCTCGGGGTGCCGCCGGTAGACCAGGATGGTCCGCCCGAGCACCTGGGCGACGCGCGCGCCCTCGATCTGGGCGACCCGGTCGGCCGCCTCGAACCGGTCCTCCGGGCTCTCCGTCCCGATCTTCACCTTGACGAGCTCGTGCGTGGCGAGCGCCTCGTCGAGCTGGCGGAGGACCGCCGCGCTGACGCCCTCCTTGCCCACCTGCACGACGGGCGAGAGGTGATGGCCGGCGGCGCGGAGCGCCTTGCGCAGCTTCCCGGCGGGCATGAGCGCGCGCTTCTTCGGGCTGGTCGGGGCTGGCATCCGCGGCTCCGGGCGCGTCACTTGCGAAGGTACTTGAGCTCGCGCGCGAGCATGGCGTGGTTGGGCGCCACCGCCAGGCCGCGCTTGAAGTGGCGCTCGGCGAGCGCGGCATCCCCGACGAGCTTGGCCATCTGCCCCAGGAACAGATACCCCTGCGCGCAGTTCGGGTTCCGCTTCAGCCCCGCCTCGATGGCCGACGCCGAGGTACCGTGCCGGGAGCGCTTGTCCTCGGCGATCAGGAACTCGCACCAGGCCTGCCACATCCCGAACTCCGGCTCGTCGGAGTAGAGCTTCAGCGCCGCGTCGAACTTGGCGAGGGCCTCCTCGTACCGACGGGTCTTCACGAGGGAGGTGCCGGCCTGGAACAGCTCCTCGGCGTGGAAGATGCTCGTCACGTCCACCTTGTCGGCCGCGCCCGACTCCAGGTCCTTCAGGTAGGCGGCGCGCTTGCCGTCGTCGCCGAGCGCGCCCCAGGCCTCGGAGACCTTGGCGAACACGTCGGCGCAGAGCTTCTTCACCTCGGGGGGAGCGGAGGCCGGGACGGCGTCCGGGTGGTATGCCTTGGCGAGCTGGAAGTAGGCGATCTTGACCTGCGCTCCGGTCGCGTCGCGCTTGACGCCCAGGACCGCGAAGTGGTCCGCGGCCTTGATCTTCTCGTAGTGGGCGCGGAGGGTGGCCGCGTCGAGCGCGGCGGGGGGCGGTGGCGCCGGGGCCGGGGCGGCCTGCTTCGGAGGGGGCGGCTTCGCCGCGGGCGGAGCGGCGGGCCTCGGCTGGGCGGGGGGAGGCGGGGGACGAGCGGCCGGCTTCGAGGTCGCGGTCGTGTTCGCGGTCGCGGTCGGGCTCGCGGTCGCGGTCGGGTTCGCGGTCGGGTTCGCGGTCGCGGTCGGGCTCGCGGTCGCAGTCGAGGCCACGGTCGGATTCGCCGTCGGCGTGGCCGGCGCCCTCGCCGCGGCCGGCGGCGGAGCGGCGCGCAGGGGCCCGAAGGAGAGCAGCTCGGTCTCGCCGAGGAGCAGCGCGAGCCTCAGCACGATGGAGGCGTCCGCGGCCGAGGCGAGCGCGATCTCCGCCGCGCTCCGGCCGTCGAAGAGCCCCACCGCGCGCGTCTCCTGCGGCGTGAGCCGCAGGTCCTCGACGCGGATGCGCCCCCCGATGCGCGACGCCGCGCGCCTCTCGCGGTCGCCGAGGCGGCGCTGCACGGCTGCGGCGTCGAGCCCCCGCACCCCGGCGCACAGCATCGCCCAGGGCGACCCCAGCGGAAACGACGACGGGGGCGGCGCCGCGTTCGGTTCCCAGGCCCAGGACCCGGCCTCCGCGGCGAGCGCCTGCGCCACCAGCGCCGCGCCGTGCGCCTGGAGGTGGCCAGCCACGTCGGCCGGGTTCACCAGCCGCTGCGCGATGAGCGTGCCGACGAGGTCTCCGCCCGAGGGCGCACGGGCGGCCTCGGCCTGTGCGAGCTGCTCGGCGGTCAGCGCCCCCTTCCGCAGGAGGAAGCCGCCCAGGTCGTCGGCCGGATCGGAAGACGCCGCGTGCTCGACGGTCCCTCGCCGGAAGGTGAGGGCCAGCTCCTTCCCGTCGAGCGCGAGCACCAGGCGCCCGGAGGCCTGTGTCGCTGCTGCCAGGTAGAAGAGGCGCAGCGTTCCGTCCGACGCCAGCGCGCCGGCCTGCGCCAGCCCCGCTGCCATCGCCGCGTCGGCGCCGACCTGGCGCTCGGCGAGGCCGTAGCCGGACTTCGGCGCGGGGGCGGGCTCGGGCCCCGCCGGGCGTGCCACCGGCGGCGGCCGGTAGCCGGTGGGGACGCGCTCGAGCCTTGGCGGACCGCCGGGCGGCGCGGAGGTCTTCGGGGGCTGCTCGGCCACGCCAGCCTAGAGTACCACCGTCTCGCGGTACTCGCCGAAGACATCGCGGAGCGCGTCCGCGATCTCGCCCTTGGTGGCCCGCGCCTTCACCGCCGCCAGGATCACCGGCATGAGGTTGGCCTTGCCCTTCGCCGCGGCGCGCACCGCCTCGACCGCCTGCTTCGCCTCGGTCTGGTTGCGCGAGGCGCGGAAGGCCTTCACCCGCGCCACCTGCCGGGCCTCCAGCGCCGGGTCGACCTTCATGGCGGGCACGGGCGGGTCGTCGGCCCGGTAGGCGTTCACGCCCACCACCACCTGCTCGTTCGCCTCCACCTGCCGCTGCCACGTGTAGGCCGCGTCCTGGATCTCCCGCTGCACGTAGCCCTTGGAGATGGCGTGGACCATGCCGCCCAGCTCGTCGATCTTCCGGATGTACTGCTCGGCGCGGGCCTCGATCTCGTCCGTCATCGCCTCGATGGCGTACGAGCCGCCCAGCGGGTCGATGACGTCGGCGACGCCCGACTCGTTGGCGACGATCTGCTGGGTGCGGAGCGCGATGCGGACCGAGTCCTCGGTGGGGAGCCCCAGCGCCTCGTCGCGGGAGTTGGTGTGGAGCGACTGCGTGCCGCCCAGGACCGCCGCGAGCGCCTGGAGGGTCACGCGCACCACGTTGTTGTCGGGCTGCTGCGCGGTCAGCATCGAGCCCGCCGTCTGCGTGTGGAAGCGCAGCATCATCGAGCGCGGGTCCTTCGCCTCGAACCGCTCCTTCATGATCCGCGCCCACATGCGCCGGGCGGCGCGGAACTTGGCCACCTCCTCGAGGAGGTTGTTGTGCGCGTTGAAGAAGAAGGAGAGCCGGCCCGCGAAGGCGTCCACGTCCAGGCCCGCCTTCACCGCCGCGTCGACGTACTGGATGCCGTCGGCGAGCGTGAAGGCCACCTCCTGCACCGCGGTCGAGCCCGCCTCGCGGATGTGGTAGCCGGAGATGGAGATGGGGTTCCACTTCGGCATCACCCTGGCCGTGTACGCGAAGATGTCGGTGATGATCCGGAGCGAGGCCTCCGGTGGGTAGATGTACGTCCCGCGGGCCGCGTACTCCTTGAGCAGGTCGTTCTGGATGGTGCCCTGCAGGTCGGCCGGGCCGACGCCCTGCCGCTCGCCGATCGCCTGGTAGAGCGCGAGCAGGATCGAGGCGGTGGCGTTGATGGTCATCGACGTCGAGACCTCGCCGAGCGGGATCCCGTCGAAGAGGATCCCCATGTCCTCGATCGAGTCGATGGCGACGCCGACCTTGCCCACCTCGCCCTGCGCGCGCGGGTGGTCCGAGTCGCGCCCCATCTGCGTGGGCAGGTCGAACGCGACCGAGAGGCCGGTCTGACCGGACTGGAGCAGGTAGCGGTAGCGCTTGTTCGACTCCTCGGCCGTGCCGAACCCCGCGTACTGGCGCATGGTCCAGAACCGGCCGCGGTACATGGTGGGCTGGACGCCGCGCGTGAACGGGAACTCGCCGGGGAGCCCGAGCCGCGCGTCGAGCCCCTGCGCCACGTCGGCCGGGACGTAGACGGGCTGCTCGGCGATGCCGCTGGTGGTCTCGAACCTCGGGCGCCGCTCCGCGCCCGGCTTCTTCACGGCCTTGCCGTAGGTGCCTTCGAGCCAGCGCTGCCTGGCGGACCGGGACTGCTCGCGATCGTCGGACATGGGGCCCGTCACGATAGCCGCGCCCCTCGTGCCGAGTAAAGCGGGGTCCACCCCCGCCTTCATCGTGCCCGCGGCCTCGTGCCGTCGCGCCGGCTAGGCTTGCCGCGTCTGGCGCCGCGGCGCCGCCACGGGCGCGCCCGCGTCCCCCCGCGCCGGCTCGGGCAGCGCGGCGGCGATGGCCGCGCGCGCGGCGTCGCGGAGCGCGTCGCTCGAGGCGAAGTCCTGCGGGTGGAGCGGCTCGAGGACCTTCACGAGGATGCGCGCCCGGTCCCGCATGACGAGACCGTGCTTGGGGAGCGCGTCGAAGGTCCCGGAGATGGCGATGGGGAAGAGCGGGCACCCGGCGTCGGTCGCCAGCCGGAAGGCCCCGTCCTTGAAGCGCTGGAGGCGGCCGTCCTGCGAGCGCGTGCCCTCCGGGAAGAGGAGGACGGGCGTCCCGCGCGCCAGGTGGCGGCGGCAGTGGTCCATCATCTCCTTGATCGACTCGCGGTCGCCGCGCAGCACCCGCACGTAGTCGTTGATCCACATGTTCCAGCCGACGAAGGGGACCTTGAACAGCTCCGCCTTCGCCACCCACTTGAAGGGCCGGAAGAGGTCGTAGAGGACGAGGATGTCGAGCAGCGAGAGGTGGTTCGCCACCAGCACCGCCGGGCCCTTCCACGGCAGCTTCTCGCGCCCCTCGATCCGCACGCGCCAGAGCGGGTTCGACCAGACGTAGAGCGATCCCCAGACGCAGGAGTAGAGGTGCAGCACCACGCGGCGGCGATCGAAGGGGAGCGTGACGAGCCAGATCAGGATCGCGCCGGCCATGAGCGGCGGCATGATCGCCACCGCGTAGGCCCAGTAGACGACCGAGAAGGCGCGGAGCATCGGCGCATGGTCTCCGTTCCGAACCGGGGCCGCAAGGGAGGAGGTGCCGGGGTCCTCCCTGGCCGGCGTCAGTGCCCGCTGTCCCCCGCCTCGGCCGGCGCGGGCGCCGTGGCGCCGCCGGCCGCGATGCGCGCGCCCGGTCCGGCGGCCACCGCCTCGAGGACCCGGTAGAGCCCGAACTTGGGGAGGCGCATGTAGCCGGCCCAGGCCGCCGCGGCGAGCATCCCGTCGGCGAGCCAGTCGGCGATCCACTCGGCGGCGAACTCGGGGTCCCGCTGCTTCAGGCCGGCGCCGCTCTCGCGCGCCCAGCGCCGGTTGTAGCGCTCGTGCACCCCGACCGGCGGG
>Ga0335082_10003416_pt1 | contig 17267 bp, 15 predicted proteins | sample Lox_Sample_41_FD_206718 | JGI IMG/M metagenome (GOLD analysis project Ga0335082, IMG submission 206718) | Soil microbial communities from Loxahatchee National Wildlife Refuge, Florida, United States - Lox_Sample_4.1 | ecosystem: Environmental > Terrestrial > Soil > Wetlands | place: USA... | reverse complement strand
GAAACCCGCGCCGTAGGTGTGTCCGCCGACAGCCCAGACCAGCACGATGTGACCCATGAAGGCGCTCCCGTCGTTGGTGGCCGGCGGGACCGTCACCCACCGTGCGTGCCAACCGTTGATCATGACGGTGCCGCCGAGACTCTCGGTCGCCCCTGGGTACCACGCGGGACCGTTGATCAGTCGTGCGTAGCTCCGGATCGGTCGGGGCGAGGCAACGATTGCCAAATGCTCCTGCCCAACGATGCTCGAGCCGACCACCCAGCCCCTCCAGGCGGGTGAGCAGCGCGCGGCGGCAATGAACTGGGACTGACAGCGCGGGCCACGGTTCGGGTCGCCGCCGAACGGTCCCATCCCGGGAAGCAGCCTCGTGGGGCAGGGCACCGGGTAGTCGACTACCCGAGCAGCCCTGTGGCACTCCTGCATCACGACCTCGGGCGCTGCCGTGAGCAGGGGGGACCGGCTCGTCGTTCCCCCACTTTCGCCTGAGGGGGGTGAGTGGGACGACGATGTTACAGCGGGCAATGAAGTCGCGCGGGGGACCCGACCAGCCCCTGATCCGCACGCAGTGACCGCTGAAGCCACCGCCAGCAGAACGATGAGCAGTGGCGGCTGGTGCCGCAGCGTGATGACTTGTCTTTCCATCTCAGCTCCGAGACGATCCGAGCCCTCGTGACGTTCCCGAGCAACGGCCGAGAAGTGAGACTGTGGTTGCGGCTGGAAAGCGACACCGCGCAGCGAGGAACAAGAACATCATCTTCACATCGAGAAGCGCGGCGGCCTGTTCTCGGCCTCCTTCGGAGAGATTGAACAGGTAATAGTCCACCTCCGGGAGAATATCGGAGCTTCACAGGAGAGAACCCCTTGGTGCAACGGCGTCCGTGAATGTCCCTAGAGGCCTCGAAGTACCCGGACTCGCCCGACCGACGGAAAGGACACTCAATCGCGTTTTGACGTCCCAGCCATTGGTGACGGATGACTCCGCCGGCGGAGGGCGGCGCGATTCACCAGCGCCGAGGCGTAGTAGAACAGCGCGGCGGTGGCGACGAAGCCACTCGTCCAGGCGGCCTTCCCGAGCAGATATCTGGCGTAACTCACCCGGATCAGGTCACCGTGATCGTTGAAGTAGTAGTTGGCCCCATACTGCACCGGCTCCCCAGGTGCCAAGAAGATCCCGATGGCCAAGTTGCAGAGGATGAAGAGTCCGAGCACGTTGAAGGCCACTCGAGCACCACGTGGGCTGCTCTTCCGAGCCTCATCCAACTTCACGCCATCGCGTTGCAGCACCATCATGCGGAAGCCAAGCAGAAACGCTCCGGGGAACAGCACCCCGTAGACCCACCACCCCGGCACGGACCCGACCGTTGTAGGAAAGAGGGTCACGACCAGGGTGACGAGGGCGAGGAGGAGCGCCACCACGCTGAGGCGAAACCAGAACCGATCCACCCTGGAGGTATCGGACCGGACATCGCCCTTCTTGTCTGTCTGTGGACGTCGTTTCCGCTGGGAAGCGACTCTGGGACCGAGAACAAGGAGGCCCCGAGGTGCGCGAGCGTGCCTTACCCGAACCGATGGACGCTCCAAGGAGCGGGTCGCGCCTGATATGGAGCGCAAGGAGCTCGGCCGAGGGCGGTCCTGCGGGACCGGCGACGGCGAGATCCGAGAAACACGTTCTTTCGTTTCGCAGGACTCGCCGTCGCCGAGGCCGGATGAGCAGCGGGGAGCGGCGAGCTCAGGAGTACTCGATGCCGAGGTCCTCCATCAGTCCTTCCACGAACCGGTGGAAAGCGAGATGGTCGCTGCGGAACTCTTTCGACTGGCCGTCCTTGCTCACAGTGACCACGTCGAAGGACTCGCCGCCGGAACGGTCCTCGCTGATGCGCGCGACGGCCCAGCCGTCGTCGAGGGCGGCTTGGAGTTCGCCCATGATCGGGTCGTCTCCCCAACCTGCCATGCGTCCCGCTTAGTCGCTCGCCTTCGAGATCTCGAGCAGGAACTGCTCGTTGGACTTGGTCGCACGGACCTTGTCGATGAGCAGCTCGAGCGCGGCCGCCGGGTCGAGGGCGTGCAGCACGCGGCGCAGGCGCCACGCGAGCGCGAGCTCGTCGGTCGGCATGAGGCGCTCTTCCTTGCGGGTGCCCGAGGCCTCGATGTTGATGGCCGGGAAGATCCGCTTCTCCGACAGGTTCCGGTCGAGGCGGAGCTCCATGTTCCCGGTTCCCTTGAACTCCTCGAAGATGACCTCGTCCATCCGGGAGCCGGTCTCGACCAGGGCGCTCGCGATGATCGTGAGCGACCCGCCCTCCTCGATGTTGCGCGCCGCGCCGAAGAACCGCTTGGGCGGGTACAGCGCGGCGGAGTCGACGCCACCGGTCAGGATTCGGCCCGAGGGCGGCGCCGACAGGTTGTAGGCGCGCGCCAACCGGGTGATCGAGTCGAGCAGGATGACGACGTTGTTGCCGCTCTCGACGAGCCGCTTGGCCCGCTCGAGCACCAACTCGGTCACCTGCGTGTGCTGCTCGGCCGGCTTGTCGAACGTGGAGTAGACGACCTCCGCGGCCGCGACGGTGCGCTGCCAGTCGGTGACCTCCTCCGGACGCTCGTCGACCAGCAGGACGATCACGTGCGCATCGGGGTCGGCGTTCAGGATCCCGTCGGCGATCTGCTTGAGGACCGTCGTCTTTCCCGCCTTCGGCGGTGACACGACCATGCCGCGCTGTCCCTTCCCGATCGGGGAGACGAGGTCGATGATCCGCTGGGTGATGTCCTTGGGGTCGTGCTCCAAGCGGAACCGTTCGTCGGGGAACAGCGGCGTCAGCTTGTCGAAGTCGCGGCGCTGTCTGGCCGTCTCGGGGTCGACGCTGTTCACGGTCTCGATCTGCAGCAGCGCGTAGTACTTCTCGTTGTCGCGGGGCTGGCGGATCTTGCCGGCCACCTCGTCGCCCTTGCGCAGGGCGAAGCGGCGGACCTGGCTCATCGACACGTAGACGTCGTCGGGGCCGGGCAGATAGCCGCCGGTCCGCAGGAACCCGTAGCCCTCGCCCAGCACGTCGAGGATGCCGGTGCGGATGGGTGCGGTGAGGATCTCCTCCTCACGGGCCTCCTGCTCGCGCTGGCGGCGCTCCTCACGCTGCCGGCGGCGCTCCTCGCGGGAGAGACGGCGCGGACGGTCGCCGCGCTCCTGCGTCGCGACGCCCCCGCCGCCACGCTGGTTCTGCTGGCGTCCGTCCCGGTCGCCGCGGTCGCGTCGCGCCTCGGAGCCGCCGCCGCCGCGTGGCTCCCGGTCGTCGCCGCCTTCCGACGAGTCGCCGTTGGACGCGGCGACGTCCTTCTGCGAGTCGGACGCTGCCGCCTCGCGGGCCGCCGCGTCGTCGTGCACCTCGCCGTTGGTCGACGCCGTATCGGTGTCCTTTCCGGACTTGGAGATGATCGCGTCGATCAGGTCCCCCTTCCGGAGCCGCTGGACGCCGGACACGCCGAGCGTCTGTGCGAGCTGCTGCAGCTCGGGGAGGTGCTTGCCCTCCAGATCCGAGCGATTCATGGTGCGGGAATCCAACGTCATGCTCCTTCCTTCAACTCCTGCTGGAGCTTCTTCCAGTCATCGAGGAATTTCGCCAGGCCGGCGTCGGTCAACGGGTGCTTCACGAGCTTGGTGAACACGTCGAACGGCATCGTGGCCACGTCGGCGCCCATCTTCGCCGCCTCGACGACGTGCACGGGATGCCGCAGGGAAGCCGCCAGTACCAGCGTATCGTATCCCTGCACGCTGTAGATCTCGCAGATCTCCGACAGGATCCCGAGTCCGTCCATCGCGACGTCGTCGAGCCTTCCCAGGAACGGCGAGCAGTACGTCGCGCCGATCTCCGCGGCGAGCAGCGCCTGCGCCGGCGAGAACACCAGCGTAACGTTGACGGGGATGCCTTCGGCGACCAGGCGCTTGCCGGCGGCCAGCCCATCTGGCGTCATCGGGACTTTGACCACGGCGTTGTCGGCGACGCTCGCGAGCTTCATGCCCTGCGAGAACATCGCGTCCTCCTCGGTCTCGGTCGTCTCGAGGGAGACGGGGCCGGGGACCTCGTTGCAGACCTCCTTCATCTGCAACTCGTAGTCGGCGTGCTCGCGCGCGAGCAGCGAGGGGTTGGTGGTGCAACCCGCCAGCACCCCCCACTTCTTCGCTTCGCGGATCTCCTCGAGGTTCGCCGTGTCCAGGAACAACTTCATTACGTGACTCCTTCTTTCTGCGCGACGACCGGCACCTCTCGAGACGCGACCGCCTCGGGGTGACGCTCGGCCGCGCGGTCCATCACCAGGTCGATGATCGCCGCGAGCGCCTGGTCGAGACCGTAGTTCGGCACCACGGGAACGCCGTGGGACAGCGCCTGGCTCTTGATGTAGCGCTGTACCTTCCGAATGTTGTCGAACGAGTCCAGGTAGCGCTTCGAGGGCCGCAGTGTCCCCGCCCGCGCGACGAAGTGCGAGCGGTGGACGTCCTCGTCCTCGATCGTCACGACGACCGGCACTGCGAGGACGCGGTCCTCGTAGGGGCCGACGTCGCAGAACCCCGGCACCACGTGCGCGCCCTCGATGATGGTGCTCCGCCCCTCCAGCGCGGCGCGCTCCAGCAGCGCGTTGACGCCGACCGCGACGGCGGCGGTCTGCTCGCGGAACCCGACGACGACCTTGTCGGCCGCGCTCGGCGGCGGCTCGCGCAGGGCGGAGTCGGCCTGGAACGACGACGTGTACAGCGTCGGCATCAGCTGGCTGGTGAGCATCGCCCGCATGACTTCCCGGATCGCGTCGGTTCCCGACACGCGCACGATGCCGAGCCGCACGGCGAGTTGCGTCGCGATCGTCGACTTCCCGACGCCGGTCGCTCCTCCGATCATCACGACCAGCGGAACCCGAAGCGTCGCGACGTCCTGCCACCGCAGGAAGTTGGTCGCGTACCGCTCCCCCGCCAGGTTCCCAAGGACCTCGACGGTGATGGCGTCGAGATCGGCCCGCGACACCGAGTCCGTCTCGAGCGCGTGCAGCCGGTGCTCGACCTCCTCGGCGACCTGATAGGCGCGGAACGACGACAGTCCCGTGACCATCAGCTCCGAAGCCCGCGTGCCCTTCGAGTACGGCAGGCCGGGCTCGTGGTCGGAGATGACCAGCACCCGTGTCTCGTTCATCGTCTCGACCGTCCCCCCGTGCGGTCTACCGTGGCGCGGCCAGCCTCGCCGCCGCGCGCTCGCCGGCGGACCTCACCACGCCCGCGAGCAGATCGTCCAGATCCCCGTCCCCTCCGACCCCTACGGGCCGGTTGTCCAGGAAGACCACGCGCGCGCCCCGCTCCGTCGCCCGGCGGGCCGCCACGTCGACGGCCGCCGCCTTCAGCTCGGTCAGCAGCACGTCGAAGGCGGGCGCCGCAGCCAGGTCCTCTTCGAGGCCGGCGCGGTCGGCGAGGCGGTTGGATATGCCTGTCACGTGGCACCCTGCGGTTCGTTCGAGCATCCTTGCGAGTCCGGCCGAAAGGCCCGGGTTCGCGGTCGTAGCGAGGAACGCATCCTTGCCCCTCACGTTCTCCAGCGGCACCGGAGTGAGCTCTGCGACTGCCACTCGAACGTCCGCACGAAGGCGGTGAAGGTGGGAGTCGAGAGCGGAGAGGTTCTCGGGCCCCTGAGGACCCGGCTCCATGATAAAGACCACGAGGTCGGATAGCAATACTCGCAAGGGCCCCAGGTATCCGGTGACCGGGGAGGGCCGAAGGTTGCCGGGAACCACCAGAACCCCTGCGTCCCACGGCACGATCGGCATCGCCGAGCCGCTTCCCTCCAGCACCACGGGGTTGCCACCGAGCTCGGCGGCGCGGACGGCGGCCGCCGCGACGTTGGTCGCGTACGGGCGGCCGGCGAGGCCGCCCCCGGCCCGCCGGGCGCCGACTGTGACCACGCCGGCGGTGAGCGCGTCCTCCAGGAAGTCCGACGCCGCGTGCTCCCCGCGGTCGGCACGGGCGAGGAGGGCCTCCACCGTCACGTCGTCGGGGCCGGCGACCTCTGGTCGATCCGGTCCGCCGCGGCCCATCGCGACGACGATGGGCTTGAGTCCCATCGACACGGCGACCCGCGCCACCTGACCGCCGAACGCCGTCTTCCCGACTCGCTTCCCGCTGCCGATCACCGCGACCGTCGGCACCGACAGGGGCGGCTCGGTGATCGGCGGCTCGAGCGCGAAGTCCGCTCCCAGGTACCGGACGCCGCGGGCGAGCGCCACGGACGCGAGCAGCATCCGGACCTCGTTCCCGACCACAGGTTCGTCGGACAGGTCGAGCACCGCGTCGGGACGGAGGCGGTCGAGCAGACGGCCGAGGTCGGCGGCCGGGTCCTTGCCCCCGCGCACCAGCTCGATGCCGCCGAGGTCCGGTTCGCCTCCCGCCGGGAGCTTCTCGACCCCGCCGACGAGCAGCGCGGCCACGACGTCGTGACCGGCCTCCTTCGCCGACCGGAGCGCCCAGCGCGTCACGTCGGGCAGATGTTCCCCGTCGATCAACGCCAGGACGTTCACGAGCTAGGTGGACGGCTCGGGTTGTGGCGCCTCGCGATGAGCTTCCTGCACCAGCGACTCGATGGCGCGCTCGTGCTGCTCGCCGCTGCGCACCGAGAACCGCGCCAGGAGCGTCTTCCCGCCGAACGGGAACTTCCGCAGGATGCGAACCTCGTCGTCCTCGGCCTCCAGGACGTTGTAGCAGGGGCGCGTGTAGCCGCGCAGACGAAGCGAGGACGCGGTGCCGGCGTTCGCCACGTACATGTTCTCCAGGCGCCACACGTACGGGACGTGCTTGTGCCCCGACAGAACGACGTTCACGCCGGCCTCGACGAGCACCTCGAGGAGGTCGCCGGCGTCGGTGACGGTGCTGCGCTCCCGCCCCGTGCCCGGCACCGGCAGAAGGTGGTGGTGCAGCGCGAAGACCTTGATCTGGCTCGGCACCGAGAACTGCTCGGAGATCCAGGCGTACTGCTCGCGCCCGACCTGGCCCTCGTTCAGGTCGGGCTCGCTCGAGTCCATGCCCACGATGCGGATCGGGCCGACGTCGCGCACCCACCACCGCGGCCCGATCAGCTCCTCGAAGTGCAGGTAGCCCACGTTGCGGGCGTCGTGGTTCCCCGGGACCGTCAGCAGCGGCGACTGGATCCGCTCGAGGTAGGCGACGGCGATCTTGTACTCCTGCCGGTACCCCTCGTTGGTCAGGTCGCCCGTGCAGAGCACGACGTCGGGCGAGAGCTCGTTCAGTTCCACGATGACCCGGTTCATGAGGTTCGGAACGAAGAACGGGGAACCGACGTGCAGATCGGAGATGTGGGCGATGGTGACCACGGGTGCGAGTCTACGCCCGGCGCCCCCTCGCGTTCCCGGTCAATCTGCCTCGAAACCGAGGCCGCCTCTGGCACGATAGCGCTCGTGAACCTCCTCGATGTGCTGATCCTGATCGCCATCGCGGCGGCGGCCGTGAGCGGTTACCGCCGCGGCGCCTCCCTCCAACTGTTCGAGTACCTCGGGCTGCTCCTCGGACTGCTCGGCGGGGCGCTGCTGGCCCCCAGGATCGCCGGCCTCGCCACCTCGCCGACGATGCGGGCGTTCCTCGCGATCGCCGCCCTGCTCGGGCTGGCGATGATCGGTGGAACGCTCGGGTGGCTGCTGGGCAGCCGGGTCTGGGCCGCTGCGCGCCGAGGTCCTCTCGGCCGTGTCGACGCGCTGGGCGGTTCGCTCGTGTCGGTCGTGGCGCTGCTGCTCGTCGTCTGGTTCGTCGCGTACAACCTCGCGAACGGTCCCCTTCCGATGGTGTCGCGCGCGATCCGCTCCTCCGCCATCGTGAGCGAGCTGGAGACGAGGCTTCCCAGACCGCCGTCGGTCCTCTCCCAAGCGAGGGCGTTCCTCGACCGATTCGGCTTCCCGCAGGTATTCGCTGGACTCCCCCCATTGCCGGCCGGCCCCGTGCGACTGCCCGCCAGCCCCCGCGTGCGCGCCATCGTGGGCGACACGGCCGCGTCCACTCTGAGGATCGAGGGTGCCGCGTGCGGCGCGATCGAGGAGGGCAGTGGCTTCGTAGTCGCGCCCCACTACGTCATGACGAACGCCCACGTTGTCGCCGGCGTGCGCTCGCCGGTCGCCGAACCCCCGACCGGCGGCCGCTTGAGCGCTGTTCCCGTGCTGTTCGATCCGCACGTCGACATCGCGATCCTGTACGTGCCGGAAACCGACCAGCCAACTCTGTCCTTCGCGGCGAACGCCCTCGCGCGTGGGACCGGGGGCGCCGTCATCGGGTACCCCGGCGGTGGACCACTCGTCGCCCACGCCGCCGCTGTCCGGCGCGAACTGAACGCCGCCGGTCGCGACATCTACGGAAGCAGCATCGTGACCCGGAAGGTGTACGAGCTCCAGGCCGTCGTCCGACCGGGGAACTCCGGAGGGCCGTTCGTGCTGGCGTCGGGCAAGGTCGGCGGCGTGGTCTTCGCCGCGTCCACGACCGACGCGTCGGTCGGCTATGCCCTCGCCGCCAGCGACGTTCGGGGCGAGGTGGCGCGAGCGCGGGGACGGACGGCGCCGGTCTCCACAGGCGCCTGCATCGACTGAAATCGCAGGCGCGCGATCCTCAGACGTCCGCGCGCGCGTCTCCGCGGAGGAACGCAACCGTCTCGGCCAGGCCGTCCTCGAGAGTCGTCCACGGCCTCCACCCGAGCCTCGACGCGGCCTGCTCGATGTCCAGGGAGCTCCGGGCGACCCCAGTGTCGGCCTGCGGCTCGAAGAGCGGTTCCTCGCGGTAGTCCACGATCGCCGCGAGTGTCCGGTAGATAGCGGTCACGCTCGTCTCGATGCCGGTGGCGACGTTCAGCAGCTCGCCCGAGGCGATCTCTCCCGATGCCAGGGCGAAGGCGTGCACAGTGTCGTCGATGAACACATAGTCACGCGTCTGCGAGCCGTCTCCGTGGATGATCGGTCGCTCACCGGCGAGCATCGCCCGTCCAAAGATCGCGACGACCCCTGCCTCACCGTGCGGATCCTGCCGAGGTCCGTACACGTTCGCGAGGGCCAGCGCGGTGTAGTCGACGCCCCGCGTACGACGGTAATAGTCGAGGTAATCGAGCACCGCGCGCTTGGAGATTCCGTAGGGCGACGTCGGGCGGCCGCTCGTCCGCTGGCGTTCCTTGACGGGCAAGGTCGTTGGGTCTCCGTAGAGCGTGCCGCCCGAGGCCGCGTAGACGATCTTCCGCACGCCCCCCGCGGCCGCCGCCTCCAGCAGGTTGAGGCTGCCGATGATGTTCACGCTGGCGTCGTGGACGGGGTCTGCGAGCGAGGGTCGCACACCCGACTGCGCGGCCAGGTGCACGATCACTCCGGGGGCGTGCCCGGCCACGACCTGGGCCAGCCCTTCGCTGCGGATGTCCAGGTCGTAGAAGTTGAACCGGTGGCCGTAACCCCGAGCCTCCTCGAGGTTTGCAATGTGCCCCTTCGAGAGGTCGTCCACCCCGATGACCGTCTTGCCCTCGGCGAGCAGGCGGTCGCAGACGTGCGAGCCGATGAATCCACCTGCGCCGGTGACCATGTACGTCGTCATCGCCCCGGCAGGGTACCTGAGCGCGGCTGTAGAACCGGACGCCGCAGATAGTTCCTTCGGCCTATTTATTCCTCCATCAGGACGCGGACGTCGCCCCGCCGATCGAGGAGCGAGAAGGCCGACAGCTCACCCTCGCGGCGGAACACGATGGAGATCGTGCTCTCGCCAACGCACAGGTTGCGGAGCTCGACCTCGTTCAGCCACGGCGGGAGGTGCGGCCGATTGATCGTCAGCACGTTGGAGTGCGCCATCGCCGAGACGCCGAGCATTGCCTGCAGCAACAGGAACGGCGAGCCTCCGGCCCACGCCTGCGGCGAGCACGCGACCGGGTAGCCGACCGGGCGATTGGGCGTGCGGCGCGTGAACCCGCAGTAGAGCTCGGGCAGCCGCATGTAGTCCGCGGCGATCGCGGTGTCGAAGATGGCCGTGGCGACGCGGTTGGCGGCGCGCGCGAACCCGTACCGCTTCAGGCCCGCCGCGATCAGCGCGTTGTCGTGAGGCCAGACCGACCCGTTGTGGTAGCTCATCGGGTTGTAGCCGGCCGCGCTCTTGCTCATGGTCCGGATTCCCCAGCCGCTGAACATGTCCGGCTGCAGCAGGCGGCGCGCGACGTCCTCGGCCCGGTCCTCGTCGATGATGTCGCAGTAGAGGCCGTGCGCTGGGTTGGAGGTGACGGTACGAACCTGGCGCTTGTCCCCGTCGAGCGCCATCGCAAAATAGCGGTCGTCCTCCATCCAGAACACCTCGTTGAACCGCCGCTTCAGCTCCGCGGCTTCCTCGCGCAGTCGGACGCCGGTTCGGAAGTCGCCGAGCTCCTCGAAGACGTCGGCAGCCCGGTCCTTGGCCAGGTACACGTAGGCCTGCACCTCGGCGAGGGCGATGGGCGGCGTGGCGAGACGGCCGTCGGCGTGCACGACGGCGTCCCACGAGTCCTTCCAGCCCTGGTTCTCGAGGCCGTCGGGCGCTCGGCGCTTGTACTCCACGAACCCGTCGCCGTCCATGTCGCCGTACGTGTCGATCCAGTCGAGCGCGGCGCGAACGTTGGGCAGCAGCTCTTCCGCCAGCTGGCGGTCGGCCGTCCAGCGGAAGTATTGCGCGAACAGAAGCACGAACAGCGGCGTGGAGTCGACCGCCCCGTAGTAGGGCGAGTGCGGGATCACGCCGGCGCCCGCCAGCTCGCCGCGCCGGATCTCGTGCAGGATCTTGCCCGGTTCCTCGTCGCGCCACGGGTCGTCCTTGGTTCCCTGGTGCGCTGCGAGCAGCCGTAGCGCGTCGCGCGCGGGACGGGTGGTCACCGATAGCAGCTGGTGCGCTGTGATGAGCGCATCGCGGCCGAAGGCCGCCACGTACCAGGGGATTCCCGCCGCGATCACCTGGCCGCCGTCGGCGCGCGTGTACAGGGCGCGGAGGTCTCGCAGCCCCCGCGTCAGAAGGTTGTTGAACACCTCGTTGTCCGTGACGATCTGCGTGCAGTCGCGTTCCCAGTCCTCGTACGAGCGGCGGAGCCGGTGAACGGCGGCGTCGAAGTCGGTGGCGTCGGCGACGTCGTCGCCGACGAGCGGGTCGAAGCTCGCGGCCACGACCCTGGTTTGGTGCGGGCCGAGCGGCATGCGGAAGTCGGCCTCGACCCGGTCGCCGACCACCTCGAGGCGGTCGGGCGCCGGGTCGAACGTGATCTGCGTTCTACGAAGGACGCCGTCGAGACCCTCGTAGGAGAACTCGACCGCGGTCCCCGACGCGCGCGGCGGGCGGAAGTGCCCGCGCTGATCCCGGCGCAGACCGCGCACCTCGAAGATGTCGGCGAAGTCGGCCGCCATCGACAGCGAGACCGTCAGATGGACAGGCGAGGCGTTGTAGTTCTTCACGCGGATGCGCTCGTGGACGCGTCCGGCGATCACACGCACGCGGCGGACGTTCAGCGTCTGCTGCGGAACGGCAAGCTGGTCGTCGTCGTACAGGTCGGGGTTGGTGAGGTCGACGGCCGACATGTACCCGCGCTCGCTGGAGGACGAGAGCAGGACCGGGTCGCGTCCGGAGAGCTTCATGCGGTAGTGGGACAGGAACCGCGTGTCGTGGTGGTACAGGCCGAGGCCGAACTCCTTGCGGTCGTCGAGGTTCCCCTCGATGTCCGAATAGAGGAAGGTGTCCCCTTCCTTCGTGGCCAGCACCTTGCTGGCCAGGTCGGTGAGGAGTTCGGGCACGCCGCTGGACACGGGCCGCGCCTGCTGATCGGCCTCGAGGTCCTCGGCTGCCTGGGGTGATCGCGCTTCCATGCTGTCTACAGATGTCGACGTGCTCAGGGAGAAAGATGAGAAGCAGGAGGAGGCGGAACTGTCGCTGCAGTGTATTGCCAGACGATGACCGGGGCAACGTAAGGGCGCGAGCGCCGTCGGTCCGACCTCAGCCTTCCTCGACGGACGCGCCTCGCAAGGCGACGGCCGGCCGGAGCATGCGCCACCCCTCCCCCAGGTCCGGGACCGGACGGCCGGGATCCTGATCGAACACCAGCAGCGACGGCCCCGATCCCGCGACGCAGACGGGGAAGCCCTCGGCTCTGAGCCGCGCGTGCAGCGCCGCCGCGCCGGGAGCGAGCGGCAGGCGGAAGGGCTCGTGCAGCTCGTCGACGAGCGCGTCGCCGAGAAGGTCGGGGCGCCACGTCAGCGCCACGACCGCGAGCGCGGCGCGCGAGAGCGTCGTCACCGCGACGTCCATCGACACCGACGCTGGAAGCGCGCGCCGGGCGGCCTCCGTCGAGACGCGCTCCGACTCGGGAACGAGCACGACGGGTTTCAGCTCCGCATGGGGTTCGAGCCTCACGGCATGGGGGGCTTCGGCGGCCGGCGGACGGTGCACCAAAGCCAGCCCCCCCGTGAGGCACGCCGCCGCGTTGTCGGGATGCCCCTCGATCTCGGCGGCGAGCGCGAGCCGCTCGGGAAGCGTGGCCTCGACACCGAGGAGCCGTTCGGCCAGCAGGATCCCCGCGACCGCCGCCGACGCCGACGATCCCAGGCCGCGGGCGAGCGGCACGCGATTGGTGCAGCGCAGGCGAAACGGCGGCACGTCGGCGCCGCGTTGCTCGGCGAGCTGGCGAATCGTCGAGACCACGAGATGCGTCGAGGGATCGGCGAGCTCGGTCGCGCCCTCCCCATGCACCTCCAGTCCGGGCTCCGCGCCGGTGTCGAGCTCGAACTCGTTCCAGAGGTCGAGCGCGAGCGCCAGGCAGTCGAACCCCGGACCGAGGTTCGCCGCCGTCGCCGGGGCGGTCGCCTGCAGCTTCATGCGGACTCGGCGAGACCGAGTTCGCGGGCGACGGCCTCGGGGTCGGGGGGCACGGTGACCGGCGGGGCGGCCCCGGCCATCGCCCAGTCGGGCTCCTTCAGGCCGTGGCCGGTGAGGACGCAGACGACGGTCGAGCCCCGCTCGAGCCGTCCCGCCTCCGCGACGTGAAGCAGTCCCGCAACCGACGCGGCCGACGCGAGCTCCGCGAACAGCCCCTCTTCACGAGCGACGCGGCGATACGCGGACAGGATCTCGCGGTCGCTCACCGCCATGATCGACCCCTCCGATTCCGTCGCCGCCGCGACGGCACGCTCCCACGACGCGGGATTACCGATGCGGATGGCGGTGGCGATCGTCGTCGGGTTCGGGACCGGCGCACCCGACACGATCGGAGCGGCGCCCGCCGCCTGGAATCCGAAGAGGCGCGGCGGCTCGTGAATGACGCCGTCGCGCAGGTACTCGCCGTACCCCTGCCAGTGGCTCACGATGTTGCCGGCGTTCCCGACGGGCAGCAGGTGATAGTCGGGCGGGCGGCCGAGCGCATCGCACACCTCGAACGCCAGCGTCTTCTGACCCTCGATTCGGTATGGGTTGACCGAATTCACGAGCGTCACCGGGTAGCGCCGGGACAGCTCGCGCGCGGCGTCGAGCGCTTCGTCGAAGTTTCCCTCCACCTGCAGCAGGCGGGCGCCGTGCGCGACCGCCTGCGCCAGCTTCCCGATGGCGACCTTCCCGGCGGGAAGCAGCACGGCGCACGTGAGCCCGGCCTTCGCCGCATAGGCGGAGGCCGATGCGCTCGTGTTGCCCGTGGACGCGCACACGATCGCTTTCGAACCTTCCTCGACCGCTTTCGAGATCGCGAGCGTCATGCCGCGGTCCTTGAAAGAACCCGTCGGATTGGCGCCCGCGAACTTCAGATGGACCTCGCAGCCGGTCTCGGCTGACAGCGCCTCCGACCGCACGAGAGGCGTGCCGCCCTCGCCGAGCGTCACGACCGGCGTCGCGTCGGAGACCGGGAGCCGGTCCCGGTATTCGGCGATGATGCCCGCCCACGGGCGCGCGCCGCTCACGACGAGCCGCCCGGGCCGTCGTGGCCGAGGGCGTGCTCGCCGTGGCGGAGGAGGTCACCGGCCTCCGGGGGCACGACGAGCCAGAGCCCCATGAGGATCTCGTCCAGGTAGCCGATGCGCTTCTTCGAGTGACCGCGCAGCCGGCCCTCTTCCTCGAAGCCGAACGAGCGGTAGAGACCGATCGCCGCTTCGTTGCCCGGATACACCGACAGTTCGAGCTTCTCGACCCCTGCCCGGCGCGCCCACGCGATCGCTTCCCGCATCAGTGCCGAGCCGACGCCGCGGCGGCGCCACGCGGGCGAGACCATCATCCCGAGCGACGCGACGTGCCGCGTCACCGGCTGGTCCTCCCGCGAGATCCCCAGGGAACCGATCACCTCGTCGCCGGCGATGGCGACGAGGTTCGCCGAGCCGTCGTTCGGCCGCACGCGAAACCGCCGGCGCGCGTCGCGCTCGGTCGTGGCGAGGTCCTCCGTGCGAATGAACCGCCCCTCGGCGATCACCACGCTGTACAGGTGCAGAAAGGAACGAGCGTCGCCCGGACGCGCCGGGCGAACCTCGAACGCCGCCCGCGCGCTCACCCAGGCCCGTCCCCGCCGTCGTCGTCATCGGCGTCGAGTCGGTCCATCGACTCGGGCGTGCCCACGCCGAGCAGCCGAAGCGACGTGCCGATGACCTGCTTGGCGGCCGCCGACAGCCACAGCCGCGCGTGCGTCCGTTCCGTGTCCTCGGTGATCACACGGCAGTCGGTGTAGAAGCGGTGGAACACCGCCGCCACGTCCTCGATGTAGCGCGCCAGCCGGTGCGGCGCGAGCGTGGCGGCGGCGAGCTCGCGGACCTCGGGCAGCTCGGAGAGCGTGCGCAGCAGGTCGAGCTCGGACTCATCGGTCAGTACGTCGAGGTCGACATCGTCCCACGGCGGGAGCTCGACCCCGCGTTCCTTCGCTACGCGCAGCAGGCTGGCGATCCGTGCGTGGGCGTACTGGACGTAGAAGACGGGGTTGTCCATCGTCTGGCGCGTGACTGCCTCGATGTCGAAGTCGATGGTGGAGTCGCTGGAGCGCGCCAGCAACGTGTACCTCGCCGCGTCGCGGCCGACCTCGTCGATGAGCTCGTCGAGTGTCACGACGTCGCCGGCGCGCTTGCTCATCTTGGACTGCTCTCCGCCGCGAGACAGGTTGACGAACTGGTACAGGAGGATCTCCACGCGGCTCGGGTCGATCCCGAGCGCCTCCGCCGCGCCGAGGACCCGCTTGACGTCGCCGTGGTGGTCGGCGCCCCAGACGTAGATCATCCGCGCGTACCCGCGCGCCGCCTTGTGCACGACGTACGCGCAGTCCTCCGCGAAGTACGTCGGCAGCCCCGTCCGGCGGATCAGGACGCGGTCCTTGTCGTCTCCGAACGCCGTCGACCGGAACCACGTCGCGCCGTCGGCCTCGAAGACGTAGCCGGAGTCGCGAAGCCTCGCCACCACGTCGTCGATCGCCCCCGTCTCGTAGAAGAGCCGGGCGGACAGGAACGAGTCGAACGTGATGCCGAATCGCGACAGCGTGTCCCGGATTCCTTCGAGCGTGCGCTCGTAGGCCTCGCCCGCGATCGCGGTCCTGCGCCCGTCTGCCGCCGCGTCGACCAGCGAGTCGCCCAGGTCCGCCGCGATCGCCTCCGCGATGTCGCGCACGTAGTCGCCCTGGTAGCCGCCCTCGGGGATCTCGGCCTCCCGGCCGAAGTGCTCCAGGTAACGGGCCTCCACCGAGGCCGCGAACGCCTCCATCTGGGTCCCGGCGTCGTTCCAGTAGTACTCGCGCTCGACGTCGTACCCGTCGGCCTCCAGGATGCTCGCGACGGCGTCGCCCAGGGCGGCGTTCCGCGCCGTTCCGACGTGCAGCGGTCCCGTCGGGTTCGCGGAGACGAACTCCACCTGGACCCGATCGCCGCGAGCCTTCGGCCGCAGGCCGAACGCGGGCCCCTCGCCGAGGATCTCCCGCAGCACGTCGTGGAGCCACACGCTCCGAAGCCGGATGTTGATGAAGCCGGGACCGGCGACGTCGACGCCCTCGACCACGGGAAGGGCGGGGAACGCCTTGGCGACCGCCTCCGCCACCTTCCGAGATGGCTGGCCGGCCTTGGGCGCCAGCACGAGCGCCAGGTTCGTCGCCCAGTCGCCGTGCTCCTTCTGGCGGGGGCGCGACAGCTCGGGTTCGGGGAGCGCGCCGGGATCCAGACCGAGCCCCGGCGCGGCGGCCCGCGCGGCCTCCGTGAGCGCCTCCACGAGCGTTTCCTGGATCATGCGCAGAGTCTACGGGCGAGGCTCGGCCGCGCCGACACCGCCGATCGGTGGATTTGTCGTCGTCTCCTGACGCGCCGGGTCGGGGGCGGTCGCCGGCGTCCCTCCGGCGACCCGTCGCGACGCCGCCGCGCTAGAGAACGGGCCGGAACCGCACCGCGTGGTCCGAGTGCGTCGCCCGCACGGGCGGCGCGATCGCTCGGCGCGCGCCGCCCGCCACGGGCAGGGCGGCGGCGGGAGCGACCATGTTCTCGTGGCACGAGGTGATGTTGCCGAGCACGCACGTCCCCGCCGACGCGTTCGCGATCACGGTGAGCACGCCGCCGCCGACGATCGACGTGGAGACGTAGTCGCCGACGAACCGGCCGCCCGCGTCCGGTAGCCAGGCCAGCTTGATCGGGCCGAGGAGGCGCGTCGGCGCCGTCCACGTCGCGCCCGCATCGGTCGAGCTGACGTACCCGGCCTCCAGCTTGCACGTGCTCACGCTGCACCCCGCCTTGGGGTAGTCGTAGTACGTCAGCGCCAGGTGCGCGGTCGAACCCGACGTCGTCCGATCGACGCCGATCCCCGGGATGAAGTGGTCGACGGAGCTGCTCACCGGGTCGATGGGGATTCGGACGACCTTGGACCATTTCTTCCCGCTCTTCGATGTGCTCATCACGATGTCGTTGGCCGAGCAGCCGCTGCGGAAGCGGCAGTCCTGCCAGACGAGGTAGACCCTTCCCTTGCCGTCGGTTTCCGCGGAGGGCAGGGGCTCGGTGCGGAAGTCGACGACGCCGTGGTCGGTCTGGCTCGAGATGGTGTACGGGCCCGCGTACGTCTTCCCCCCGTCGGTGGACACGAGCGACTCGATCTGGCTCGCATCGGCGAGGAAGGGGACGACGACGTTGCCGTTCGGTTGCGCCACCGGCTGGCCGCCGAGACCGTGCGCGGCCGCGACGGTCGACGCGGCCCACGTCTTGCCACCATCCGTCGATCTGCTGAGCATCAGTGTGTCGGAGTGAATGTAGTCGTCCCACGTCGCGTAGCTCGAGCCCTAGTT
>Ga0335082_10003413_pt1 | contig 17272 bp, 17 predicted proteins | sample Lox_Sample_41_FD_206718 | JGI IMG/M metagenome (GOLD analysis project Ga0335082, IMG submission 206718) | Soil microbial communities from Loxahatchee National Wildlife Refuge, Florida, United States - Lox_Sample_4.1 | ecosystem: Environmental > Terrestrial > Soil > Wetlands | place: USA... | reverse complement strand
GTCGTCTTCTCGACCGTCTACGTGCACGTCCACTACGCGGCTGACGTCGTCGCCGGCGCGGCGCTCGCCGCGGCGACGCTGGCGGCCGCGCCGTGGGTCTCGGAGGCGCTCGCGCCGCGCGCCCCGCGGCCAGGGCGGGCGTGATGCACAGCAGGCCGAGCTGCCGCGACGGCCGCCGCCGCGGGCGGACGGGCTACTGCGCCGGCGCCCGGGCGGCACCGCCTGCCCGCGCCTCGAGCGCGCCGCCCACCTCGCCCGCGACGACGCCGAGCACGATGAGCGATCCGCCCAGCCAGTCCATGGGTCCGAGCGGCTCGCCCCCGTACCAGTGCGAGAAGAGCGCGGCCGCGACCGGCTCCAGGGCGAAGATGAGCGCCGCCCGCACCGCGGTGGTGCGCCGCTGCGCCCAGTTCATGACGAAGAAGGCGCCGGCGGTCATGACGAGCCCGGTGAAGGCCACCACGGCGCCGAAGTGCAGGCGTCCTGCGGGCTCGAGCCGCGCCCCCTCCACCCCCGTCCAGAGGAGCGCGCCCGCGAACGTGGTCGCGATCTGGAGGGTGACGAACGGCACCAGCGGGTGGCGCGGCGACCACTCCGAGGTGAAGACGATCTGGAGGGCGAACGCGAAGGCGCACCCGAGCGTGAGGAGGTCGCCCCAGCGGACCTCGGCGGCGATGCCGTCGCCGAACGGCCGTGTCAGGAGCGACAGCCCGAGCACGGCGAGCGCCGTCCCCGCCCAGTACGCCGCACGCACGCGCCGGTGGAGCAGGAAGCGGGCGACGAACGGGACGATCAGGGTGGCGAGGCCGGTGATGAAGCCGGAGCGGGCGGGGGTGGTGGACCCCAGGCCCAGCGTCTGGAGCACGAAGCCCACCAGGATGAACCCGCCCAGCAGCACGCCGTCGCGGGCCAGCCCGGGGGAGGCGCGGTCGCGCCGGGCGAGCCAGAGCGCCGCGAGCACGGCGGTGGCCAGGCCGAACCGCGCCGAGAGGAACACGCCCGTGGACGCGATCTCGAGGACGCCCTTCACGAAGGTGAAGGTCGTTCCCCACAGGAGCGTCAGCGCCAGGAGCGCGAGATCGGCCACGGCGCGTCCTTCTACCAGAACGCGGGCGCCGCGCCAGCGCCGCCGCGCCGCGGGTGCCCCGCGTGGATCAGGCGAAGTAGAAGGCGACGCCCAGCACCGCGTAGACGGCGACGAGCATGGCGCCCTCGAGCCAGTTGGACTCGCCGTCGAGCGCGACGAGGATGATGGCGCCGGTCGCCGCTCCCACTGCCACCACCTCGAGCGGCGTGAAGACCAGGTCCATGGGCCGGCCCAGCGCCAGCCCGGCCAGGACGAGCGCGGGCGCGACGAGGAGCGCCACCTGCTTCGACGACTCGACCGCGATGTGGAGGGCGAGGTCCATGCGATCGCGCAGCGCCATCAGGACGGCGGTGGAGTGCTCCGCCGCGTTGCCGACGATCGCGACCACCACCACGCCGACGAACACGCGGGAGAGCCCGAGGGCATGCGCCGCGCCCTCGATGCTCCCCACCAGGATCTCCGACATCACCGCCACCGCCACCGTCGCCCCGACCAGCACCCCCAGCGCGCGCCGGACGGACCACCGGGGGCCCGAGACGCCGGCCGCGGCCTCGTCGACCTCCACGTCGTAGAGGTGGGCGTGCGTCCCGAGGGAGAAGCGGAGCGAGAGGGCGTAGGTGGCGAGGAGCACGAGGGAGATCGCGACCGAGAACGGCACCCGCTTCTCCGGATGCGGATCGGCCCCGTGGTGGAGGAGCGCCGGCACGAGCAGGGCGACCGAGGCGAGGAAGAGCGTGGCGACCCCGGCCCCGGCGGCGGTCGCGTTGAAGGTCTGCTTCTCGCGGCGCAGCCCGCCCGCGAAGGCCGCCGCCCCGAACACCAGCAGCAGGTTTCCGACGATCGCACCCGTGATGGACGCCTTCACCACCGCCAGCTCACCCGCCCGCAGCGCGGCGAGACCGAGGATCAGCTCCGCCGCGTTCCCGAAGGTGGCGGAGAGGAACCCGCCCACCGCCGTGCCGACGCGCGCGGCGAGCGCCTCGGTGGCGCGGCCCATGAGGCCGGCGAGCGGGACGACGGCGAGGCAGGAGCTGGCGAAGGACAGGACCGGGCGGTCGGGCCAGATCCAGCGGGCCGCGAGCGTGGCGGGCACGCAGACGAGCAGCGCGTCGAGCGGCGACAGGCGCGGGAGCTTCACGGCGGCGGTGTCTGCGCGAGCTGGCGCGGCGCGGCCGGCGTCAGGCGGAACCGGATGGTCCCGTCGTCCTCGCGCGCGACCTCGCCGCGCGCCTCGAGGACCTCGAGGTTCGCGACGGTCTCGGAGAGCGTGAGGAAGACGTCCCCCGCCTTCGCCCACGGGAAGAGCGCCTGGGAGACCTCGTAGCCCGTCCTCGGCCCGCCCGCGAGCACCTCGCGGATCTTCGCCTGGCGCTTGCCGTAGAACTGGACGAGCGAGTCGATGACGCGGCGGTGGCCGGAGAAGGGCGGCCCGTGGCCGGGGAGCACCAGATCCACCTCCAGCCGGTGGAGCCGGCCGATGCTGTCGAGGTAGGCGAGGAGCGGCTTGAAGACGCCCTCCTCGCCGCCGGGTCCGAGCTCGATGAGCGGGTTGGGCGAGACCTTCTCGAGCAGGTGATCGTCGGAGAGGACGAGCCGGCGCTCCCGGTCGTAGAGGACCACCAGCCCGGGCGTGTGGCCGGGCATGTGGAGGACCTCCAGCGACACGTGCGCGCCGCGCAGGACCTCGCCCTGCGCCAGCGCCCTCGCCTCCGGCACCCGCCGTGCGAGCGAGAAGCTCGCCTCGCCGGAGCGCGCCACGCCGGCGAGGACGTCCGGTGGCACGCCCAGCCGGGCGAGGTACCTCCCGTAGCGGGGCGCCCGGTCCTTCCAGCTGGGGCCGCCCTCCACGATCTTGTCCCGGTCCGCCGGGTGGACGTGGACCGGAAGCTCGCCGCCGTGCCGCTCCTGGACGAACCGCGCCGCCCCGTAGTGATCGACGTGCCCGTGGGACACCACGATCCGCGTGACGTCCCGGAAGCGCTTCCCGTGCCTCGCGAACCCCTCCTCGATGGCGGCCTGGGCGACCTCGGTCCCGAGGCCGGCGTCGAAGAGGAAGAGCCCTCCGCCCGGCTCGTCCACCAGGTAGACGTTGACCGGTCCGCCGGCCTGCGGGAACGGGATCGGCACGGGGATGCGGTGGATCCCGAGGTCCTTCAGGTCGGCTTCGGTCACCGCGCCACCGCCCCGCGGCCGCGCCTCGCTCCCCCGCCTCGCGGAGGGCGGCGAGCTCCGCCCGCCGTCACTTGTTCGCCTTCACCTTCGCCTGCAGGGCCGGGAGCGCCTGGAACAGGTCCGCCACGAGCCCGTAGTCCGCGATCTGGAAGATGGGGGCGTCGGCGTCCTTGTTCACCGCCACGATCACCTTCGACCCCTTCATCCCGGCGAGGTGCTGGATGGCGCCGGAGATCCCCGCCGCGACGTACAGCTCGGGCGCGACCACCTTCCCGGTCTGGCCCACCTGCCAGTCGTTCGGCACCCAGCCGGCGTCGACGGCGGCGCGGCTGGCGCCCACCGCCGCCCCCAGCTCGTCGGCGAGGGCCTCCACCGGCTTGAAGTCGCCCTTGGTGCCGCGGCCGCCCGAGACCACCACCCGCGCCTCGGTCAGCTCGGGGCGCGCGCTCTTCACCTCGCGAAACTCGACGAACCGGGTCCTGAGCCCCGCCGCGTCGATCGCGACCGGCACGGCGGTGACGCTCCCGCCGCCCTCCCTGGCCGCGACGCCGAACTCGGTGGCACGCACCGTGAACACCTTCACCTGCGACGCGATCTCCACCTCGGCGAGCACGTTCCCCGCCCACATGGGCCGGCGGAAGGTCACGTTCGCGCCGTCGCCCCCGAAGGCGACGACCTCGGTGGCCATGCCGGCGCCGAGCTTGGCGGCGACGCGCGGCAGGAGGTCCTTCCCCTGGGCCGTCGCGGCCGCCCCCACGAAGGTCGCGTCGCAGGCCTTCGCGATCCCGGCCACCACCGGCGCGTGCGCCTCGGCGAGGTAGTGCTCCAGCACCTCCGCGTCGGCCGCGTGGACCTCGGCGCCGCAGGCCGCGAGCTCCTGGGCGAGCGGACCGATGCCCTTCCCGAGCAGCGCCAGGTGGAGCTTCCCGCCCGTCCTCCGCGCCACCTCCCGCCCCGCCGCGATGGCGTGGAAGGTCGCCTTGCGGAGGTGTCCTCCGCCTTGCTCCGCCACGATGAGGACGTTCGCCATCGGCAACCTCCGGCTTCGCTCGTTCGCCCGGGACACGCCCCGCGCATCGGGCCGCGCCCGGGGCCCTACACGACCTTCGCCTCGTCGTGGAGCTTCTTCCAGAGCTCCTCGACGTCCGCGACCTTGACCCCGCCTTTCCGGCGCGGCGGCTCCTCGAGCCTCCTCACCACCACCCGCGGCGCCAGGTCCACGCCCAGGGACGCGGCGGGGAGCTCGCGGACCTCCTTCTTCTTCGCCTTCATGATGCCCGGCAGGGAGGCGAAGCGCGGCTTGTTGAGCCTCAGGTCGGTGGTCACCACCGCCGGCAGCGAGAGGTCGAGCGTCTCGACGCCGCCGTCCACCTCCCGCACCACGCCGATCCGCTTGCCGTCGCTGGAGAGGAGGAGCCCTGGCTGCTTCTTCTGCTCCGACTCGCTCTCCAGGCTCTCCGTCTTCGAGGCGAAGGTCGCCTGCGCCAGGCCCAGGCGCTCCGCGAGGTACTGCCCGACCTGGTTCTGGTCGTCGTCGATCGACTGCTTCCCGAGGAGGACGAGGTCCGGCTTCTCCTGCTCGAACACCTTGGCGAGGATGGCGGAGACCACGACCGGGTCGAGCGCGCCCTCGTGCTTCACCAGCACGCCGCGGTCGGCGCCCATGGCGAGCGCCGCCCGGATCTCGGTCATCGACCGATCGCCGCCGATGGACGCGACCAGCACCTCGCCGCCGTGCTTCTCCCTGAGGCGCAGCGCCTCCTCGACGGCGATCTCGTCGAAGGGGTTCATCTTGTAGTTCACCCCCTCCGTCACGATGCCGCTGCCGTCCGGTTTCACCCGGATCTTCGACTCCGGGTCCTCCACGCGCTTCGCGGTCACCAGGATCTTGATGGGCATGGACGCTCCGATTTCCGAGTCAATCCGAGCGGGTGAATATTGCGCAGCGCGCCAGGGGGCCGCAACCGAATTCCGGACGGGGCCCGCAGCCCCAACCGGGAGGAACGATCGTGGCCCCGCTCCGTCCGCTCCCGGATTATTCGGGGGGCCTGCGATCCGGGTGGATCGCCTCCCGGTGAACTTCCAGGAAGGAGCGTCACGATGCGCACCCCCATCACCGTGGCCCTGGCCGTGCTGCTCGCCGGCGGCACGGCGTCGGCGCAGGGCACGTCGTCGGAGCAGGCCCTCAAGGGGACCGGCAGGTACGGCACCGCCGGGTGTGGCCTCGGCTCGCTGGCCTTCGGCGACGCGCCGGGCGCGGTGCAGATCTTCGCCGCGACGACGAACTGGCTGTTCGGGACCCAGACCTTCGGCATCACCACGGGCACCTCCAACTGCGGACCCGGGCTGATGGCGCAGGGAACCAAGAACTACGTGGACGCCAACCGGGAGGCGGTCGCGAAGGACATCTCCCGGGGAGAGGGCGAGTCGATCGGCGCGCTCACCTGGATGAATGGGTGCAAGGACTCGCGCGAGGTGGGCGCCGCCTTGCAGCGCAACTTCGGGAAGATCTTCCCCAGCGAGTCCGCCCCGACCGAGCAGGTGACGGACGCGATCCTCGACACGCTCCGCTCCAACGCCAGCCTCGGTTGCGGCAAGGGCTAGCCCGGGGAGAACGAGCCATGCGAACCCAGATCATCGTCGCGCTCTCCGCCGTCCTCCTCGGTGGCGCCGCCGGCGCCGCGGACAAGTCGCACCAGAAGGCGGTCCAGGGCCCCGGCCGCTACGGACAGGCCGGGTGTGGCCTCGGGTCGCTCGCCTTCGGCAGCGAGCCGGGCGGCGTGCAGATCCTCGCCGCCACCACGAACGAGTGGGTGACCTACAACCAGACCTTCGCCATGAGCAGCGGCACGTCCAACTGCGCGCCGGCCCTGACGGCGCAGGGCACCAGGAACTTCGTGGACGCGAACCGCGAGGCGCTCGCCAAGGACGCCTCCCGCGGCGAGGGTGACGCCGTCGGCGCCATCTCCTGGATCAACGGCTGCAAGGACGCGCGCGCGGTGGGTGCCACGCTCCAGCGGAACTTCTCGCGCATCTTCCCGTCGGAGCAGGCGTCGAACGAGGACGTCACCCGGGCGCTCCTCGACACCCTCCACGCCGACGAGGCCCTGGGCTGCGCCAAGGGCTGACCGGGGCGGTGCGGGCGCATTCGCGAGGGGAGTCCTCCGGGGCTCCCCTCGTCCTGTTCCGGGCGGCCATGCGACGGCTCCTCCTGGCGCTGCTGCTGGCCCCGGCCGCCGCCGCGCCCGACCCGGGCAACGCGGGGGAACTCCCGGCCGCGGTCCCGGCGCCCGACCCGGCCTACCTCCCCGAGCTCCTGGAGAGGGCGCGCGCGCTCCGGCTCTGGGACGACCGCGGCTGGCTCGAGCTCGGCCACTACCGGCCGCGCTGGTTCGGCGGGTGGAAGAGCGAGGCGGACGGCCCAGCGTTCTTCCGCTCCCCGGGAGGGCAGACCGACCCGCGCGCCGAGCTGGAGGCGACGCTGGCCGGCTTCTTCGACGCCGCGCCCAGGCGGGACGAGCTCGACGCCGCGCAGTGCCGGTTCCCGGCGCGCTTCGCGTTCCTCTCGGAGAAGCTGGGCTTCGATCCGGCGCGGCTGCCGCGGCGCCGTTGCCCGCGCTTCGAGGACTTCTTCGGACGGGTGCGCCCGAGGTCCGTCACCCTGGTCTTCTCGTCCTGGTACCTGAACAGCCCCGGCTCCTCCTTCGGCCACACCCTGCTCCGGCTCGACAAGGAGGAGGAGGCGCGCGGCGGGAGGCACTTCGAGCTGCTCGACTACGGCGTCAACTACGCCGCCACGCCCGACACCTCCAACGCGGTGCTCTACGCGGTGAAGGGGCTCCTGGGCATGTTCAAGGGCGAGCTCTCCCACTACGCGTACTACTACAAGGTGCGCGAGTACTCGGACTACGAGTCTCGCGACCTCTGGGAGTACGACCTCGGCCTCACCCCCGCGGAGTCGGCGCTCCTCGCCGCGCACCTCTGGGAGGTGGGTGGTACCTGGTTCGACTACTGGTACCTCGACGAGAACTGCGCCTCGATGATGCTGGCGGTGCTCGACGCGGCGGCGCCGAGGCTCCGGCTCCTCGACCACGTCGGCCGCTTCGTCGTCCTCCCCTCGGACACGGTGAAGGCCCTCTTCGCCGAGCCAGGGCTCGTCCGCGAGGTCCACTGGCGGCCGTCCATCCGGTCGCAGTTCGACGCCCGTGTCGAGAAGCTCTCGCCGCCGCAGCTCGACGCGGTGGAGGCGCTCGGGCGCGACGCCGCCGCGCCGCTCCCCGCGGCGCTCTCCCCGTCCCAGCAGGCCGCGGCGCTCGACGCCGCCGCCGACCGCCTCGACCTCCGGTTCGCGAAGGACCTCGCCCTGGGCAATGCGCCGGACGCGGCCGCCGCGCGGCAGCGGCTCCTGGAGCGGCGGAGCGCGCTCCTGGTGCAGGGCGACGCGCTCGACATCCCCACCCCCGTGGAGCGGTCGCCGGAGCGAGGCCACGGCTCGTCGCGCGCGGCGCTGGGCGGCGGGTGGTCGAGGCGCGACGGCGGCCTGGTGACGCTGGAGGGCCGCTCCGCCCTGCACGACTTCGCCGATCCGCCGGCCGGCGAGCCGGACCTCGCCGCCGTCGAGTTCCTGCCGTTCCGCGCCAGGTGGGGGCCTCGCGACCGCCGCTTCGAGCTCGACGACCTCGCGGTGGTGCGGGTCGCCACCATGAGCCCGCTCTCCCGCTTCGACCTCCGCCCCTCGTGGCGGTTCGCCCTGGGCGCGCGGACGGTCCGCGACGCCGCCTGCGACCAGTGCCTCGCCGGATACGCCGAGGGAGGCGCCGGCGTGGCCCTCGTCCGCTTCGCCGGCGCGATCGACCTCCTCGCCACCGGCGACCTGTCGCTCGAGGGCGCCCCCGGGCTCTCGGGGCTCGACGGGCACGGCTTCCGCGTCGGCGTCGGGCCGGGCGGGCTGCTGCGGCTCCGGGCCGGCGAGCGCATCGCCCTCCTCGCCTCCGCCGGGTGGCGGTGGCTGCCGGCGGCGGCGCCGCACGACACCTGGTCGCTCGGGGCGGATCTCCGACTCAACGCCTGGCGAGACCTCTCCCTCGCGGTCCAGGCCCGGCGCACACCGCAGGACGGCGAGGTCGTGCTCGCCGTCCTCGCGTACTTCTAGGCGCTCCCGGGCGCGCCGCGCCCCGACGGGCCGCGGGGCGCCCGCTCCCCGGCGGCGTACCCTGACCCGAGATGGTGCCCCGGCTCATCGAGCAGTTCGGCTACCTGGCCGTGCTCGCCCTCCTCGGGCTCGCCGGGTTCGGCGTCCCCATCCCCGAGGAGCTGACCCAGCTCACCGCCGGGTTCCTGGCGCACGAGGGCTGGCTGCGGCTCCTCCCTGCGATCGTCACCTGCTGGCTCGGGATCGTGGGCGGCGACTTCGCGTTCTACACGCTCGCCCGGCGCCACGGCGGGCGCGTGCTGGAGAGCCGCGCCGTCCGCCGCCTCCTCACGCCCACCCGCCGCGCCTGGCTGGAGGCCCACTTCGCGCGCCACGCGTTCTGGACCATCGCGATCGCCCGCCATGCGTCGGGCCTCCGCCTCCCCGCGTTCGCGCTCGCGGCCCTGCACGGCGTCCGGCCGACCACCTTCCTCCTCGCCGACGGGCTCTCGGCGCTGGTGTCCGTGCCGCTCGTGGTGGGCGCCGGGTTCCTCTTCTCCCGCCACCTCGGTCAGGTGCACCGCGAGATCCGGCTGGTGGAGCTCGGCATCCTCGCCGCCCTCGCGCTCGGCCTCGGCGCCTACGCGGTGGTGCGCCGCCGACGACGGCCGCCCGCGTGACCGGGTGTGCGCCTCCGGCCCGGCGCGGCGGACGCTAGCGCGCCCCCGGCGCGTACCGCCTGGCCGGCTCCTCGCCGCGAAGCACCCGGAGCGCTCCCTCCGCGAGCGCGCGCAGCTCGTCCTCCCCGGGGAGGACCCGCACCGGCGCGATCCAGGCGACGCGGCGCCGGACCGCGTCCACCACCGGCGCGAGGTGCGCCATCCCGCCGGTGAGGAGGACGGCGTCCACGCGCCCCTCCAGCGCGGCGGCCATCGCCGCCGCCGCCTTGGCGATCTGGTAGGCCATCGCGTCGAGGACGAGCGCGGCCGCCGCGTCGCCCGCTCCCGCGCGCGCCACCGCCTCCCGCGCGTCGCGCGTCCCGAGGAGCGAGAAGAGGCCGCCGTCGCCGAAGAGCCGCCGCCGCACCGACGCGGCGTCGGCGCCCGCGGCGAAGCACAGCTCGACGAGCGCGGTGGCGGGGATGCCGCCGGCGCGATCGCCGGAGAAGGGCCCCTCGTCCTGCGGGTTCACGACGTCCACCATCCGCCCGTCCCGCTGCGCCGAGAGCGAGACGCCCGTGCCCATGTGGCAGACCACGAGCCGCAGCTCGGCGAGCGGCCGGCCCGCCTCGGACGCGAACCGCCGCGCCACCGCCCGCATGTTGAGCGCGTGGGAGAAGCTGCGCCGCTCGACGCCGGCGAGTCCGGTGACGCGCGCGACCGGCTCGAGCTCGTCCACCGAGACCGGGTCCACCACGAACGCCGGGCAGCCGTGCGCGTCGCCGACGGCGCGGGCGATGGCCGCCCCCAGGTTCGAGGCGTGCTCGCCGCGCACGGCGGCCTCGAGATCCGCGAGCATGGCCGCGTTCACCTCGAACGTGCCCGAGGGGAGGGGCGGGAGGAGCCCGCCCCGCCCGGCGACGGCCGCGAGCGCGGTCCCCTCGGACTCCCCACGACCACCGGGCTGGAGGGGGGGGCCCTCGGACTCTCCACGGCCTCTGGGCTGGAGGGGTCGCCCGACCCCGGCCGCGGCGAGGAACCCCTCGACCGCTGCCACCCGCGCCCGGAGCTCGTCCCAGACCCGCTCCCGGGGCCGTTCCAGCAGGTCGGGGTGGGCGAGCCTCTCCTCGCGCAGCGCCTCGCCCCCGCGGTAGAGAGCGAGCTTGGTGGAGCCGGCGCCCGGGTTGACGGCGAGGACGAGCGGCGCGGAGGGGCCCGGCGTCACCGCTCGCCTCCCGCGGCCAGGACCCCGAGCGCGATGGAGCAGAGCTTGTCCTCCGCGCGCTCGGTGCGCGACGGGATGAGCACCGGCGCGCGCGCCCCGATGATGACGTGCGCCACCCCGCGGTGGGCGAGCCAGGTGAACGCCTTGCCGAGCGCGTTCCCGACCTCGATGGTGGGGACGAGGAGCACGTCGGCGCGGCCCGCCACCGGGTGATCGATCCCCTTCGCCCGCGCCGCCTCCTCGGAGAGGGCGTTGTCGAGCGCGAGCGGGCCGGAGACGACGCAGCCGCGCAGCTCGCCCCGCGCGTTCATGCCGGCGAGCGCCTGGGCGTCCCGCGTGTGCGGCATCGTCTCGGTGACGGTCTCGACGGCGCAGAGGCACGCCACGCGCGGCCGGGCGTAGCCGAGCCGCGTGAAGACGTGGACCGCGTTCTCCACGATCTCCTTCTTCTGCGCCAGCCCGGGGGCCACGTTGACGCCGCCGTCGGTGATCCCGATGAGGCGCGGCCGATCCGAGACCGGGTGCTCCGAGATCATCACGTCCGAGAGCAGCCGCTCTCCCCGGAGCCCGGTGCTCCGGTCGAGGATGGCCCGGAGGAGCTCGGCGGTCTGGAGCCTCCCCTTCATCAGCACCGCCGCCTCGCCGGTCCGGACCATGGCGACCGCGCGCCGCGCCGCGTCGGCGTCGTCCTCGGCGGCCACGATCTGGAAGAGGGCCGGGTCCTCGCCGAGCGCGGAGAGCTTCGCCTCGATGTCGGCGCGGCCGCCCACCAGGACCAGATCGGCGATGCGCTGGCGCCGCGCCGCCGCCGCGGCCTCGAGCGCGGTCTCGCTGGCCGCGGCCGCCACCGCGACCCGGCGCGGCCCCACCGCGCGCGCCTCGGCGAGCAGGCGATCGAGCGTGGGGATGGGCATCATCGGCTGGCTCGCGGTATCATGCCCGACCCCAGTTCGGCTCGCGCCCAGGTCGGTCCGGCCCTTTTACCCCAATGCCGCCGCGGCCTGCACGTCCGGCGGCGCAGGCGATGCGAGAGGAGCGGCAGACAGCGATGGCGCGAGGGCTTCTCAGCGGCGATGAGGCGGTGGCGGCGGCGGCGCTGGACGGCGGCGTGCACCTGGGTACCGGCTACCCCGGCACGCCCTCCACCGAGATCCTGGAGGCGTTCGGCGCCCTGGGCGGCCGGGCCCAGTGGGCGCCCAACGAGAAGGTGGCGCTGGAGGTGGGCCTGGGAGCGGCCTTCGGCGGCGCGCGCGCCCTGGTCACCATGAAGCACGTCGGTGTGAACGTCGCCGCCGACCCGCTCTTCACCGCCGCCTACACCGGCGTCTCCGGCGCGCTCGTGGTCGTGACCGCCGACGACCCGGGGATGGCCTCGTCCCAGAACGAGCAGGACAACCGCCACTACGCGGTGGCGGCCGCGCTCCCCATGCTCGAGCCCTCCGACTCCCAGGAGGCCTACGACCTCGCCCTCGCGGCGCTGGAGATGAGCGCGCGCTGGCAGCTCCCGGTCCTCCTCCGGATGACGACGCGCGTCTGCCACTCGAAGACCATCGTGACACGCCGCGCGCCGGTGGAGGCGCAGGCGCCCCGGTTCGCGCGCGACATTGCGGGCCGGGTGATGATCCCGGCCTACGCGCGCCCCGCCCACCGCCGGCTCCGCCAGAAGCTGGAGGGGCTCGCCGCCTGGGCGGAGGGGTCGCCGCTCGCGGTGGAGCGGCGCGGCTCGAAGGCCCTCGGCATCGTCACCGCCGGCGTCGCGGCCCGTCACGCCCGCGAGGCGGCGCCCGACGCGAGCTTCCTCGAGCTGAAGCTCGTCCACCCGCTGCCGCTCCAGAAGATCCGCGCCTTCGCCGCGAGCGTGGAGCGCTGCCTGGTCGTCGAGGAGGGCGACCCGTACCTCGCCGACGCGCTCCGCGCCGCCGGGATCGCGGTCGAGTCCAAGGCCGCCGCCTTCCGGTTCGGCGAGCTGTCGGTGGACCGGGTCCGGCGCATCCTCGCCCGGGACGGCGCCGCCGAGCCCGAGCCGCCCAAGGGGAAGCCGCCCGAGCTGTGCGAGGCCTGCCCGTACCACCCGGTCTACGCCACGCTCCGCAAGCTCGACTGCATCGTGGCGGGCGACATCGGCTGCTACACGCTGGGCGTCCTCCCGCCGTACCAGGGGCTCGACACCTGCGTGGCGATGGGCGCCTCGCTGGGCGTCGGGCTCGGCCTCCGCCACGTGCTCCCGGACGACGAGGCCCGCCGGGTCGTCTCGCTCATCGGCGACTCGACCTTCGTCCACTCCGGCGTGAACGGCCTCATCGAGATGGTCTACAACCCGCCCCGCACCGGGCACGTGCTCCTCATCCTCGACAACGGCACCACGGCGATGACCGGCCAGCAGGAGCACCCCGGCACCGGGCGGACCCTCCTCCACGAGCCCACCGGGAAGCTCTCGCTGGAGGGGCTGGCCCGCGCCGCCGGGGTGAAGAACGTGGACGTGGTGGACCCGGTCGCCGATCCGGGCGCCTTCGAGAAGCTGCTCCGCGACCGGCTCGGCCGGCGCGAGCTGTCGGTCATCGTGGCGCGGCGTCCCTGCATCCTGGCCGCCGCGGACATCCGGAAGTACGAGAAGGCCGCGGCCGAGAAGGCGGCAGCCTGCGCCGCGTGCGCGGAGGCCGAGAATGTCTAGCGCGGCAGGCGGGCGCGTCACCAACGTGGTGGTCGCGGGCCTGGGCGGCCAGGGCGTCATCAAGGCCTCCGACATCCTCGCCGACGCTGCCTTCCGGGCCGGCCTGGACGTGAAGAAGGCCGAGGTCCACGGCATGAGCCAGCGCGGCGGCTCGGTCACCTCCGACGTCCGCTTCGGGAGCGAGGTCCTCTCGCCCATGGTGCCGCACGGCGAGGCGGACTTCCTCGTCGTCATCGAGCCGCGGGAGATCGAGGTGAACCGGGCCATGCTCCGGCCGGGTGGCGTGCTCATCCAGCCCGAGGCGGTGGACCTCGATCGGCTGCCCAACAAGCGCAGCGTGAACGTGGCGCTGCTGGGCGCGCTCGCGGCCCACCTCGACGTCCCGAAGGCGCTCTGGATCGAGGCGATGAAGGCGGCGCTCCCGGAGCGGCTCCACGCGGTCAACGAGGCGGCGTTCGAGCTCGGCCTCGCGGCGGGCAAGGCGCGCCGCGCCTGAGCGCGCGGCGGCGCAGGCCGACCGCGAGATGGAGGTGGCACCGTGACCACGCAGTGGAACGACGCGCCGGGCGGCTTCCACCCCGCCAGCGCCCCGGATTTCCTGCCCCGCGCGCAGCTCCAGGCGCTGCAGCTCGGCCGGCTCCAGGCGACGGTGCGCCGCGCCTTCGAGCGGGTGAAGCTCTACCGCGAGCGGATGGAGGCGCGGAACGTCCTCCCCGAGGACCTCCGGACGCTCGCCGACCTCGGAAGGCTGCCGTTCACGGTGAAGACCGACCTCCGCGACACCTACCCCTTCGGCCTCTTCGCCTCTCCCATGGAGGAGGTGGTCCGCCTCCACGCCTCGTCCGGCACGACCGGGAAGCCCATCGTCGTCGCCTACACCGACGCCGACCTGCAGGTCTGGACGAGCGTCATGATCCGCAGCTTCGCCGCCTGCGGCCTCCACCGCGGCGACGTCGTCCAGAACGCCTACGGCTACGGCCTCTTCACCGGCGGCCTGGGGGCGCACTACGGCGCCGAGGCGCTGGGCGCCACGGTGATCCCCATCTCCGGCGGGAACACCGACCGGCAGCTCATGGTGCTCCAGGACTTCGGCGTCACCGCCATCTGCTGCACGCCGTCGTACTTCGTCCACCTGGTGGAGCGCGCCAAGGAGGCGAAGATCGGGTTCGGGAAGCTGAAGGTCGGCATCTTCGGCGCCGAGCCGTGGTCGGAGTCGATGCGCCACCACATCCAGGCGGAGACGGGGATCCGGGCGCACGACATCTACGGCCTCTCCGAGATCATCGGCCCGGGCGTGGGCATCGAGTGCTTCCGGCAGGACGGGCTCCACCTCTTCGAGGACCACTTCTACCCGGAGATCATCGACCCGCAGACCGGCCAGGTGCTCCCCGACGGCGCCGAGGGCGAGCTGGTCCTCACCACCCTCTCCAAGCAGGCGATGCCGATGCTCCGCTACCGGACGCGCGACATCACCTCCCTCCACCCGGAGCCGTGCGCCTGCGGCCGCACCGTGCGCCGCATCCGGCGGATCGGGCGCCGCTCCGACGACATGTTCATCATCCGCGGCGTGAACGTCTTCCCGTCGCAGGTGGAGTCGGCGCTCCTCGCGGTGGAGGGGACCCTCCCGCACTACCAGATCGTCCTCACCCGCGAGAAGGGGCTCGACGAGATGGAGGTGCAGGTCGAGGTCACGCCCGAGTTCTTCTCCGACCAGATCCGCGCCCTGGAGGCCCTCCAGAAGCGGCTCGAGGGCGCCATCGAGCACACCCTCGGCATCCGCGTGAAGGTCCACCTCGTCGAGCCGCGCACCCTCGCCCGCAGCGAGGGGAAGGCGAAGCGCGTCCTCGACAAGCGCAGCATCTGACCCGATGCGCCCGGAGGCACGCCCATGAAGATCCGGCAGCTGTCGCTGTTCCTCGAGAACCGGCCCGGCCAGCTCCGCATCCCCTGCAAGGTCCTGGGCGACGCGGGGATCGACATCCTCACCATGTCGCTGGCCGACACCCAGCAGTTCGGGATCCTGCGCCTCATCGTGAAGGACTCCGAGCGCGCCAAGAAGGCGCTGGAGGCGGCCGGGTGCGTGGTGAACGCCACCGACGTCCTGGCGCTGGACGTCCCCGACCGCCCGGGCGGCCTGGCCTCGACGCTGGAGGCGTTCGAGAAGGCCGGCTTGGGGATCGAGTACATGTACGCCTTCGCCGCCTCGCGCGAGCGCGGCAAGTTCGCGACGCTCGTCTTCCGCCTGGAGGACCCCGACCGCGCCGCGAGGCTCCTCGGCGAGCACGGCGTGAAGCTCGTCTCGTCGAAGGAGCTGTTCGAGCGGGCCGGGGTGTAGCGCGGTGCCGTTTCCGGTCGAGAACGCCGTCTTCGATCCGGCGGAGACGCTGCCGCGCGCCGACCTCGCCGCCCTGCAGCTCTCGCGGCTGCGGGAGACGGTGGCGCGCTGCGCGGGCGTGCCGTTCTACCGCGAGGCGTTCGCCGCCGCCGGGGTCTCCCCGGACGACGTCCGCTCGCTCGACGACCTGCGCCGCCTGCCGTTCACGGTGAAGGACGACCTGCGCCGCCACTACCCGCTCGGCCTCCTGGCGGTGCCGCGCGCGCAGGTGGCGCGGGTGCACGGCTCCTCGGGCACCACCGGCCGGCCCACCTTCGTCGCCTACACGCGCAGGGACCTCGAGACCTGGTCCGGCCTGGTGGCGCGCTTCCTCGTCGCCGGCGGGGTGCGCGCCGGCCACACCGTCCACGTCGCCTTCGGCTACGGGCTCTTCACCGGCGGCTTCGGCCTCCACCAGGGGATCGAGCGGGTCGGCGCCGCGGTCGTCCCGGCGGCGGGCGGCAACACCCCGCGCCAGGTGATGCTCATCCGCGACCTCGACCCGGACGTGCTCGTCTGCACGCCCTCGTACGCCCTCCACATCGCGGAGGTGATGGCGGCGGAGGGCGTGAAGCCCGGCGACGTCGCGCTGCGCTACGGCCACTTCGGCGCGGAGCCCTGGACCGAGGAGATGCGCGCCGAGCTGGAGCGCGCCCTCGGCCTCCTCGCCTTCAACAACTACGGCCTCTCCGAGGTGATCGGGCCGGGCGTCGCGGGCGAGTGCCCGGCGCGGCTCGGCATGCACGTGCAGGAGGACCACTTCCTCGTGGAGGTGATCGACCCCGACAGCCTCGAGCCGCTGCCCGACGGCTCAGAGGGCGAGCTCGTCTTCACCACGCTCACCAAGGAGGCGCTGCCGATGCTGCGCTACCGCACCGGCGACATCGGCTCGCTGATCCCCGAGCCGTGTGCGTGCGGCCGCACCTTCCGCCGCCTCGCCCACCTGCGCGGCCGCCGCGACGACATGATCATCGTGCGCGGCGTGAACCTCTACCCCTCGAACGTCGAGCACGTGCTGCTGGGCATCCCCGAGGTCGGGCCCCACTACCAGATCATCGTCGACCGGCTGGGACTGATGGACGAGGTCACCGTGCTCTGCGAGCCGGCCTCCGGCGACGTCGAGCGCGTAGCGCTGCAGGAGCGCCTGAAGGACGAGCTGCGCGAGCAGACGGGCATCCGCCTTAAGGTCGAGGTACGGGACATCGGCTCGGTGCCGAGGTCGGAGGGTAAGGCGGTGCGGGTGGTGGACAGGCGCGGCTAGCGTGCCGCGATCACATACGAGTGCAGGCCGCCGGCGCCTGCCTCGCACCTGGTGGCTTCGCACGTCTCGCCCATGCACCAGTGATTGGTGTGGTCGATGCAACCCCCTCCCACGACCTCGTCCTGCTCCGCTGCCGGGGCCTCGAGGTCCTCGATCTCCTCTTCGGCGCCCTCGTGCTTGCGTTCCTCGTCGGTCATGGCGGGCGACCGTAGCGGACCGGCTCGGACTCTGCAACGGGCGAGCCCACCCTAACTTTGCGGTGCCGCGCTCTAGGGCCGCAGCACGATCTTCACGTGCCCGTTCCCCGGCGAGGTCAGCGCCTGGAACATCGACTCGGCGTCCTCGAGCGCAGCGGTGCCGGTGATCAGCGATTCGCCCGGCACTGCGCCTGACGCCAGCAGCTCGATGGCCTCGGCGAACTCCGCGCGGTTGTAGGTGAGCACGCCGCGGATCGTCAGCTCCTTGATGATGATCGGCGGGGCCGCCAGGTCGAGCGGCTCCAGTGACATCCCGACCAGCATCAGGTGACCGAGGGGGCGCAGCGCTTCCACCGCGAGCCGGGCCGCCGAGGGCGTGCCCGCGCACTCGAACACGCACGCGACCTCGCTGAGCTCATCGCCAGGGACGACGGTCATCCCGTACGAGCGCGCGCGCTCGGCCCGGGCCGGGTTACGCGAGACGATCGCGGCACG
>Ga0335082_10003412_pt1 | contig 17273 bp, 9 predicted proteins | sample Lox_Sample_41_FD_206718 | JGI IMG/M metagenome (GOLD analysis project Ga0335082, IMG submission 206718) | Soil microbial communities from Loxahatchee National Wildlife Refuge, Florida, United States - Lox_Sample_4.1 | ecosystem: Environmental > Terrestrial > Soil > Wetlands | place: USA: Florida... | reverse complement strand
CGCGGAAGCCTTTCTTCGCTGCTCAAACACTGACTAGACAACATGTTTGTAGCAGAAGAGCACTTCCGCGTCGTTATCTTCATGAATTTTGCGGGCTGGGCGAGACGTAAACTGATCCTTTGAAATCAGTCCCTCGGTGCAGCTGTCAATAATGCGTTCCAGCGCACGTTGTTGTTTGAGACGCCGGGCCTTCAGTGCCTCAGCGGTTTGTAAGGAAGCAAGTGAGTTTTTGCTTTCCTTAAATTCCCGCTCCAGTTCCTCGGGATTTCTGAGGAGATCGCAGACCTCACGCCATACAGCGTCCTCTGGCAGTTCAGCCCGAATCTGCCCGTTGCTACAAATGCGCTCGCCGCCAAAGCAGTAGCCGTCCGAGCCAGTGCATCGATAATACCAATAGTCTTTCAGACAATCGCCAGGACCTCTCTCGCGAGTGGTCTTGCCGTAATAGGCATAGCGACAGATTGCACAGCAGGTAAGTCCTTGCAATAGGTATCCAAGCCTACGTCGGCCTAGACGAGCGCGGGTCCTGTTTTCCTCCAGCTGCTCCTGCGCTGCCCGAAACAATCTTTCATCCACTAATGGCGGGACAGGTACGAACACCCACTCTTTGGAATCAACCGATACTGGCGTATTGCTTCGCCGTGGTTCCGCCGGCCGTCCGCGCGGCGGTCGAGGGCGAGTCTTCCTGTTTCTGGGCACCATGCGCGTTTTGCCGCAGGCCGCCCGGCCAACGTAGGCAGGATTTTGAAGAATGTGCCAAACCGCCTGCTTGGACCAAATGCGCCTTCCGGACGCGGTCAACTCGCCCGCCTTCTGTAGCCTTCGACAGACTTCGTTCAGACTACAGCGATCGCGCCCGATAAAGGAAAAGATTTGCTGAACGACGCGCGCTTGGTCTGGATTTGGCTCAAATCGCGCCTGGCCTCCGCCCTCGCGAACAGGGACGTAACGGTATCCGAATGGAGCGCAGGACATGACATTCACGGAATCACTCTGTGCGGCATGTCGCTTACCGCGCCGACCACGCTCCATGAATTTGGCGCGCTCATACTCGGCAATGATGCTCTGCATTTGCAGCAGCAGGTCGTCTTCCGGGCTCTGGCACAGTGACCTGTTCAAGAAGACAAGCTCGACATTAGCCCGGCGCCACTCGTCCAGGAGCAGAACCTGGTAAGCGTAATTGCGAGCCAGTCGGTCGGGTGAATGGACATAGATTCGATGAATCGCGCCAGCCGCGGCCAAATCGCGCAGCCGATCAAGGGCCGGGCGAACCAGAGTGGCCCCGCTGACCCCATCATCGATAAACCGTCGCTCCGGCGGCACGGGGTTGCCATCACTTCGTGCGCGCTCGCTGAGCGCGGATATCTGACTCTCTATTGTGTGCGCTGTCACCTGCTGTTCGCTGGATACCCGCGCGTAGAAAGCAGCTCGAATTGTCGTCATAAAAGCCTCCTACGGAGGCTTTTAGACCGGCGGCAATCAGTCGCAGGTCTTGACCCATGCAGTCAACCCTGAAAGGAGCAACAACGACATGTCGGAAACAAGCATGCTTATCTCATGCACGGGCAAGATCACTCGGACGGAATTGGCGGATTCCACCCCCCGTCAACAGCAACCCACGTTTCGATTCCTCGCGCCGCGGTTGTGGAGGCTCTGGTCGATAACTTGAGCCACCGCCAGATCTCCGTTGTTGACGAGCAGTTCGCAGTTTCCAAAGATGGAATGGAGATGTTCGGCGTCCTTGATCTGGCCACTGGCTTTGAGGGGTGCCGGTTCGCCATCGGAGTCAGGAATGCCAACAACAAACGATTTCGGTTGGCATGTACGGTCGGGCTGCGAGTCTTTGTGTATCACAATCTCGCGTTTAGGGGAGATTACACGCCCGCCCGACAATGTACATAGACGGTGTCGTTCAGGAACAGCTCGTGGGGCGTGGCTTCGGCGATGCGGATGCCGCGCAGCAATCAGCCGCGGAGCCGGGTCATCTGCGTCGTCACCCCGCTCTCATCGAGAAAAATCAAATCCCCTGGCGCGATCGTGCGCAGGGTTTGCAGGAACGTTTGCCGCCGTTGCCGGTTGGCTTGCCTGTCGCGCTCTTGCGCGTGGAGCGACTTTTTTACGCCCCAAGCCCGGCTTTTGCAGCCATAGCCCGAGCAGCGACTGGCTCAGCCCTACTCCGCTGGCCTTCTGCAAGTGGGCTTGCAACTCCCACAGCCTTATGTCGGCCTGCTGACCTACGGCCTCCCGTAGTTGCTGTTGCACTTCTGCCGTCACCCGGCTGATGCGGCCACGACGGAACTGCGGCGCACGCTCCATCTGGCCTGTCGGCAACTGCTGCTTGCGGATTTTTTCCCATAGTCGTAGCTCACCCCGAAGCGCTGGGCCAGCGCCGACTGGCTGATGTATTTGCGTTCGTAGGCCGCCTGGATCCGCAGTCGTAGATCGCCGGAAAAGGCCCGTGGCATGCGCTTTGTCGCGGAGATCGTCGCCAGAGTATTAGCCTACGCACCCAACTGCATTTCGGGCACACCTATCTTGGAACCGCTCTAAAATGATGTAGCGAGACGGTCGTTTGGCGCGGAGAGCCAACAGTTGCTGACGCAGTGCAGGGTTCCGCAGAATTGAGGCAGACAAAAATCCGTTATCGGTTCCAAAGGAATGCGATTTCTCCCGATGCGCTGCAGACATTCACGGGTCGCTTGAGGGGAAAAGCCTCGAGGTAGCTTGTCAACAAATCAGCTCGTTCTCGCAGTTCGCGGACTGAAAGCCCGCACCTTCTAACGATGTTCAAATGATGACCACGATCATAGGTATTCCTGCCGTGATAGACGTAAATGCAAAGGAAGCCTAATCCATGAACACGAGCTATTGGCAGTTGCCTCTTGACGATCTCCTGGCATAGGGTCGAATCTTCGAATACTTGAAGATTCGAATCGTATCTCGGCAGATCTTCCTTGAAGGCGAGCAGTGTGCCCGGAATCAGTTGGTCGCAACAATTGCTGCTGATCCGGTTCCAGTCGGACCAGTACAGCTCACGGCTGTCGACAAAAAACTGCAATTGGTCAGCCAGAAAGCTGACCCGTGCCTTCACCGCCAGCAGTGCATTGACCTGCAGAGTCAGCCGGCGCGGATGACATAGATCATCGTCGTCCCATTGGCAGACGAGCGGCCCCAATGCCTCGGAAACGGAAATGTTACGCAGCTCGCCCAAGTGCAAGGGTGCGTCCAAGGAGACAAGTCTGATGTCTTTCCGCTTCGAAGCGGCTATGTAATCGCGGACAGACTGCTTATAAGCCGGACTGCCGTCCGTTACGATGACGAGCTCGCGCGGATGGTAGTCCTGGGCGCAATAGCATTGATAAGATTCCGTGAAACTTTCAAAGCGGTCCTTGGTGACCATTAAGCAGCTGACATTCGCTGCACGCGGCGGATTTACTGGTTCAGTCGCGGCGGGTGCCTCGTTTCTTAGAATTTGCGGTCGAGTGGCCTGGGCTGCTGAAGCTGAATGCTCCGCGGGTTGCGCATAGAAAGACCAATCGTCCTGCATCAGTTCCCGGATCTTGGGCGCCGGATAGGCGCGCCAGAAACCGTCGTCGGTTCGCTTTGGCACGGTATTGTGCTGGTGTGCAATGGCGACGTAGAACCGATAGTCCTCCAGGGCCAGGACCTTGAGGTTGGGTGGGTTCCAGAGAAAGGCGGTGTCCTCGCCTCGGTTCAGGTCGGGAAAGCCCCGGGCCTCCCACGTCGACTTCCGATAGCAGAATGTTGCGCCATAGACCCATTCGCGTTCGCTGCGCGGATACTCATACATCCAGGCCCGTTCGCTGGACGGTTGATAGAGCAGGAACCGGGCCAGGCCGCACACCGTCATGGCAGGAGCAAGCAACAACGCCTGGACCTGGCGCGAGAGTCGCCACGGCGCCATCCAGTCGTCGTCATCCCAATGTACGATGATTTCGCCGTTGGCCATCTCACATGCCCGGTTGCGCTTGGCGCCTACGCTTCGTTTCCCGGGCAGTCGCGCATATCGGATCTGTGGCTCATCGGGAATCAGGTCGGCGACGGTTTCGGCACCGTCGTCCACAACCACTAGCTCGCGCTCGGGATAATCCTGGCACAAAAAGTAGGAAATCGCCTGCGTCACGAAGGAACGGCGGCAACTCGTAGGCATGATGCAACTCACCAGCGGCCGTGGAAAGTTTAGTAGCGGAGAAGCCGATTGACACCGCACGGAGTGCGCTACCTCCCCTTGTCCATCATTCCGGCTCCTAGCCGACGAGCTGCGTGTGCTTTCTCACGGTCAAATGCATTGCCCGGTCAATAAAGACTTTGGCACTCTTGTGCGAGACTCCAGCCTTCTTTAGCGCCTTCGCGACTTGAGCGGGCGTTGCTCCTGCGAGTTTCTCGATCGAGTCGATGCCCGCAGCGGACAAGAGCGCAATCCTCCTGTGTCCAAGTCCGGGCATCGAGGCGAGCGAATCCGATTGGGACTCCGTGGCTTCTGGCGCCTTCGGTTGAGACTCTGTCACCAAATTGGCTGTCGGCTGGAACAAGCTAGTCGTCCGAGAGGGAGTTGCGGCAGCCGAAATTAACGCTGCGCGCGCTGCCTGGATGAACGTGGCTGCGTTCTTGGTCGAAACTCCCGTCATGGCTGCCGCCACTTTTGCGGGCGTCGATCCGGCCAGATCCGCCATCGACGTAATACCCGCTCCCGCAAGTTGCTGCACGCGTCCGTTGCGAATGCCCTGGATAGAGTCGAGCGCAGGAGCAGCCTCTTTCAATGGCAGCGGCGTCTTCGCTGCGGGCACGGCGGAATGCGAAGGCAACATTCGCAGGCCTACCTGTTGCGCGCCGGCGGCGACGGTGCCGCCGCCGCGGACATTCTCGGTTCCGCAGTTCGTACATCGACTTACGACCGCCGGCCGACCGGCGGCTGTGATCGCCGGCGTGGGATTGGCCATGGCTTGTTCTTCCTGGCAGCAAGAACAGTAGCAGGAGTTCCCAGCCTTCTGGCCCGGCTCGCTGCCGGGAGGAGTCGGGTTGCACAGACCCTTTGCGGGAACGGGCACGGGCTCTGCGGGAGCTTCGTCATAGGCAATATTCGCGCCTGAAACCCGGAGTTCGCCCGGAGCCTGCGAGATAAACGTTAAAGGAACGGAATTGAAAGCCTGCGCTTGGACCGAAATTTGGTCCGCTGCCAGGGCAGTACCCGGCGGCAGGATGAGATGAACTTCGGCTTGTGCCGACGCATCGGGCACTGTCCCGTTAGCGGCGTGCTGCGGAAAGTCTCTCACACCGATAGCGAGTTGCACGGGCGGTCCAGCCTCGGAATTGTCTTTTGCAAGGTAATGAACTTCCACGCGAGGGACATCCTGCGTACTCGATGTCAGTTCTACCGCACGCCCTTCAACCGCAACCGTGAACGATTTCCCGGCGGTGAGTTCGACAGGTTGAACCAACACAGCAGGCTGGCTTGCCGGATTCTTCAGTACGGTTGTTCCACCGACGGTTGTTATTACGATCGCAGGGCTTTGCGCTGCCGCGCTCCACTGCGATAAGCCTCCGCGGCCATCCTGACTCTCCAGATCGCCGTTCGACACGGCCTGCGACGTGGCAGACATAGAAACTTCAGCAATTCCCGCTATGACGCCTGCGGGAGAACTAAAGCGAACCTCGGCTTGCTCGGCGCCTGCCGGAGCAATCAGTCGGGCGCTGTGAATTGGCAAAATCGGGCCAGTGCGCGACGGACCCTCAATTTTGATGGGCACCGTGTCGGTTTGAACCGCTCCACAGTTCTGGCCCAGCCAGAAGACCTCGGCCACAGCGCCAGAATCCGAGGCGAGCCCCTTAAAGCTGAACGTATAGCTCGAACTTTCCGCGACCGGAACGACTTGGGAGAATGCCGTAGCCGTCTCATTAGCCGTAAGGTCTGAGACATTCGAGCGATGGCCAAGCACGAGCACCAATCCGGGAGGCGACACCTCCGGCAGGCAGAACAATGCGGTTTGGCCGGAAGTTACGGTCCACTCGGCCGCCAAGCGGACGCCAACGGGGAAGACGACTAGATCGCCCGCGCTGGAGAAGAAGGAGCCACCTCTTAATGAGCCCACATCGATGTTTAATGGGTCCTCGAAGATCGATGTCACCCCTGCATAGATCCTGTCACCTTGAGGAGAAATGGCGATTGCCGAAGGCGGGCCCGGCAGCGTGACAGGAGATTCCACCGTGTGGCGATCCAGGTCAACCACGTTCACGCCGTTCACGGTGTTTACCGTTTCCGAAGCCAGAGTAGCCACGAAGACACGAGTTCCATCGGGCGAGAGCGCCAGTCCCACCGGTTCGCCTGGCAGATTTATGGATGAGCTGCGTTGGCTACTGGTATCGATGAGGCTGAGGGAGTTGTCTCCGGTGTTGCCGACAATGGCGAGGCCGCCATCAGGCGTGAGAACAAACGGACCCGGCAGCGCGCCGGTCGGGACGTCAGTCCGGTCTTTCGACGCAACGTCGATCACGCTGAGCTTGTTTGCAGCCGGCACGGTTGCGTAAAGCCGGCTTCCGTCGGGGGACACAGCAATCGCAGCGGCGACTGAGTTCGAGGAAAGGTTTGGGTCAACCAAAAGGACATTGACGTCCTGGGTTGCGAGAGTGGAGCGGCCGAGCGCGACTTGCTCTAGCTTGACGGTAGAAAGACCGACGATCGCCGGACTCGTCGTGGTGGCGTAAATCATGGACCCGTCGGGACTCAGCGCGAGACCGGAACCAAAGGTAGCGAAGGGCAACTTGAGCTGCGCAAACGCAGCCAGCGGCAGCGAGCCAAGTTCAGTCCACGTTGTGGCATCGAGCAGATCAAGGCTGGACGGCCCCAGCGCGTAAATGCGGCTGCCGTCGGGATGGACTGCGACCGCTTGGACGCCTCCTTGCTGCAAGTTGGTCAGTTGCAAGGACGCCTTGACTTCATCGCAAATCACGCTGACCACACCCAGCCGGGCGGTACTCCCGCTGTTGAGGCCGACGTAAACCCAGCGACCGTCGGGGGAGGTTACGATTCCCCCGATACCGCCCGGCACGGAAATCGAAAAGGGCGCGCCAACCGCATTGCCGACTACGCTCCATGCGGAAAAATCTCCGTTCGCCAGCTGCTCGCCCTTGGGCTGTGGCGTGTAGGCGGCTTCGGTATAGGCATTCACGGAGCGCGATAGTGCGGAGGGATCGAGAGCGAAGTCAACACGGCCCAAGGGCTGAAACTGGTCGAGCCCAACGCGCACTGCCTGTTGCCCTTCTCCCACTTGCAGCTCAATAGGAACCTGAAAGCGTTCCGGCGTGCTTCTCAGGCGCAGATACGCCATTAGTCCGCCAGAGGCCTTCGCGCTGGTTACGGTGCGCCAGGAAAATCCGCCATCCTGGGTTTGCTGCAGGGGCGTTGTATCCGCCGGGGCCTGTTGCACACTCCAGCGGGCTTCGCCCTCGAGGCACTGCAGCACCACCCAATAACGTTGCTGATTTTTGTCCTGAAAGTGAAACTCAGAGGCGAGGGGCACGTTGACCCAGGTGGGCTGAGCGGCGACGGTTCCGTCCAACGTGAAGCCTACCGGCGATGGCAGCAGCGAGGACGAATCGGGTTTGCCGTCTAAATCTCCCCGCAGGTCGAGCGCCAGCCGTGCGATGCGCGACACCGCGGTGAGCAGAAGGTCGATGCCTGTCGCCCCCAGAGCGGTCGCCAGCGAGAGCATCTGCGCCGGGGACACGCTGGGGGAAATGTTCGCGATGTCTCCCGGCGTCACAATGCCCGTCGGTCCATAGACGATCCTCGTCCCGTCGAAGGCGCCCTTCACGCTGGTTGAGGAACCTCCGGAGACTGCCATTGCGGTGGCCGGCAACTTTAGGCTGAGTCCTCCAGCACTGGCCTTCGGAGTTGTGCTGTAGTCGTAGGGGAGCACGACCTCTTTCACGCCGTCCGGCTGCAAGTTCGCCTGAAGGACGTATTCAACCTCCAGATCGAGGTTCAGGCGGCACACATTATCGGAATGCAGCACAATTGGAAGCTGGTAGAAGCCGTTTTGCTTGTCAGCCTTCAGCAAGAAAGCCTGGAGAACCGTGGTGAAGTCCGGAGAAGTCTCAGCTACCGCCAGTTCACCGAGGCGGGTCCAGAAAGGAGGCAGAGCTCCCAAGCGCACGGTGAGGTTGGTCGGATGCGAGAGGACGGTAACGGATCGCACAGTGCCGGTCGTAGACGTGAGCTTAAACTTGCTTACAGTAAGTCCGGGGAGGATGCCGCTGGCGGGAAGTTTAAATGGAGTGTCGCCAGGGGTCTTGATCGCTCCGTTGCTGTTGATCTCGACGTACAGGCCTCCCATGTCCACTTGCAGACCGGCGTTAGTCAGACTGGGATCTGTGACTGAGTACAGTGTTCGCCGCTTGTGAAAGTCCACCTCATTGCTCGGGTTCTTGGTTGCACCGAGATCGCCCTGGCCGTTGACAAAGGAGACCGTCTCGGTGAACAAGGTTGTGCCCGCGGCGGCAGTCGGAGTCGCCTTGAGCGTCGCCTTGGTCACCAGGGCATTTTGCGGCAAGCTCCGCCATTGCAGGGTTACATCCCCTTCAAAAGCGTCGTTACTGCCGTCGTAATGGTCAGTCAGCTTCATCTTCGGGTCGAGTTTCCGCTTCCATCAGGTCCGCACCGCCTTCGACCGAGCGCCACCCGCGGTGGCGCCCGTAAAGAAGCTCAGGGGGTTCCCAAGCGATCACCGGAACGGACACGCGCTCGTGCCCTAACCTCTGGAACCGTTTAGACCTTCAGCAGAACCATCAACTTTGCCTCCTTATCAAAATCTGGAGGAACCGGCGCGCCGGACGCCTTGAGGGCCGCTGGATAATCGGGAGCACCAATCAGCTTGACCCCTACCGTGTCAAAATCAAAGTGCACAACCTGAATCTTGCTGGGCGCGTCAGTCGGAGCCTGCGGCGCCTGCGGCGCCGGTTCGCGGCCAATGGGGATCCTAAGGATGGGGCCTTGCCGAAGGCACGGGTCTGTGTCACTGTCCTGCCACGGATAGTTGATGGTCTTGCGGGGTTGCATCTTGAGCCAGATATCATCCCAGTCGCCACGGCCTTTCAACTCCTTGACCGATCTCTTTTCGCCGCAGCACTTCTCAAACCACGGCGAGTGGCAATACTGGTCGGGATCGAACTGGTCGTTTGGGCTGCTGAAAAAGGCAGTCCAGAAGTCGGTTTCCAGGTCGTCCAAACTGGTGGTGTCGGTATACTGAATTTTGTAGCGGTCCAGCATGTCGGCGAAGGGAATCTTGTAAGGCGTGCTGTCCGGTGGTTCGATGTCAACCACCGTCGGCGGACTGCCCGGAATCCGTATTCGCTTCTCGCTGGTGTGATAGAGGTACATGTTGACGAAGCGGTCGCTTTCTTCCTGGATGGTTTCGCCTTTGGCGCAGACAGCCTCGAAGTAATCTAACTGGTAGACGTCGACCAGCGGAAAGTTGTGAAGACTGTGTTTGATGAGCTTTTCCTCGCACGTGCGAAGGCGCTTAAAGATCATCTGGTAACCAGTCCGCCCTGGGATTGCAGCCAGTATCTTGTCGATAATCGCCTGCGTTAACTGGCCGGGGGTCTGGCCGCCGAGGGTGTCGGCATCACCGGCGTGCTGCACATTGTTGATCTGACCTACCGCCGTCTGGATCTGCGACGCAATGTCCTTTTTGACGTCCACCTGAACGTCATTCCAGTCTCCGGATGTAATCAGATCGCCGGGATTGCGCTGAACGTAAGGTTGAATGTCGGTTCCCATGTTGTCTTCTCCTTTGCGAGTTAGCATTCAGTTCTTGGGTAGGGCACGGCAGCCCGGCCCCCATCGGAGGCTCTGCCGTTCATCATTGGCGCTACGCCGAGATAAAGCGGCCCCTGACTCACGAGTTCACCTTTCTTCTTCTCCCTCCACGGCTAAACGACATCGCCAACGCCGAAGCCCGTAGCGACTTCGGCGCGATCACGTGAGACCTCGGCGCGGACACCCGCTGCCTTGGCATGGAGGACCCCTACGGGCTGAGGCCGAAGAACCTTTTCAGTAAGCGCCGGCAGTGGATCTTCCCCGCCCGTCGTAATGCGGCCTGCCAGCGCGATTGCCCGCGCATTCTCAAATCGCGCTGCCGCGTACCCGATGGTCACGTCATAGCGCGCGGGGCCGGCCCGACGCACCGTGACCTCAATGCTGTTGCCCCATACCCCGGGCTGGCGGGCGCTCAGCTCGATCAGCCCTGTCACGCCCTGCTCAGCGAGGTACATCTTGGCCGCGGCATTGACGCTCCCCAAGGTAAGGGTGCGAGCGCGGGGATGGCGAAAGGGAGCGGTCATCTCTTCCCATCCCAGCGGAGGATTGGGCTGGGTCAGGAATTTGGCCGACACCAGCTTCGAACCCTTATCCTTTTCGTTGATGCGGTTGACGAGATAGTCGGGATCACCATCCGGCCCACTAAGGACGCTTGACTCCAGAACGGTGCCGGGAAAACTTTCCGGAGCGTTTCCGGGCAGCGCAAATCTGGCTTGATCGAACCGCGCACCGTACCGCTCGGGCAGGTCGCTCGGAAGGTTAAGAACGAACGCGCCCGGCTGGTAACGCGGCCACGCCAGTCGAAGCTCGACGGTCGGTCCGCTTAGCGGAGGTGGTGGCGCGAACAAAGTTCGCTCGCAATCCGGCGGACCTTGTGCAAATCGGCTGACGTCAAAGATTCCGTACTCCCGGCACACTGCTCCAGCGAAGTGCGCCCGGTCGAAATGGTTGAAGTCGAAACGCGCGTTGTTGCAACTTAGATAAATCCAGTTGGACCTGCCGCGTGGCAACCTGAGCGCGTCCCCTTTGTTCATACTGTCAGCCAGAACGAATTGTGAGGGCCTGCTATTGACCTGGAACAGAAGGCTGTCGTCCCCTATGGCGGCGCCAATCGTGACAGTGGAATAGGATTCGTCGATTACGGTCCCATCAGGGGCAGCCTGCGACAGGGTCACGTCGTATATGGGCGAAATTTCTTCCACGATCATGGCGGGAGGTGTGCTTTCGCCGGGATAGAGCGGCCCCTCTACTACCACCGCGCGATCGACGTAGGCTGCAGGCGGTATCCCGGCACCGGGACGCAACAGGACCTGAAGCGCACCGGCGCCGTCCACCAGGTGAGCCCCAGACGCATCAACGAGCACCCTTCCCTTCAACCTGACGCTGCTGCCATCCGCCGGAGGTAGGTTTATTGGTTCGGAAAGGGCGGCGAGCACTACGCTGACTGTGATCTGGTCTCCACTCTCCCCCCGTTGTCTGGCACGCAGGATTGCGATTGCGGAAGAATCCGGATTGTTCAGTTGGAGTGAGGCCCAGTCATCCTGGCGTCCTCCGGTGAGGTGGCGGGCATTGGAGAATGGCACCCAGACTTGCGTGCCCAGCGGGCCGGCCTGAACCTGAGAGCCGGGGACGACCTTACAATGGCCGTCGACCGCAACTAAGCGGACCTGGATTCCGGAGTCGCTGCTGCGCGCAAGGCGGAGGCGCTCTCCCGGTCGAATCGTTGACATCGCACGGACGCGCATTCTCGAGCTAAGGTTCACGATTTCTGCTCCACCTTCGCCCTGAGGAGCGATGACCTCGACCTCTAGGTCCGACTCCGCAGCGCCGTCGTTGTGCAATGTCCATTGATCGCCGTGCCGAACGCTGCGCGGCTGCTCCATGACCGGAGTGGCGGGATACTCAACGAGTTCCAGGGCCCGGAGCGGCAATACTTCGAGGCGACTGCTGTTACCGGCGCTTGGTGAATTCAGTTGCAAATGGTTTTGTTCTGTAACAGAGGCCACGCCCGGCAAGACAGCATTAATCTTGGCTTCGATTTCATCGGCGAAGGTCTGATCCGGAGCAGCGCCGGCAAGGTCCACGTCCACGGGACGGTCGCCATCGACGGCCAGGCGCAGTACGGGGCGCTCAGCAAGATCTACCCCGGCGCGCAGGTCGACCGTGCCCTCAATCACGGCAGAAACTGGATCGCTCCCAGTGCTTACTGCGGGCACATCGCCAAACAAGACCTGCCGTGCGTCGCTCGCGGTGTAAGGTTGGAGATCCAGCCGGCCTGCCGACCCGACCGTTACCGAAGTGAGGATCAGGTGAGTGCCGTCGTCGCTGGCTACAGTCTTGGCAAGCGCATCATTGATAGATTTTTCGATGGTAGCCAGTGTTACGTGAGAGACATCGGCTGCCCCCTTGGCGCAGTCCACAGATACGGGCTGACCGCCATCCACTGCAATCTGCAGGAACCGTGCGGTGCTGAGGTTCACCCCGCCAGTGAGCGGCGGAGTACCCACCAGTCGCGCTGGCATCGGGTCTGATCCTTGATACTTGCGGGGTGGGCGGATTCCGAGAACAAGCTGGGTAGCGTCAGGGCCTGCCGGGGTTGCAATCTCAATCTCGCTGCTCGTCCCGATTTTCGCAGAAGTCAAGACCACCCGCTTTCCGTCCGAGGTCGCCACATTGCTGCCCAACGCGATATTGATGCTGGTGATAATTTCATTTGCGGTAGTGTGCGCCGTTTCCAGGCCTGTGCAAACGATCTCAACGGGTGCTGCGCCGTCCACGCCGATCTTCAGGTGGTTCGCGGCGCTGAGATCGATGCCGGTGCTCACGTCGATCGTGCCCGTGAATGTGACACGTGTGCCTTCAACTCCGCGTACTGTGACAGGCTCGGTTCCGAGAAGAGGCTGCAACGCGTCGGCGCCCCTCGCCGGGTCGAAGGCAATACGGCTGCCTGCACCGGTCGTGGAGGATGTGAGAAAGAGATGCCGTCCATCATGAGATGCGATGTCTTTTGATGGCAGCGCTGCATTCACAGCAGCCACAAGCTCATCGAGTAGGGCAACGCGAGGCCGCGGACTCATCGCGGCACAATCGATGTCCACGGGATTTCCGCCGTCGATGCTGATTCGTAAGTATCGTGTTTGGCGCAAGTCCACGCCCCGGCTCAAGTCAACGCTTCCCTCGACTCGCGCTTGCGTTGCGGAAGTGCCGGTCGCCTGGGCGCGGAGAACGCCAAGGACAGTCTTCGCCGCTTCGTTGCTCACGAAGGCTCGGGAGAGAAAACGTCTCCGTCGAAGCGATAGCAACGGCGAAATCTCCAGCCGGCTCGCGGCCCCGACGGTGGGTGACGTAAGAACAAGATGAGACCCGTCGATGGATGCTACTCCGGCACCTAGCGCCGCGTTAAAGGCGGTTACGAGTTCGGGCAGTTTAACGGCCCTCGGATCCTGGGCGGCACTGCGCGCATCCACGACCACGGGTGGACCACCGTCAACTGCCACCTGCACCAGGTGAACGCCGCCTAAGTCAACACCGTTGTCCTTTACGGTATTGCCCCCTGGGTCCTGGTGCTGCGTAAGGTCCGGCGTTCCCGATATGCGGGCAGCCGTGGCTGCCGACCCCAGGTAGATCCGCGGAGCGATCCCTAGTACGTCCAGGGTTGCATCTCCCTCCCCGTCTGGTTCGATTGCGACTTCGCCCGCTGCTCCCACTTGAAGGGAGGAGACGCTGATACTCCGGCCGGCCAGGTTCGCGACAGGCGCCTGAACTGCGGCATTGATCGCGGCGATGATCTCGATGGCCTGGGTCCGGCTCGGATTCGCTCCGGCGCAATCGACGGTGAGAGACTTGCCGTCGATTCTCAGCCTGACATTGTGACACAGGCTGAGGTCGACGCCTTGTCGAAGATCACTGAGCCCAACCAGTTTGGCCGGCGCTTGGTCGCTGCCCGTGTATGCGGCGGGAACGTCGCCAAACAGAAGCACGGTCGCATCGGCAGAGGCCGGCGACTGAAAGACGATGCTACCGGCCAGCCCTATGGTCTGCGATTTGAGCGTCAGGAAATGGCCGTCGTGAGACGCGATCGGCCCTCCCAATGCCGCATTAATGGCATCGCGAATCTCGTCCAGGGTGGTTGCTGTCGGCGTCGCGCCCGTGCAGTCCACTTCGACCAGCTTGGTGCCGTCGATAAGCAACCTGATGAAATGCAGGTCACGCAGGTTCGCGCCGCCGGATAGCTCTGCGGTACCAGTCACTCGAGCGGAGGTAGCGTCGCTGCCGTGCGCCACGTGAGCGGGTAGTCCGAGCAGGGACGGAGCAGCATCTCCGGTCATGTCCAGGATCTCCAAAGAGCTCCCCACGCCCACTGACGGCGAACTCAGCGTCAGGTGGTGTCCATCTTGCGTAGCGATTGTCGCTCCGGCAGCGTCATTGATCGCATTAGCAACCTCGTCGAGCGTGGCAGCGGTGACACTGCCAACATGCGATGCCAGATCGAGCGTTTGGGCGGCGCCGCCGTCCACTGCCCAGGACAAGATGGATCCGCCGCGCAAGTCGACCACTGCGCCGAGGTCCGACCGCCCCATGACGCGCGCGGGAAGTGACGGTGAACCCGACACTCGTGCAGCGCCAACTCCGAACAGCGCAGTGGCCGCATCGTCCCCACACGGTGGTTGGTCGATCCACTCATTGCCGGATCTTGACCACCACGTGTCCATGTCGCTGTATGCATCGGCAATCTCCAGAGCGAGCGCCTCGGCCACCACGCGAAAGATTCCCTGCACCGTAACCGTCCCATCCAGAAACGTCCGTACATACCGCTTCAGGTGTTCGCGGAACTCTTCGACGTCCTCATCGTCGCGGGGGGCCAAGGCGTAGAGCGAGGCAATGCGCGCCAAGTCCTCGATAATATCCTCGTTCCTGTCGGCCAGGTCCACCCAATGGGATTGCATCAGGGCGGCAAGCGAATTCTCGGCCTGCAACAGCTCATTCCCGAAGGCGTCCACGACGGAATACACCGCCGTGGGCCGCGGCAGGGCACGGAACGTGCCGGGAAGGTAGCCGAGAATGCGGTCCGTCTTAGTGGGCATTTCAGTGTTCCGTCAACACGATATCGGCAAGCTCCACATCAAGGGCGATGCTCCAATTCTCTCCATTGACCACGGCGACCACCTGGAACTGCCCTGCTTCAATCTCCGCATCCGTGGCACGCTGGCCGCTCGTTCCCTGCACCAGACTGCGGTCCGGAATCCGGTTTTCTGTCGGAGCGATGGGTGAGGCGTTTGTCAGTGTGGCGAGTAGCGCCGCGCGCAAGGCATTCGCATCGCCGGCGGGGGCCGAAGTAATGGTATTAAGTAACTCATCAACCAAGGGCTCGGCGCCAGGCCGGGCCAGGTCGGAACGCCAGGTGATGGCGTCGGCAACTGTGACGTTTTTTGGGTCTCCAACTTCCTTCACATTGTTGGCAACTGCAGCCAGCAACTCCTGACCCTTGGCGGGATCACCCGCTGCCAGACCGTCAACGTATTGCTGCAGGGCATCGATGATCTGATTAACCACCTTCACTTTGCCGTCCGCGGTGAGGCCCTTGGCGATCGTCACCGCCAGCCGCGGCTTAAAGAACACATAGCGTGCAACCAGCGAGGCCAGCACCCCGGCGGCCCGCGTCTCCTGGACGGCACTCTGCAAATTCACGAAACGCTCCGGCTTGGTATCTACCAGCAGGACCACGCTGCCGGGATCGGAGCGGTTTTCTGGAGGGCTATTGGGGTCCCAGACCTCATCCAGGTTGGCGCGCTCCTCGAACACCACTTGTGCGAGCGCCGCCAGGGTTGCCTTCCCCAGCCCCTGCAGTACCGCCTTAGCGCGGGCACGTAGGTCATCGTCACTCTCATCGTTCGCTCCCAGGATCGTGGCATCGAAGTTCGTGACCCGCGAAATCCCTGTAATGGCCTGCGCGAGCGTGGTGATTGCGCCTGATGGCACCACGCCCACCGCACCCTTCGACGCCACGCTGGCGCGTACCGGCACGTCGATGCGTACTTGGCCCCGCTGCAGAGTGCGCTGCTCGCTGGCAAGGAACGTCGCCTTCCCGTCCGCTGTGCTCAGCAACGTGCCCTCGGGAATGGTGATGTTTCCGTCGCCGACTGCGGGGTCGCGGAAGAACGTGACTAGCCCGCTGGCGTACTCCTTGGTCAGGCGCACGACACCGAGAATGGAGACAACCAGATCGAGCGCCTGGCCGGACGCGGTATCAACGAATCCTGACAGATACGCCTGGTTGATCTCCTGATAAACCGTGGCGATTTCGCGTCCAATCGCCTCGCTGATAGTTCGGGTAACGCTGCCGATGTTGATATCGCTCAGCGGCGAGAGTGAGTTGGGCAGGAAATAACCGACGTAAAAGCTGGTTTCGTCGTCAGGATGCTGGCCGCCACGTTGCCACTCGATGCCGTTGTCGCCCACTGAGAAGAGGTAGTCCACGCCGTTCTGAAAAACCTGATGGACGGGTGTGGGTTGGCCGTTCACCGTCACCGTGACCGTGCCTTTGACGCTGTGCACTGCACTGGCTGGTTTGGAGAGCGGGTAGAGGTCCTCCTTTACATCGAAGAAAATGGGCTCATTGACCACGCCTCCCACCATGGCGGTCAGAATGTCGTCCACGATCTCCGAGTACGGCCGATCGATGAGAGTGACAGTATCTGCGTTCACGGCGTCGGACCTCCTTGCAGGAAGAAGGGAAAGACCAGATTGATCGGCGTGTCGCTATCGATGGAGAGAAGCGAGACGGCGATGTCCATGCGGGTGCGGTCGCTTGCGTTCTGCGTGACGCTGATCGTCAGCACCCGCTGCACCCGCGGTTCCGCAGCCAGCGACTGCAAGACGAAGATCTTGGCGCGGTTGCGATTGGTGTCATTGTTGAGCTCGCCGATAAGCTCGGACAGTCGCGAACCGTAGTCCGGATGACCCAGGATTGCCATCTCACCCACGGGTGTCAGGAACCGCAGCAGAAGTGCCTGTTGCAGGTTCTCAGCGCCCTGCAGGGTCAGAAGATCGAACATGCTGGTCTGCGGGCGCTGGATGGTAAACAGATCACTGCCGCGATTTCGGTCGTACTGGGCCTCGAGATTCCCCAGCAATCGCAAATCGCTACCGAACCGTATGGTCTTGTCCGCCATGTTTTCGTTCACCCCTTATCGCCGTGCTTCGGTGTCGTAAGGCTTGCATTCTCACCTCGGTTGCTCGTGCTCATGGTGGCCACTGGTCGATCACATTCGTCGCCGCAGGTGGGCCCAGAATGGTCAAGATCCCCGGTGGACTGGGAATGTTGTCTCCCACACGCACCAAGGGCATGCCGCCCACGCTCACGCCGCTACTCCCCAGTGGCCCGATCACCAGTGGGTAAGGAAATCCCCAGACCGAGTTGATCATCAGGCACAGC
>Ga0335082_10003411_pt1 | contig 17273 bp, 15 predicted proteins | sample Lox_Sample_41_FD_206718 | JGI IMG/M metagenome (GOLD analysis project Ga0335082, IMG submission 206718) | Soil microbial communities from Loxahatchee National Wildlife Refuge, Florida, United States - Lox_Sample_4.1 | ecosystem: Environmental > Terrestrial > Soil > Wetlands | place: USA... | reverse complement strand
GGGTCGCGAAAGCGGATCTCGGTCTTCGCCGGATGGACGTTCACGTCGACGGCGTGCGGGTCGATCTCGAGAAAGAGCACATAGGCTGGGTGACGTTCGCCGTGAAGCACGTCGCGATAGGCTTCGCGCAGCGCGTGTGCAAGCAGCTTGTCTCGCACGAAGCGGCCGTTGACGTAGACGAACTGCGTGTCCCGGTTCGTGCGGGTATAGGCAGGCGAGCCTGCGAACCCCGAGACCTTCAGCACGCCGTTCGCGGAGACCGTGCGCATCGAGCGCGCGAACTCCTGCCCCAGAGCGGCTTCGACGCGCTTCGCAGCGTCGCCCGGTCCGAACCGGGCGACGACCCGGCCGTTGTGCTTCAGGCTGAGCGCAATTTCGGGGCGCGAAAGCGCCGCCCGCGTGAAGACTTCCTCGCAATGACCGAACTCGGTCGCCTCGCTCTTCAGGAACTTGCGCCGCGCCGGCGTGTTGTAGTACAGATCGTTCACCTCGACCGAAGTACCGGCCGGCTGCGCGGACGGCTCGACGCTGCCGATGCTTCCGCCCTCGGCGCGTATGGCGAAACCGCGGTCGGCCCCCGCCGAGCGACTCGCCAGGCCGACGCGCGCGACCGAGGCGATGCTCGCTAGGGCCTCACCGCGGAAACCGAGGGATCGCACCTGCTCCAGGTCGTCGAGCGAAGCGATCTTGCTGGTCGCGTGCCGCGCGAACGCCATCGGCAAATCATCCCGGGCGATACCGCTGCCGTTGTCGACGACGCGGATCTGCCTGATGCCCCCCTCCGAGAGCGTCACGCCGATTTCGGTTGCGCCCGAGTCGAAGCTGTTCTCCAGGAGCTCCTTGAGCACCGACGCGGGCCGGTCGACCACCTCGCCCGCGGCGATCTGGCTGATCAGCGTTTCGGGCAGGAGCCTGATGGAGGGCACGTTGCAGTTCTTCCGGATTGATGCGATCGACGCGCCAATTATATGTGACACGGTAGAATGCGGCCGGTGGAACTCCTGCTCTCCGCCTTGGACCTCCTGGTCCACCTCGACCGGCACCTCGCCGCCGTGCTTCAGCAATACGGCGCGTGGATATACGTGATCCTCTTCGTCATCATCTTTTCCGAGACGGGGTTTGTCGTGACGCCCTTCCTGCCCGGGGACTCGCTGCTGTTCGTCGCCGGAGCGCTCGCGGCCGCTGGCGGCATGGACGTACACGTGCTGGCGCTGCTCCTGGTCGTGGCCGCGGTTCTCGGCAACACCGTGAACTATTCCATCGGCTACTACATCGGTCCCAGGGTTTTCCATTGGGAGACCTCGCGCTTTTTCAACCGCAGCGCCCTGGATCGCGCTCACGCGTTCTACGAGAAGCACGGGGGACTGACAGTCATCGTCACCCGCTTCGTGCCGATCTTGAGGACCTTCGCACCGTTCGTCGCGGGGATCGCGCGCATGACCTATCTGCGTTTTACCGTCTATAACTTCGCCGGAGCGCTCGCCTGGGTTCTGTCGCTGCTCTACGCGGGCTACTGGTTCGGGAACGTCTCCGTGGTGAAGCAGAATCTGAGCGCCGTGATCATCGGCGTCATCGTGCTGTCGGTGATGCCGCTTGCCTTCGAGTACATCAGGTCGCGTCTGGCGCGGGCCAGGCTTTGAGCGGGGCGGTCAGCGGATCGCCGCAAGGGTGGGCGGCGCGCGCAGCGGCGGGTTCTTCGCGACGTAGCTCTTGACCCCACGCAGGATCGCGCGCGCGATCTTCTCCTGGTAAGCCTGGTTGTTGAGCCGTTTCTCCTCGTCGGGATTGCTGATGAACGCGGTCTCGACAAGGACGGAGGGAATTTGGGGGGCCTTCAGCACGGCGAAGCCGGCCTGCTCCACCCTTCCCCGGTGCAGGGAATTGATGTCACCCAGCTCGCCGAGCACCGCTCGCGCTAGCTTGAGACTGTCGCTGATCTGCTGAGTCAGGCTCAGGTCTGCGATGGTCATCTTGAGGTAGGGATCCTTGCTCTTCACGTTGAAGCCGCCGATGAAGTCCGCCTGGTTCTCGCGCGCGGCGAGCTCGCGTGCCGCGACGCTGGTCGCGCCGCGCTCCGAGAGCGCGAATACCGATGAGCCCCGGGCGTGGGGCTTTACGAAAGAGTCCGCGTGAATCGAAACGAACACATCCGCATTCACGACCTGGGCTTTCTCGACGCGGGCCTTGAGATCGAGAAAGTAGTCTCCGTCGCGGATGAGCAGGGCGCGCATGTTGGGCTCGGAGTCGACCAGGGCCTTCAGCTTGCGCGCGATCAGCATCGTCACTGTCTTCTCGTAGGTGCCGCGGCGGCCCTTCGCCCCGGGGTCCTCGCCGCCGTGCCCGGCGTCGATGGCGACCGTGATGATGCGCTCCTTTGGCGGCTCGGTCCGTCTCGCCGGCGGCGCCTTGGGTGCCGTTTGCCCCTCGGTCTCGTTGCCGACGGACGGCTCCATCCTGGGCCCGGGTTTCTGCAGCAGCGTCAGTATCGGGTCTACCGGATGGGTGGGATAGATGTCGAGCACCAGCCGATGGCCGTATTCGCCGATCGGCGCCAGCGTGAAGATCTGCGGTTTGACCTCGGTCTTGAGGTCGAGCACGACCCGGACGACGCCGGGCTTGAAGCGCCCCACGCGAAGATTCCCGATATAGGGGTCGCTATCGGAAACCTTGCCGGCGAATGCCTGCTGCACGCTCGCAAAATCGACGCCCTCGAGATCGAGGACCAGGCGCTCGGGGTCCTTGATCGAGCTCATGCGGTGCTGCAGCGGCTCGGCGGATTCGAGCGTCACGCGCGTGTACTCGGGGGCAGGCCACACGCGCACAGCGCGCAGCGCCTCGAGGGACGGCGCCGCTGCGGCAGCGAGCCCGGTCGAGAGCAGGGCAGCGAGCGCGAGCGCGCTCAGCCCTCGCGGCAACGGGCTAGGCATTGCTCCCCCGGCACGGTGTGAGCGCGTGCATGGATCTGCCGCCCCTCGCCCGAGTAGCGGAGTGTGATCTCGAGGTCGGGTTCCGGCAGCAGGTCACCGGCCCGTTCCGGCCACTCGACCAGGCAGACTCCATCTCCCTGGAAATAGTCCGCCAGACCAGCGTCTGCAAACTCGTTCGCATTCAGGAATCGATAAAAATCAAAGTGGTACAAGTTTAATCTAGAAACGACGTAAAGTTCAACCAGGGTGTAGGTGGGGCTTTTCACCCTGTCTTGGACGCCGAGGGCGCGCAGCAATCCACGGATCAGAGTCGATTTTCCGCTGCCGAGTTCACCCTGCAGGTAGATGCGCATTCCTGGCCTGATGCACGCCGCGAGGCGCGACCCGAGGCGGGCTGTGGCATCCGCGTCGGCGAGATGCGCGCTCCAGTGCGATTTCGCCGTCGGCTGGATATGATCTGCGGGATGGGTCATGTAGGAAGAACAAGGCACCCGCGCCGTCTGCGGGCGACGCAGCTCGCCGCGCTCGCGGCGAAAGTGAAGTTCTGGGGACGCGAGCTGGGATTCCAGGCGGTAGGAATCGCCGACACCGACCTATCCGCGGCGGAACCCCGCCTTGCCGCGTGGCTCGCATCCGGCTTCTCGGGCGAGCTCGATTATATGCGAAAGCACGGTGCGAAAAGGACTCGGCCCGCGGCGCTGGTTCCCGGAACCGTGCGCGTAATCTCGGCGCGAATGGACTACCGGCCGCCTGCGGTCGACAGCGACGGCGTTCTCGCCGACGGCGACAAGGCGTTCGTCGCGCGCTACGCGCTTGGGCGCGACTACCACAAGGTCCTACGGGGGCGGCTGCAGCGCCTCGCCGACGGGATCGCCGAGGAAATCGGCCCGTTCGGGTACCGCGTGTTTACCGACTCAGCGCCCGTGATGGAGGTCGAGCTGGCGCGCAAGGCGGGCCTGGGCTGGAGGGGCAAGCACACGCTGCTGATTGCGCGCGACGCAGGCTCGCTGTTTTTTCTGGGGGACATCTACACCGACCTTCCGCTGCCCGTGGACGCGCCGGTTCGCGCGTACTGCGGCAGTTGCAGGAAGTGCATCGATGTTTGCCCCACCGGCGCCATCGTCGCGCCTTACCGGCTGGACGCGAGGCGCTGCATTTCGTACCTGACGATAGAGCTCAAGGGAAGCATCCCGGTCGAGCTGCGGCCGCTCATCGGCAACCGGGTGTACGGCTGCGACGATTGCCAGCTCGCGTGTCCGTGGAACCGCTACGCGAGGATCTCGCCCGAGGCCGATTTCCGCGTGAGAAACGGCCTCGACGCCGCGCAGCTGACCGAGCTCTTCGCCTGGAGCGAGGCGGAGTTTCGCAGCCGCATGGCGGGCAGCGCCATCCTCCGGATAGGCTATGAACGCTGGCTGCGCAATCTCGCGGTGGGCCTGGGCAACGCTCCGAAGAGCGACGGCGCGGTCGCGGCCCTGCGCGCGCGCGCGCAGCACTCCTCCGCGCTGGTCCGCGAGCACGTCGCCTGGGCGCTCGAGCGCCAGGGCAGGGCGGCATCGGAACCTCTGCTATAATTCGTCTCTATTCCGCATTATCAGTCCCATCGTTTGTCCAGCTTTGCTGACCTGAACCTCCTGCCCGAGCTGCTCAAGGCGGTTGCCGAGCAGGGATATACGGAACCTACTCCTATTCAGGCGCAGGCCATCCCGCTTGTGCTTCAGGGCCGCGACGTGCTGGGCGGCGCGCAGACGGGGACTGGAAAGACGGCGGGATTCACGCTGCCGCTGCTGCACCGGCTGGCCCGCCATGCCAACGCGAGCGCCTCCCCGGCGCGGCATCCCGTGCGCGCGCTGATACTCACGCCGACGCGCGAGCTCGCAGCGCAGGTCGAAGAAAGCGTGCGCACCTACGGCAAATACCTCGCGCTCCGCAGCACGGTCGTGTTCGGCGGCGTCGACATCAAGCCGCAGGTCGCGGAGCTGCGCCGCGGCGTCGAGTTCCTCGTTGCCACCCCGGGGCGCCTGCTCGACCACGTCCAGCAGAAGACAGTGAACCTGCAGCAGGTCGAGGCCTTCGTGCTCGACGAGGCCGACCGCATGCTCGACATGGGCTTCATACCGGACGTGCGGCGCATCATCGCTCTCCTGCCCAAGCAGCGGCAGAACCTGCTGTTCTCCGCGACCCTGACCCAGGACATCCGCACGCTCGCCGATTCGTTCCTGCACGCGCCGGTGCTGGTGCAGGTCGCCCCTCAGAATACCGCGGCGGAGTCGGTGCGCCACGTGGTACATCCGGTCCGCCGGGAGCGCAAGCGCGAGCTGCTCGCCTACCTGGTGCAGTCGCGCGAGCTGCGCCAGGTTCTGGTATTCACCTCCACGCGCATAGGCGCAAATCGGCTGGCGTACCAGCTGAACCGCGACGGCATCCATACGACCGCGATCCACGGGGACAAGAGCCAGCCGGAGCGGTTGCAGGCTCTCGACGATTTCAAGTCGGGGAAGGTCCGCGTTCTCGTGGCAACCGACGTCGCCGCGCGCGGCCTGGACATCGAGGACCTGCCTCACGTCGTCAATTTCGAGCTGCCCGGCGCGCCCGAGGACTACGTACACCGCATCGGCCGCACCGGCCGGGCCGGAGCGAGCGGCGAGGCGATCTCCCTGGTCTGCGCCGAGGAGCACGAACGGCTGGAGGCGATCGAGAAGACGATCCGGCTGAGTATCCCGAGGAAGATCGTCCCGGGCTTCGAACCCGACGGGAGGGTCGCCCCGTCGATGATGAGCAAGCCGACGGGGCGCTCCGACGCGCAGGACCGCCGGCCGCGACACGGCGACCGCGATCGCCTCACTCGCGCGCCCCAGCCGGCAAAGAACGCCGATCCGATTTTCAGCTCACCCTACCAGCCGGCGCCCGCCGCGGCAGCGCCCAGCCGGCCCGCTTTGGCGCCGCGGCCGGCGCGCCAGGTGGCCGCCCTTCTCGGCGGCCTGCCCAAGGGGAAGTAGCGCTAGCTTTCCGCCCGGAACGGGCTGTGCTCGTTCAGCTCGTCCACGTAGCGCTCGATTCCCTTCGATTCTCGTGCAAGGAATTTCTCGACCGCATCCGAGAACTCGGGGTGGCGCAGCCAGTGAGCCGACCATGTCCGGGTCGGCATGAAGCCGCGAGCGAGCTTGTGCTCGCCCTGCGCTCCGCCCTCGAACACACGTATGCCGCGCTCGATGCAGAACTCGAGCGCCTGGTAGTAGCAGGTTTCGAAGTGCAGCAGCGGGATATGGGATACCGAGCCCCAATAGCGCCCGTAGAACACGTCCTTCGAAAAGATGTTCAACGCGCTTGCGACCGGCTTTCCATCGAGTTCGGCCAGCACCATGAGCACGTGCTCGGGGAGGGATTCGCCGATGCGTCTGAAGAAGTCGAGGTTGAGATAGGGCGTGGAATGGTGCGCGCGGTAGGTGCCGTTGTAGCAGCGGGTGAAGAATCGCCAATGCTCGTCCGTGATCTCGCTCCCGACCAGCCGGCGCAGTCGTACCCCCGTGTCCTGGACGCGGCGCCTCTCCTGACGGATCTTCTTGCGCTTTGCCGAGGCGAGCTCGCCGAGGAACTGATCGAAGCTCGCGTAGCCTCGATTCTCCCAGTGAAACTGCACCGCGCTGCGAAGCATCATCCCCTCGGATTCCATTTCGCGAGCCTCGGGCTCGGCCGGAAAGAGCACGTGGAGGGAGGACAATTCGAGCGCGAGCCCGAGGGCGGCGCGGACGAGCAGCAACCGCGTCGCGGCATCCCGTGCGAGGAGCCTTGGCCCGGTGACGGGCGAGAACGGCACCGCGGCGAGGAGCTTGGGATAGTACGCGAGCCCGCTGCGGTGGTATGCGTCCGCCCAGGCCCAGTCGAAGACGTATTCGCCGTACGAGTGGGTCTTCGCGTAGAGCGGCATCGCGCCCACCAGCGACGCGTCGTGCCACAGGGTGAGGTAGCGGGGAGACCAGCCGGTGTCGTCGCAGGCGCAACGGGTCTCGTGGAGCGCGTGGAGGAACTCGTGCCGCAGGAAAGGGTGGCCCGCAGCGAGCGCATTCCAGGCCTCAGGCTCGATCGCCCGAAGCGAATCGGCGATTCTCAGTATGGGAGCGTCTTCCTTCAAGCGGAGCGTCGCACGGTGGCGAAATGCCGTCCGATTATACGCAGCGCGGGACTCCACTTCCCGAGGTAGACTTCTCCGATGGCGAACATAGTCAAGATCGCGGTCGCCCAGATCAACTGCGTCGTCGGCGATCTCGCCGGCAATGCCGCCAAGATCCTGCGCTATTGCGAGGAGGCGCGCGCTGCCGGCGCGAGCCTCCTGCTGACGCCGGAGCTCGCGCTGTGCGGCTATCCGCCCGAAGACCTACTGCTACGCGAGGGCTTCTACCGAGACTGCGCCAGCGCTCTTGAACGCCTCGCCCGGGAGGTGAAAGGAATCACGCTCATTGTTGGCCACCCGCATCAGGATGAGGGGAAACGCCACAACGCGGCCTCGGTCGTGCGCGAAGGAAAAATCGTGGGCACCTATTACAAACAAGCCCTGCCCAATTACACCGTCTTCGACGAGGAGCGCTATTTCGATCCCGGCGATCGGCCCTGCGTTTTCCAGGTAGGGGAAACGCGCTTCGGCCTGAACATTTGCGAGGACACCTGGGGCCCCCTTGGGCCGCTCAAAACACGCCCGGACGACGTCCAGCTCGGCATCAATATCTGCGCCGACGCCTGGGAGGCCAAAGCGCCCAAGGCGGCCCGAGGGGCGGGCGCCCAGGTTCTGCTGGTGCTGAACGCCTCGCCTTACCACATGGGCAAGCAGGCATCGCGCTATGACGTGATGCGCGAGCGCGTAGCCGAGACCGGCATGGCGCTCGTCTACGCAAACATGGTGGGCGGCCAAGACGAGCTGGTGTTCGACGGCGCCTCGTTCGCGCTCGACAGGCAAGGTGAGGTGGTTGGTCAGCTACCGCGCTTCGAGGAGGCGCTCGGTTTTGTGACCTTCGCTGATGGCGAGGCCCTGCGCGGCGCCATCGCCGAAGCGGAATCCCTCGAAGCCGAGGTCTACAAGGCCCTGTGCCTGGGCGTTCGTGACTACGTTGGCAAGAATCGTTTCCCCGGCGCGATTATCGGCTTGTCGGGCGGCGTGGATTCGGCGCTCACGCTATGCATCGCTCGCGATGCGCTGGGCGCCGAACGGGTGCGCGCAGTCCAGATGCCCTCCAAATATACAGCGCTGATGAGCCTGGAGGATTCTCGGGGGCTGGCGATGAATCTCGGGGTGCGCTACGACGAGATTCCCATCGGCCCCGCCTTCGACGCCTTCCTTGGGATGCTTGCGAAGGAGTTCGCGGGCAGGCCGGTCGACGCGACCGAGGAGAATCTGCAGGCCCGCATCCGGGGCACCCTGCTGATGGCCCTGTCGAACAAGTTCGGCACCATCGTGCTCACCACCGGCAACAAGTCCGAGATGGCGGTGGGCTACGCCACGCTGTACGGCGACATGGCGGGCGGGTTCGCCGTGATCAAGGACATCCTGAAGACGCTCGTCTACCGCCTGTGCGCGTACCGGAACGCCGTCGAGCGCGTGATCCCGGACCGCATTCTGACGCGCGCCCCGTCCGCGGAGCTCAGGCCCAACCAGACCGATCAGGACAGCTTGCCGCCCTACGACGTGCTCGATGCAATCGTCTCGGGGTATATGGAAAACGACCTGAGCCCGGCGGAGATGGTGGGCCGCGGTCTCGACGCCGGGAGCGTCAAGCGGGTCGTGGAAATGATCCACCGCAGCGAGTACAAGCGGCGGCAGGCTCCGATCGGAATCAGGATCACACACCGCGGCTTCGGCAAGGATTGGCGCTACCCGATCACCTCGCGCTACCGAGAGCCGTACGAATAGCCGGCATCCACGCCGAATGGGTATACTGATCGGCGCAGGTCAACGCTGGAGGAAAGCCATGAAGAAGATCGAAGCCGTCGTGAAGCCTTTCAAGCTCGATGAGGTTCGCGAGGCGCTCGCCGAGGTCGGGGTCACGGGGCTGACCGTGACCGAAGTGAAGGGTTTCGGCCGCCAGAAAGGCCACACCGAGCTCTACCGTGGGGCCGAATACGTGGTGGACTTCCTCCCGAAAGTCAAGGTCGAGGTAGTGGTGACCGAGAAGATGCTCGACGGGGCGATTGAAGCAATCGTCAAGGCGGCGCGCACAGGCAAGATAGGCGACGGCAAGATCTTCGTGAGCACGGTGGAGCAGGTCGTGCGCATCCGGACCGGCGAAACCAACGAGGCCGCGGTCTAGCCCTGGCCTAGGACCGGAGCAGCACTAGCAGCGCGCCGCTCCCGCCCTGGTTCCGGGGCGCCTCACAGTAGGCGAGCACCTCGTCGCGCTTCAGCAGCCATAGCTGCACCTTTCCTCTGAGGACCGGCTCCTTCCCCGGGGAGCGCAGGCCTTTTCCGTGGACGACGCGGACGCAGCGCAGTCCGCGCTTGAGGCATCGTCCCAGAAAATCCGCTAGGGAGAGTCTCGCTTGGTCGCGGTTCATTCCGTGCAGGTCGAAGGCGTCCTGGACGACCCAGTGCCCGCGCTTGAGCTTGCGCAGCACATCGCCACCGAGGCCGGCGCGCAGGTACGACGGTTCCTCGCCGGTTTCGGTCGACTGCTCCCCCGATAGAGCGCCGTCCAGGCTTTCAGCGACGGTCTCGTGGCCGTCGAGCAGGGACTGGACTGGCACTGGCGGCGGCGCCTTGCCCCTGTGCAGGACGCGTGGCGCGGGCCTGATGGGGATGGTGTCGCGCACGGCTTGGCGAAACAGCGCGGCATCGTCTTCCGGGATCCCGCGGGTCGGGGGCTTACGCATGAGCGCCGCGCGGTGGTCCGCCCCGGCGGGCGGCCCTAGTGCATCCCGTCCAGAAACTTTTCCGCGTCCAGGGCCGCGATGCAGCCGCTCCCGGCGCTCGTGACCGCCTGGCGGTAGACATGGTCCTGCACGTCCCCGGCGGCGAAGACCCCGGGCACGCTGGTCGCGCTGGCATTGCCCTCGCTGCCTCCGCGGGTGAGGATGTAGCCGCCTTTCATGTCGAGCTGTCCCTCGAATATACGCGTATTGGGCGTATGGCCGACCGCGACGAACAGCCCATGCACGTCGAGCTTCTGCTGCGCGCCGCTATTGACGTCCTTGACCCGGATTCCGTTCACGCCCTTGGCGTCGCCCAGCACCTCCTCGAGCACATGGTTCCACCGCACCGAGACATTGCTCTTCTCGAGCAGCTTCTTCTGCAGGATCTTCTCGGCCCGAAATTTATCGCGGCGGTGAATGACCGTCACGTGGCGCGCGATGTTGGAAAGGTAGAGGGCTTCCTCGACCGCCGTGTTCCCGCCACCGACGACCGCGACATCCTGGCCCTTGTAGAAGAATCCATCGCAGGTTGCGCAGGCCGAAACCCCCTTTCCCATGAACGCCTTTTCCGATTCCAGCCCGAGATAGCGCGCCGAAGCACCGGTGGCGATGATCAGGGCGTCGCAGGTGTACTCGCTGGCGTCGCCCACGAGGCGGATCGGGCGCTCGGTCAAGTGCGCGGTGTGGATGTGATCGAACACGATCTCCGTCTCGAAGCGCTCCGCGTGCTTCTGGAAGCGCTCCATCAGCTCCGGTCCCTGAACGCCCATGCTGTCGGCGGGCCAGTTGTCGACGTCGGTCGTGGTCATGAGCTGGCCGCCCGGCTCCAGGCCCGCGATGACGACCGGCTTCAGGTTTGCGCGGGCCGCGTAGACCGCGGCCGTGTACCCTGCCGGACCGGAACCGAGAACGAGCAGGCGCGAATGTCTGGTTTTCTTGGACATAAATGACAGGGTGGGGACAGAAGCGCCGGAATTCAATCGTTCTCGCGCGGGCGATTATAACCCGGGATACTTGCGAGATTTCTCGCGCTTTCCCGCTGCGACGGGCCGCGACGGTCTGGTGATAAGATATGACGCCAGGATGTTCCTGGGAGGATGGTGAAATGACGGCCCCGGCCAGTGTGTCCATGCTGCTGTTGCGCAACGTGCCCCTGTTCTCGGTGCTGCCCGAGAACCAGCTGGCTTTGCTGACGAGCGCTGTCAGCAGAAAGAGCTTCCCTCGCGGCACGACCATCATCGCGACGGGGGACGTGACCGAATCACTCTACGTGATCATCTCCGGCCGCCTCAAGGTCATGATCAGCGACGACGAGGGCCGCGAGGTCATCCTGGCCATCCTGGGACCGAACGAGTTCTTCGGGGAGATGGGACTGATCGACGACGCACCCCGCTCGGCCAGCGTGGCCGCCCTCGAGGCGTGCGAGCTGCTGAGCCTCTCGAAGCGGGACTTCAAGCGTTGCCTGGCTGAGAATTTCGAGATGGCGATGACGGTCATGCGGGGGCTGGTAAAGCGGCTTCGGGAGGCCGACCAGAAGATCGGCAGCCTCGCCTTGATGGACGTCTATGGCCGGGTGGCCCACCTGCTCCTGGAGATGGCCGAGACGATCGACGGGCAGAAGGTGGTCACCAGGAAACTCGCCAAGCAGGACATTGCCAAAATGATCGGAGCGTCGCGCGAGATGGTGAGTCGGGTGATGAAGGACCTGCAGTCGGGAGGGTACATCGACGTGCGCCCGGGTTCGATCCACCTGCACGAATCCATCCTTACGATCGATTGAGGGGGCGATCGGAGTACCCGGCAACTGAGGCAATTTGAAACGGACCCAGGCACCACTTCCCAGCAAGGTCGCGGCGCTGCTGCGCGAATCGCGACTGTTCGTCCTCGTCGCGGCGGCGCTTTATCTCTCGCTCATCCTCGGAACTTTCAACCGCGCTGACCCGGGGTGGTCGCACAGCGTTGCGGCCGGGGAAATCCGCAACCTGGGCGGCAAGGTCGGGGCCTGGATCGCCGACGGCCTGCTGTACCTCTTCGGCCTGTCGGCCTGGTGGTGGGTAGCGCTGCTCGGCCTTGCCGCAGTATGGACGTTGCGCCGCTTGGACGGGGGATCGGCGAGCGATCGTCGCTCCGTTGCCATAGCCATCGCTGGCTTCGTCGCCCTTCTGGTCGCTTCCAGCGGGGTCGAGGCGCTGCGGCTTCATTCGCTCAAGGTCGCGCTTCCCCTTGCTCCGGGGGGCATGATCGGTGACGTCGTCGCGAGGGTGCTGCAGTCCGGCTTCGGCTTCACCGGCGCGACGCTCATCCTGGTCGCGATCTTTGCAACGACGCTATCGCTGTTTACGGGCGTCTCGTGGCTCACGGTCATGGAGAAGTTGGGGGCTGGCCTCGAGCACGCCTGCCTCTGGACCTTAGAAAGGTTGCAGAGCTGGCAGGACCGCAAGGCCGGGGCGATCGCCGCCGAGCGGCGCGAAGCCGTGGTCGAGGAGAAGCGCGAACTGCTGATCGAGGAGCACGCACCGATCCGGATCGAGGCTCCGGTGGTGGACATCCCGAAGTCTTCTAGGGTACAGAAGGAGAGGCAGGAGCCGCTGTTCCGCGATCTACCCGATACGCCGCTCCCGCCGCTGAAGCTGCTCGACGAGGCGAGCAGCGACATCGAGGTCCTCTCCCCCGAGACGCTGGAGTACACCTCCCGGCTGATCGAAAAGAAGCTCGGCGACTTCGGCGTCCAGGTCAAGGTGCTCGCGGCCTACCCCGGGCCGGTCATCACGCGCTACGAGGTCGACCCGGCCGTGGGCGTGAAGGGCAGCCAGATCGTCAATCTGGTGAAGGATCTCGCGCGCGCTCTGTCCGTCTACAGCATCCGGGTCGTCGAGACGATTCCGGGCAAGTCCTGCATGGGGCTGGAGATCCCCAACCCTCACCGCCAGATCGTCCGCCTGTCCGAGATCGTGAGCTCGCGCGCCTACCACGACATGCACTCGCCGCTGACACTCGCGCTCGGCAAGGACATCGCCGGAAACCCCGTGGTCGCCGACCTCGCGAGGATGCCGCACCTGCTGGTCGCAGGGACGACGGGGTCGGGCAAGTCGGTCGCCCTCAACGCGATGATCCTGTCGATTCTGTACAAGACGGAGCCGCGCGAAGCAAGGCTGGTAATGGTCGATCCGAAGATGCTCGAGCTGTCTGCCTACCAGGGAATTCCGCACCTGCTGGCCCCCGTCGTGACCGACATGCGCCAGGCGGCGAACGCGCTCAACTGGTGCATGGGGGAGGTCGAGCGGCGCTACCGGCTGATGACCTGGGTTTCAGTGCGCAACCTGTCCGGCTACAACCATAAGGTCGCCGACGCCGAGAAATCGGGCACGCCGCTCAAGGATCCCGAAACGCTCGACCTGCCCGAGCCGCACAACCTTGAGCGGCTTCCCCACATCGTCGTGATCATCGACGAACTCGCAGACCTGATGATGGTGTCGGGCAAGAAGGTCGAGGAGCTGATCGCTCGCCTGGCGCAGAAGGCGCGCGCGGCTGGGATACACCTCATTCTCGCCACGCAGCGGCCGTCCGTGGATGTCATCACGGGGCTGATCAAGGCCAACGTGCCGACGCGCATTGCATTCCAGGTGTCGAGCAAGGTCGATTCGCGGACCATACTCGATCAGCAGGGGGCCGAGTCGCTGATCGGGCAGGGTGACATGCTCTACCTCCCGCCCGGCTCGGGAATGTCGCAGCGGGTGCACGGCGCCTACGTCGCCGACCACGAAGTTCACAAGGTCGTGGAGTACCTCAAGTCCCTCGGGCACCCGGAATACGTGGACGGAGTCCTGGAGGAGGAGCCCGACGCGGGAGGCGAGTTCCCCGTGGGTCAGGACGCAGAGTCCGACCCCCTTTACGATCAGGCGGTGGAGATGGTTCTCCGCACGAGGCGAGCGTCGATTTCACTGGTGCAGCGCCACCTGCGCATCGGCTACAACCGCGCGGCGCGCCTCATCGAGCAGATGGAGCAGGCCGGGCTCGTGTCCGCCATGCAGACGAACGGCAATCGCGAGGTTCTCGTGCCCGCGAAGATCGAGTAGCGCATGAGGTGGCTCCACGCCGCGGTGTCGGGATTGGCGCTGGCTCTCGCACCCCTTTGCGCCTCGGCCTCCAGCCTGGAACGCTTCTCCGAATTCATCGAAGCCACCCGCACGGCGCGGGGGGATTTCGAGCAGAAGATATTCGACAGCAACAGCAAGCTCCTGCAGGCGTCGCGTGGCGTTCTCGCCTTCTCGCGTCCAGGCAGGTTCCGCTGGACCTACGTGAAACCTTACGCGCAGCTCATCGTCGGCGACGGTAGCAAGGTCTGGATCTACGACGAGGACCTCAAGCAGGTCACGGTCAAGAAGCTCGATCAGGCGCTGGGCTCCACGCCTGCGGCGCTCCTCGCTGGCAACAACGAGGCGATGCGGGCGTTCAACCTGTCGGACGGGGGAACGAAGGACGGCGTCGAGTGGCTCGAGGCGCTCCCGCGCGACAAGGATGCGAGCTTCACGAGGATCCGCATGGGCTTCGATGCGTCCGGGTTGCGGGCCATGGAACTCGTCGACACGTTCGGACAAACCACGGTACTGCGGTTCAAGGCGCTCGAGCGCAATCCGGAGCTCGCTCCCGGCCTGTTCCGCTTTTCGCCTCCCAAAGGCGCGGACGTCATCGGAGACGTGGACTAGCCCGCGACAGGAGGCGAATGACCGACTTGTTTCCGGCGCGCAGTCCCGCGCCGCCGCTTGCCGAGGCGATGCGGCCGAAGGCGCTCGCCGATGTCGTGGGACAGAAGCACCTGCTCGGTCCGGGCAAACCCCTGCGCCTAGCCTTCGAGTCGGGCAAGCCCCATTCGATGATCCTGTGGGGGCCGCCCGGCGTGGGCAAGACGACGCTCGCTCGGCTGATGGCCGACGCTTTCGACGCGGAGTTCATCTCGCTCTCGGCCGTCCTTGCCGGAGTGAAGGACATCAAGGAAGCGGTGCAAAGGGCGCAGGAGACGCTCGCTACCTCCGGGCGGCGTACGATACTGTTCGTCGACGAAGCCCACCGGTTCAACAAGGCGCAGCAGGACGCTTTTCTGCCTTTCGTCGAGCAGGGTCTGCTGACCTTCATTGGCGCGACCACCGAGAATCCCTCTTTCGAGGTGATCGGCGCGCTATTGTCGCGCGCGGCGGTCTACGTGCTGCACAGTCTTTCCGAGTCGGAGCTCGGAGAATTGTTCGATCGGGTCACAAAGGGCTCGCTCGGGACGCTTTCGTTCGACTCGAGCGCTCGAGAACGCGTGATCGGGCTGGCCGACGGAGACGCGCGGCGTCTGCTCAATGTGGTCGAGATACTTCAGACGGCCGCTGCGAGCGCCGGCGTCACGACACTGGACGGCGAGTTCGTGCAAAACGCGGTCGCGCGCAACCTGCGCCGCTTCGACAAGGGCGGGGACGCTTTCTACGACCAGATCTCGGCGTTGCACAAGTCCGTCCGCGGCTCGGACCCCGACGCGTCCCTGTATTGGCTTGTCCGCATGCTCGACGGCGGCGCCGATCCGCTCTATGTTGCGCGGCGCCTGGTGAGGATGGCTGTCGAGGACGTCGGGCTTGCAGATCCGCGAGCGCTCCGGATTGCGTTGGATGCGAGCGAGACCTACGAGCGGCTCGGGAGCCCCGAGGGTGAGCTCGCTCTCGCCGAGGCCGCGATCTATCTCGCCTGCGCCGCGAAGTCGAATGCCGTGTACGCCGCGTATAACCGGGCACGCGATTTCGTCTCCGGCGACGATTCGCGTCTGGTTCCCCCGCACTTGCGCAACGCCCCGACCAAGCTGATGAAGAAGCTCGGCTTCGGCAAGGACTATCGCTATGCCCACGACGAAGCGGATGCCTACGCTGCGGGCGAGAACTACCTTCCCGAAGGTATGCCCGCGGTAAAATGGTACGAACCGAGTGATCGAGGGCTCGAGGAGAAAATTCGGGAGAAGCTCGCGCACTTGCGTAGCCTCGACAGGGAAGCGAAGAATAAGTAAGGGCGTCATGCTTGATAAACAATTGCTTCGATCTGACATCGACCGCGTGGCACGGCGTCTCGAAGACCGCGGCCCCGAATTTCCGAAAGCAAGATTTTTTGAGCTGGAAGCCGATCGAAAGCGGATCCAGACGCGCACACAGGATCTCCAGGCTCACCTCAATACAACTTCTACGGAAATTGCACGCTTCAAGGCTTCAGGAGAGCAAGACAAAGCAGAGGAGCTGAAACGGAGGGCCGTCTCCGATTCGGCGGAAAAGAAGGCCGCAGAGAAGGAACTCGTTGAAGTTGAGGCAAGGCTGGACGAATTCCTGCTCGACATTCCCAACATTCCTCACGAATCGGTGCCGACAGGCAAGTCGGCTGCAGACAACCGCGAGGAGCGTCGCGGAGGTTCGCCCCGCACGTTCGGATTTGCGCCGAAAGACCACGTAGATCTAGGAGTTGGTCTGAAGCAACTCGACTTCGATGCGGCAACAAAGATCGCCGGCACGCGGTTCGCGCTGATGAAAGGACCGCTTGCCCGCCTGCACCGTGCGATCGCGCAATTCATGCTCGACGTGCACACGCAGGAGCACGGCTATACGGAGGTCTACGCGCCGTATCTGGTGAACGCGAGGAGCATGACTGGCACGGGGCAGCTCCCGAAGTTCGAGGCGGATCTTTTCGTGGTGCCGCGGGATGACGAAGGAAAGTTCTACCTGATTCCCACCGCCGAGGTGCCTGTCACCAATATCGTCCGCGACGAGATCGTCCCGCTGGAGTCGCTGCCGCTCAAGTTCGTCTGCCATTCGCCGTGCTTTCGAAGCGAAGCCGGCTCCTACGGGAAAGATACGCGGGGGATGATCCGAAACCACCAGTTCGACAAGGTGGAGCTCGTGCAGATCGTGAAGCCGCAGGATTCCTACGATGCCTTGGAGCAGCTCACCGCGCACGCCGAGGAAATTCTCAAGCGCCTGGAGCTACCATACCGGGTGATGGCCCTGTGCACGGGCGACATGGGCTTCGCCGCGGCCAAGACGTACGATCTTGAAGTGTGGCTGCCCGGGCAGAACGCTTATCGGGAGATCTCTTCGTGCAGCAATTTCGAGGCCTTCCAGGCGCGGCGCATGCAGGCGCGTTTCCGGAACGAAAAAGGCAGGCCGGAACTCGTTCATACGCTCAACGGCTCCGGTCTGGCCGTTGGGCGGACTTTGGTGGCGGTCGTGGAGAACTATCAGCGCCGGGACGGCGGTGTGGACATTCCCGCCGCGCTGCAGCCCTACATGGGGAATCGCAAGGAGATCGCGCCGTCGGGTTGAGCGCGCTGGTAAAATGCGCGCGACCGGAGAGGTGACGGAGCGGTTGAACGTGCCGGTCTCGAAAACCGGAATACGCGCAAGCGTATCGTGGGTTCGAATCCCACCCTCTCCGCCA
>Ga0335082_10003410_pt1 | contig 17274 bp, 18 predicted proteins | sample Lox_Sample_41_FD_206718 | JGI IMG/M metagenome (GOLD analysis project Ga0335082, IMG submission 206718) | Soil microbial communities from Loxahatchee National Wildlife Refuge, Florida, United States - Lox_Sample_4.1 | ecosystem: Environmental > Terrestrial > Soil > Wetlands | place: USA... | reverse complement strand
CCCATCGCGCGAGGGCGCGCGCGAAGTCGAGCACGGCGCGCGCGAGCCGCAGCCGGTCCTCGGCGGTGCGCATGAAGGTCGGCGTGGCGACGGCGTGGAAGCCGCTGGCGCGGATGCCCTCGACCAGCGACTCGTCGGCCGTGTCGACGACGATGCCGTCGATCAGCTTGTAGTACTCCATCGCGACCGCGCGCGCGCTGACCTCGCGCCCGAGCTCGCGCATCACCTTCGCCGCCGAGCCCTGCAGCGCGCGCCCGCCGATGATCGGGCTGACCGCGAGCACCGGCGCGCCCCGCCGGCGCAGCGCCTCGCGCACGCCCGGCACCGAAAGGATCGGCAGGATCGTGTGGTACGGGTTGCACGGCAGCAGCACCACCGCCTCGAGGTCGGGCGCGTGCAGCGCGTCGAGCACCTCGTCGGACGGGCGCGCGTCGTCGGCCCCGCCATACTGGAAGCTGCGCACGGCCGGCTCGCACTTCAGGTCGACGAAGTAGTCCTGGAAGCTCATCGCGCCCGACTCGGTGTTGACGATCGTGCGCACGGGCTCGTCGCACATCGGCAGCACTCGCGCCTCGATGCCGAGGCGCTGCGAGAGCTCGAGCGTGATCGCCGTCGGCGTGCGCTCGCCGTGCAGCGCCTCCGCGCGCAGCAGCTGGAAGGCGAGCGCGCGGTCGCCGATCGGCACGTCGCCGGGGCCGCGCAGGCGCATCAGCATCGCGTGGCAGGCGAAGGTCTCGCCCGCGGGCTCCCAGCCTTTCGCGGTGTCGGCGATGCCGGCGAGCGCGTAGAGCATCGTGTCGAGATCGGGCGATACGGTGAGGCCGAGGTACTCGAACTCGTCGCCGGTGTTGACGACGACCGTCAGGTCCTTGCCGCGCAGGCGGTACAGGCCCTCGGCGAGCTTTGCGCCGCCGACCTGGCCGCCGAGTGCCACCACGGTGCCCATGCGGCGATTCTAGCCGCGCGCGATCGCCGCCGCGAGCGCGGCGATGACCGCCGGCTGCTCGCCGATCGCGGGCTCGAGCTCGAGCGCGACCTCCGGGTGGCGCGCGCCCGCGGCCGCTGCGAGCGCGGGCAGGTCGCGCGCGACGTGCGCGCCCTGGCCGAGGAAGACGGGCACGATGCGGATGCGCTTCGCGCCGCGTGCGGCGAGCCGCGTGACGGCTTCATCGAGCGCGGGCGCCATCTGCTCGAGGTAGGCAAGCTCGACGTCGTAGCGCGGGTCGAGCGCCGCGCGCAGCGCTTCGAACGGCCGCGCCCACTGCGCGTCGCGCGAGCCGTGCGCGAAGAGGACGAGCGCCGGCTTCAATGCAGCGTCGCGCGCCGGCCTTCGTAGATGCCCTGCAGCAGGCGCAGCGATCCGAGGCAGATCGCGCTGTGCGTGAGCGCGTGCCCCAGCTGCTCGACGATGTCGAGCGTCACGGGCACGTGCAGCGCAGCCAGCGTGCGCGCGGCGCGCTCCGCGTGCACGCGCGAGACGACCGCGTCGTGCTCGCCGTGCACCAGGTGCACGCGGGAGCCGATGCGGGTGCCGGTCCTGGGCAGGCGCGCGAAGCGCGACGAGTAGGCGACCACCGCGCCCGCGAGGCCGGGCAGCTGCTTGACGGCCTCGAGCGCGACCGTGCCGCCCTGCGAGAAGCCGATCAGCACCGTGCGCTCGGCCGGCACGCTGCAATTGGTCTGCTCGCGCCTCACCAGCGCCTCGAGCCGGGGCAGGATCGCCGCGATGCGCTCGATGCGGTTGTCGTCGTTGAGCCCCCGGCTCGAGAACCACTGCTGCGCGTCCCGGTCTACCTCGGAGCGCGCGAAGCCGCTCGGCACCACGAGGGCGGCGCTGGGAAAGCGCGCCTGGAAGCGGAACGCGATCGGGATCATCGATGTCGAGGTTGCGCCGCTGCCGTGCAGGAACACGAACAGGTGCCGGGGAGGCTGCTCCGGGGTCGGCCCGAAGCGGAAGATCTTGCCGGGCATGCGGGATCGGGGCGCCCGGCCATTCTCGCCCCATCGGCGCGGTTCTGTAAACTGCCGCGCCTGTCGCGACTCGAGGTGAACGATGGACAAGCGCGGATTCGTCCGGGCGGCCTGGCGGCTCGCCGGCCCCTACTGGTCTTCCAAGGAGCGCGGCAAGGGCCTGGCGCTGCTCGCGGCCGTCGTCGTGCTGGCCCTCGGCCTCGTCTGGCTCAACGTGCAATTCAATTCCTGGAACAACGACTTCTACAACGCGATCCAGGAAAAGAACCAGGCCGCCTTCTTCCGGCTGCTCGGCAAGTTCACGCTGCTCGCGTCCGCCTACATCGCCGCCGGCGTGTACCAGCTGTACCTGCAGCAGATGCTGCAGATCGAGTGGCGGACCTGGCTCAACGATCGCCTGCTCGGCGCGTGGCTCGGCGCAGGCGCGTACTACCGGCTGCAGCTCGTCGAGCGCGGCACCGACAACCCGGACCAGCGCATCGCCGAGGACCTGCGCCTGTTCGTCGACGCGACGCTCTCGCTTGCGCTCGGGCTGCTCTCGGCCGTGGTGACGCTCGCCTCGTTCGTCGCGATCCTGTGGACGCTTTCGGGCGCGCTGCAGGTCGGCACGCTGTCGGTGCCGGGCTACATGGTGTGGTTCGCGCTCGGCTACGCGGTCGCGGGGACCTGGCTCACGCACCTGCTCGGGCGGCCGCTGATCGGCCTGGAATTCGGCCAGCAGCGCTACGAGGCCGACTACCGCTTCGCGCTGGTGCGCCTGCGCGAGAACGCCGAGGGCGTGGCGCTGTACCGCGGCGAGGACGAGGAACGGGCGAACTTCCGCGCGCGCTTTTCGAACGTGATCGCCAACTGGTGGGCGATTATGCGCAAGCAGAAGCAGCTCGGCTGGTTCACTTCCGGATACAGCCAGATCGCCATCATCTTTCCGTTCGTGGTGGCCGCGCCGCGCTACTTCAGCGGCCAGATCATGCTCGGCGGCCTGATGCAGACGGCCTCGGCGTTCGGCCAGGTCCAGGGCGCGCTGTCCTGGTTCATCGGCGCCTATACGCAGTTCGCGGCATGGAAGGCGACCGTGGACCGGCTGACAGGCTTCCAGGAGAAGCTCGACGAGGTGCACGCCGAGGCGCAGCGCGGGGCGGGGGAGCGTTCGGACGGGTCGTCGCAGGAGTGGCGCGCCGATGCGCTGGCGCTCGACCTGCCGCGCGGGCGGCGGCTGCTCGAGCCGACCGACCTGCGCCTGCGCGCGGGCGAGTCGACCTTGGTGACCGGCGCCTCGGGCGTGGGCAAGTCGACGCTGTTTCGCGCGCTCGCGGGAATCTGGCCCTACTGGTCGGGGCGCGTGCGCACGCCGCCCGGCGCGCGCGTGCTGTTCCTGCCGCAGAAGCCCTATCTTCCGATCGGCGCCCTGACGCACGTGCTCTGCTATCCGGACGAGGTCGGCGGCCATTCGCCGGCCGAACTCGCCGAGGTGCTCGAGGCGGTCGGGCTGAAGCACCTGGCCGCCGACCTCGAGCGGACGGAAAACTGGGCGCAGCTGCTTTCGGGCGGCGAGCAGCAGCGCATCGCCTTCGCGCGCGCGTTGCTCTATCGGCCCGACTGGCTGTTTATGGACGAGGCGACGTCGGCCCTGCCCGAGGATGCGCAGGCGGGCCTGTACCGCCTATTGGCCGAGCGGCTGCCGCGCACCACCCTCGTGTCGATCGGCCACCGCGCGAGTCTCGCCGCGTTCCACGCGCGGCACCTCGCCTGGCGCGGCGCTAGCCTAGGATGAGGCAGGTGCTCGAGCCGTGCGCGTAGAGCTTGCCGGCCGAGTCCTCCAGGCGCGCCTCGGCGGTCGCGGTGCGGCTGCCCAGGTGCACGACCTTTCCGGTTGCGCGCACGGGCCCCGTCTGCAGCGTGATCGCGCGCACCAGGTTCACCTTGAGCTCGAGCGTCGTGTAGCCCTTGCCCGGCGCGCAGCGCGACTGCACGGCGCAGCCCATTGCGGAATCGAGCATCGTGAACGCGATCCCGCCGTGCACGACGCCGATCGGGTTGTAGTGCTGCTCGGCGGGCGTGAGCTCGAACACGGCCGAGCCTTCGTCGATCGCGGCGAGCCGCATCCCGAGCAGCCGCGCGAACGGCGGATCCGGAATGCGGCCGTCGCGGATCGCGCGCAGGTGCTCGATCGGCGCGAGCTTGCGCCCGGCCTCGAAGGCGGCGAGCGGATCGGTCCAGGTGACGGTCAGCGAGCGGTCCATGGGGCTCCTAGAGCAAGGGTGAAGGATCGGGCAGCGCCGGCCGGGCCGGCTGGGCGACGGCCGCGCGGCCGGCGATGAAATCCGCGGCGGCCTGCGCGACGCCGTCCTCCTCGAGGATGCGGCCGTGGCCGAGGTCGCGCGTGCTCATCAGTCGGGCGCCGGGCCACTCGCGGGCCACGGTCGCGCCCTGCGCCCATGGCACAACGGTATCGCCGCGGTCGTGGATGACCAGCGCCTGCGCGCGCAGCCGCGGCGCGACGCGCGCGAGCTCGAGGTCCGCCCAGCGCACGCCGAAGCGCTCCTCGATCGCCGACTGCATCGCGCGGCGGACCCGTTCCGGGATCGCGAACCAGCGAGCGAAGCGGCGCGAGTAGCCGACCAGGTCCGAGGGCGGGCTGACCAGCACCGCGCGATCGAGCGGGAGGCCGCGCGCATGCGCGATCGCCGCGGCCGGGCCGCCGAGCGAATGGGCCACCACGGCCCGGACGTCGCCGTGGTGCCAGGCGACCTCCGCCAGCACGTCGGCGAAGTCGGGCAGCCCGGTCAGGCGGCCGTCGGAGAGGCCGTGTGCGGGCTGGTCGTAGGCGATGACTCGGTAGCCCGCAGCGGCCAGCGGCTGCACGAATCGCCGCATCTGCGTCGCGCGGCCGCCCCAACCGTGCACGAGCAGCACGGCGGGCGCATCGAAGCGACCCCAGCGCCAGCTCGCGATGTAGCGGCCGCGATGGGGCACGAAGCTCTGCCGGGCGTCGAGCAGATCGAATACCTCCGCGCTCGGATAACGCGGCTTGGGCGGCGTGAGGAAGAGCCGCTCGGCCCAGATGCCGGCGAAGTCTGGCGCGACCAGGGCCGAGGCACGCAGCCCGATCCGACGGGCGAGTGTTTCATAGGAGAAGCGAACGTTCGTGCTATTCCTCGGCACATTCAAGGGCTGGGCGACACTCATCGGGAACCTCCTTGGGTCAGGCGGCCGCGCGCTGGCGCGGCGTTGTTACGGCATGCCGGGCAACCAGCTCATCGAACGCGAGCAGCGCGCGCTTGCGCGCCTCGCGATCGCCGAGCAGGCGCCGGTGATTGTGCGAGACCAGGATCTGCCCGTACATCTCGAAGGCGATCTGGCCGGGATCCGTCTCCGGCCGGAGGTGCCCTTCCTGAATCGCGAGGCGAGCGGCCCGCTCGATCATCGCGAGTGCCTGGCGCTGGCCGTCGACCACTGAGTCGCGGATTCGCCCCGGGCGGTCGTCGTACTCGTGAGCGGCCGACTGCAACACGCAGCCGCCAGGCCCAGGAGAAGTCTTCCAGTCGAGCCACGATTGGAACAGCGCGCGCATGCGCGGCAGCCCGCGATCGACCTTCAGGACGGGAGTGAGCACCTGCTCACCAAAGCTCGCCTTGACGTGCTCGAGCGTGGCGAGCTGCAAGTCTTCGCGCGAGCCGAAGTGCGCGAACAGGCCGGATTTGGACATGCCCGTCGCATCGGCAAGCGAGCCTATCGTCAGCCCCTCCAAACCTACGCGGCTCGCCACCTCGACCGCCTGGTCGAGGATTGCCGCCCGGGTCTGCTCGCCTTTTGTACTCTTCGCCACGGGCGAAAAATAGTACGAACGTTCGTTACTGTCAAGCCGCTCGTTGCTTTGCCCCCCCGAGGATCCCCTTGAGGTGGCGTCCGGTATGGCTCGCCTCGACGCGGGCGACGGCCTCGGGCGTTCCCTGCGCGATGATCCGCCCGCCCCCGTCGCCGCCTTCGGGGCCCAGGTCGACGATCCAGTCCGCCGTCTTCACCACGTCGAGGTTGTGCTCGATCACCACCACCGTGTTGCCCGCGTCGCGCAGCCGGTGCAGCACGTCGAGCAGCTGCTTCACGTCCTGGAAGTGCAGCCCCGTGGTCGGCTCGTCCAGCACGTACAGGGTGCGGCCGGTGTCGCGGCGCGAGAGCTCGAGCGAAAGCTTCACGCGCTGCGCCTCGCCGCCCGAGAGCGTAATCGCCGACTGCCCGAGCTGCACGTAGCCCAGGCCGACGTCGAGCAGCGTCTGCAGCTTGCGCGCGAGCACCGGCACCGCGGCGAAGAATTCGTGGGCCTCGCGCACGGTGAGCTGCAGCACCTCATGGACGTTGCGGCCCTTGTAGCGGATCTCGAGCGTCTCGCGGTTGAACCGCGTGCCGTGGCAGACGTCGCAGGGCACGTATACGTCGGGCAGGAAGTGCATCTCGACCCTGACCAGGCCGTCACCCTGGCAGGCTTCGCAGCGGCCGCCCTTGACGTTGAAGGAAAAGCGGCCGGCGTCATAGCCGCGGGCGCGCGCTTCCGGCACGCCGGCGAAGAGCTCGCGGACCGGCGAAAAGAGCCCGGTGTAGGTCGCCGGGTTGGAGCGCGGCGTGCGGCCGATCGGGCTCTGGTCGACGCTCACCGCCTTGTCGAAATTGTCCAGGCCCGAGATCGACGCGTGCGGCGCGGGCTCCTCTGTGCCGCCGTGCAGGTGCCGCGCCACCGCGCGGTAGAGCGTGTCGTTGACCAGCGTCGACTTGCCCGATCCCGAGACGCCGGTCACGCACACGAGCAGGCCCACGGGCAGCTCGAAGTCGATTGCGCGCAGGTTGTTTCCGGTCGCGCCCGAGATGCGCAGCAGCTTTCGCGGCGGGCGGCGCCGGCGCGCGCCAGGCACCTCGATCGAAAGCCGCCCGGACAGATAGCGCCCCGTGAGCGAGGCATCGCTGTCGAGGATCGCTTGCGGCGGCCCTTCGGCCACCACGCGCCCGCCTGCCTCGCCGGCGCCCGGCCCCATGTCCACGACGTGGTCCGCGGCCAGTATCGCCTCCGCGTCGTGCTCCACGACGACCACGGTGTTGCCCAGATCGCGCAGGCGCTGGAGCGTGCCTATCAGCCGCGCGTTGTCGCGCGGATGCAGGCCGATCGACGGCTCGTCGAGCACATAGAGCACCCCCGTGAGGCCGGAGCCGATCTGGCTCGCGAGGCGGATGCGCTGCGCCTCGCCGCCCGAGAGCGACTGCGCCGAGCGCGCGAGCGTCAGGTAGTCGAGGCCCACGTTGACGAGGAAGCCGAGGCGCCCCGCGATCTCGCGCACGATGCGCTCGGCAACGGCGGCCCGCGCGCCGGGCAGCGCAAGCGCCTCGAAGAAGCCGATTGCCAGGCGCAGCGGCTGCAGCGAGACTTCGTGGATGTTCGCGCCGCCCACGCGCACGTTCAGCGCCTCGCGGCGCAGGCGCGCGCCCGCGCACTCGGGGCAGGTCCGCGTGTTGCGGTACTTGGCCAGCTCCTCGCGCACGACCGCCGATTCGGTTTCCCGGTAGCGGCGCTCCAGATTCGGGATCACGCCCTCGAACGGATGCGAGCGGACCGTGCTGCGCCCGCGCTCGCCGGGGTAGCGGAACTCGATGGGCTCGCTTCCCGAGCCGTACAGCACGCGCTGCTGCAGGGCGTCGTCGAGCGCTTCCCAAGGCATCTCCGGGTCGAAGCCGTAGTGCCCCGCGAGCGACTGCAGCATCGCGTAGTAGAAATGATTGCGCCGGTCCCAGCCGCGAATTGCGCCCGCGGCGAGGCTCAGGTTGCGATGCGCCACCACGCGATTCGGATCGAAGAATTCCACCGACCCCAGCCCGTCGCAGCGCGGGCAGGCGCCGGCCGGGTTGTTGAAGGAGAACAGGCGCGGCTCCAGTTCGGCCAGCGAGTAGTCGCACGCGGGGCAGGCATAGCGCGACGAAAAGAGGTGCTCGCGCCCGCTGTCGGCCTCGACCGCGATGGCGCGGCCGTCGGCGTGGCGCAGGGCCGTCTCGAAGGATTCGGCAAGGCGCTGGCGCACGTCGTCGCGTGCCCGCAGCCGGTCGACGACCAGCTCGACGGTGTGCTTCGCCTGCTTCGCGAGGCGCGGCGCGGCGTCGAGGTCGTGCACGCGGCCGTCGATGCGCACGCGGGTGAAGCCCTGCGCGCGCAGCTCCTCGAGCAGGTCGTCCTGCCCGCCCTTGCGCCCCGCCACCACCGGCGCGAGCACGAGCAGACGCGTATCGGCCGGCAGCGCGAGCACGTGATCGACCATCTGCGCCACCGACTGCGCCTCGAGCGCCCGGCCGTGGTCCGGGCAGTACGGCGTGCCCACGCGGGCGAAGAGCAGGCGCAGATAATCGTGGATCTCGGTGACGGTGCCCACCGTCGAGCGCGGATTGTGGCTGCCCGCCTTCTGCTCGATCGCGATCGCGGGCGACAGGCCCTCGATCAAGTCGACGTCGGGCTTGTCCATCAATTGCAGGAACTGGCGCGCATAGGCCGAGAGCGACTCGACGTAGCGACGCTGGCCCTCGGCGTACAGCGTGTCGAACGCGAGCGAGGATTTGCCCGAGCCGGAGAGCCCCGTGATCACGGTCAGGCGATGGCGCGGCAGCTCCAGGCTGACGTTCTTCAGGTTGTGCGTGCGCGCGCCGCGGATGCGAATCGGTTCCATGTCGACGGAGGGCGAGGGCAAACTTGTTACTATAGCGAGTTCGTAAACCCGCTTACCAGCCTTTCTTCGTTCCGCGATGTCCACGCCGCGCATGAGCGCGCAGGAATTGCGGGCGGGCGCCTCGCTCGCCGGCGTGTTCGGGCTGCGCATGCTCGGGCTGTTTCTGATCCTCCCCGTATTCGCCGTCCACGCGCGCCACATGGAGGGCGGCGACGACCTCACGCTGGTCGGCATCGCCCTGGGCGCGTACGGTCTTGTGCAGGCGTTCCTGCAGCTGCCTTTCGGCATGGCGTCGGATCGCTGGGGCCGCAAGCCCGTGATCGTCGGCGGGCTGCTGCTGTTCGCCGCCGGCAGCTTCCTCGCGGCGGGCGCGCACGACATCTGGACCGCGATCGCCGGCCGCGCGCTGCAGGGCGCAGGCGCGATCTCGGCCGTGGTGACCGCGCTGGTGGCCGACCTGACGCGCGAGGAGCATCGCGTCAAGGTCATGGCGATGGTGGGCGCGACCATCGGGTTGAGCTTCGCAGTCTCGCTCGTCGCCGCGCCGCTGCTGTACCAGTGGATCGGCATGGCGGGGATATTCGTGCTGACCGGCATCCTCGCGCTCGGCGCCATTGTGGTGCTCCTGCTCGTGGTGCCGGCCGCCGGCGCGCGCGCGCCCGCGCCGCCCGACAGCCCGCACGCGCTCGCGCTCGCGCTGCGCGACCCGCAGCTGCTGCGGCTGGACGCCGGCATCTTCGTGCTCCATCTCGTGCAGATGGCGATGTTCGTCGTGGTGCCGCCGATGCTGGTGGCCTCGGGGCTGCCGCTCGCCGGGCACTGGAAGCTCTACCTGCCCGTGGTCCTGCTGTCGTTCGCGCTCGTGATGCCGCTAATCCTGCACGCCGACCGCCGCAATGCCGGGCGCGGCGTCATGCTGTTCGCGATCGGCATGCTCGCGCTGGCCGAGGGCGGCCTCAGCTTCGCGGGGCCGCACGTCGTCTATCTCGCGGTGCTCCTGCTCGCCTTCTTCGCCGCGTTCAACGTGCTCGAAGCGCTGATTCCCTCGCTCGTGTCGCGCATCGCGCCGGCGCACGCGCGCGGGACGGCGATCGGCGTGTACAACACGATGCAGACGCTGGGGCTGTTCTGCGGCGGCCTCACGGGCGGGTGGGTGGCGCAGCGCTTCGGCCCGTCGGCCGTGTTCGGCACCTGCGCCGCGCTCGCGCTGGCCTGGCTCGTGATCGCGGTGGGCATGCGCCCGGTCAACCGGAAGGGCCGTGACTCGTTTACGATGGGTACGGTCAAAGGGAGGTAGCCATGGCATCGGTCAACAAGGTCATTCTGGTGGGCAACCTGGGCGCGGACCCGGAGACCCGGTACCTGCCGAGCGGTGAGGCGGTCACCAATATCCGGATCGCGACCACCGATCGCTGGAAGGACAAGGCGAGCGGCGAAACGAAGGAGGCGACCGAGTGGCACCGCATCGCGTTCTTCGGCCGCCTGGCGGAAATCGCCGGCGAGTACCTGAAGAAGGGGTCGCAGGTTTACGTCGAGGGCAGCCTGCGCACGCGCAAGTGGCAGGACAAGGAAGGGCACGACCGCTACAGCACGGAGGTCCGGGGCGACGTCATGCAGATGCTCGGCTCGCGCTCGGGGGCGGGCGAGCCGCGCGGCGCGCCGGCGGGCGATCCGGGCGAGCCGCGCACGGAGGCGCCGGCGCGAAGCGCGGCCAAGAAGCCGGCCGGCAAATTCGACGACATGGCGGACGATATCCCCTTCTAGCTTGTCATCGGCGGTATAATCCGCATCGATTCAGGAACTTGCAGGACGCGACGATGCCGATCTACGAGTACCGGTGCGCTGATTGCGGTTTTCAGGACGAGTACCTGCAGAAGGTCTCGGAGCCACCGCTTACCGTGTGCCCGTCGTGCGGCAAGCCGAGCTTCCAGAAGCTCCTGAGCGCCGCGGGATTCCAGCTGAAGGGCAGCGGCTGGTACGCAACCGATTTTCGCGGGAGCGGCAAGCCGGCGCCCAGGGCGGACGCGCAAGGCGACGCGAAGTCCGGCGAGGCGAAGGTGGCCGAGGCGAAGTCCGAGCCGAAGGCGGAGGCCAAGGGCGGCGCATCGGCGTCGGAGCCGGCCAAGAAGTCCTCGGCGCCCGCGACGACGACCGATTGACGCCCTAGCCGGGGCGATGACCGGCCCAGCTCGTGCTGGGCCTTTTTGTTTGCAGGGGACGTGTGCGCAAATATCTGATTGCAGGGCTGCTGATCTGGATCCCGCTGGTGATCACCCTCTGGGTGCTGAAGCTGATCGTGGAAACGCTGGATCAGTCGCTGCTGCTGCTGCCCGACGAATGGCAGACCGAGCATTTCCTCGGCGTCCACGTTCCGGGTCTCGGCGTGATCCTGACGCTCGTGATCGTGTTCGTCAGCGGCGTGTTCGCGACCAACTTCTTCGGCGCGCGATTCATCCTGCTGTGGAACGCGGTCCTCAGGCGCATCCCGGTCGTCAACTCGATCTATTCGAGCGTCAAGCAGATCTCGGACACGCTGTTCTCATCGACCGGGCAGGCGTTTCGCAAGGCGCTGCTGGTGCAGTGGCCGCGCCAGGGCGCGTGGACGATCGCCTTCCTCACCGGGGTTCCGGGGGGCGATGTCGTCAACCATATCTCCGGGGACTATGTGAGCATCTACGTGCCGACCACGCCGAACCCGACCGGAGGCTACTTCGTCATGCTTCCGCGGTCCGAGGTGATCGAGCTCGACATGACGGTCGACGACGCCCTCAAGTACATCATCTCGATGGGTGTGGTCTCGCCCTCGACACCCGAGAAGTAGGACCCGCCGTGCGTTCGCACTATTGCGCCGAGCTGTCGGCCGCGCTCATCGGACAGGAGGTCACGCTCGCCGGCTGGGCGCACCGGCGGCGCGACCACGGCGGTGTCATCTTCATCGACTTGCGCGATCGCGAGGGACTGGCCCAGGTGGTGTGCGATCCGGACCGCGCGGAAGCCTTTGCCGCGGCCGACCGGGTGCGGGGCGAATTCGTGCTGCAGGTGTCAGGGCGCGTGCGTGCGCGCCCGGCCGGCACGGTCAACTCGAGCCTCAAATCGGGCGAGGTCGAGGTGCTGGCCGAACGCGTCGAGATCCTGAACCCTTCGGCGCCGCCGCCATTCCAGCTCGACGACGACAACCTGTCCGAGCAGGTGCGCCTCGAGCATCGCGTGCTCGACCTGCGCCGCGAGCCGATGCAGCGCAACCTGCGGCTAAGGCATCGCGCGGCGTCCGCCGCGCGCGCGTTTCTGGACGGCAACGGCTTTGTCGAAATCGAGACTCCCGCGCTCTACAAGTCCACGCCGGAGGGCGCACGCGAGTTCCTCGTTCCCTCGCGCCTGCACGACGGCCACTTCTATGCGCTGCCGCAGAGCCCACAGCTGTTCAAGCAGATGCTGATGATCGCGGGCTTCGACCGCTATTACCAGATCGTGAAGTGCTTTCGCGACGAGGACCTGCGCGCCGACCGCCAGCCCGAGTTCACGCAGATCGACGTCGAGACCTCGTTCATGGACGAGGCGGCGATCCGCGCGATGATGGAGCGCCTCGCGCGCCACCTGTTCAAGGAAGTGCTCGGCGTGGCGCTGCCGGAGCCCTTTCCGGTAATGCGCTACGAGGACGCAATGCGCGACTACGGCGTGGACAAGCCCGACCTGCGCGTCCCGCTGAAGTTGACCGAGCTCACCGACGTCATGCGGGACGTCGAATTCAAGGTGTTCTCGGGGCCGGCATCGCGGGCCGGCGGCCGCGTGGCGGCGCTGCGCGTGCCCGGCGGCGGGGCGCTCACGCGCGGCGAGATCGACGGCTACACCGAGTACGTCAAGTCCCTCGGGGCCAAGGGGCTGGCCTGGATCAAGGTGAACGCGCGTGCGCGCGGCGCCGAAGGCCTGCAGTCGCCGGTCGTGAAGAACCTGCACGCCGGTGCGCTGTCGGCAGTGCTGGAGCGAAGCGGCGCGCAGGACGGCGACCTGCTGTTCTTCGCCGCCGACACGGCGGACGCGGCCAACGCCTGCATCGGCGCGCTGCGCCAGCGGATCGGCCATGAGCGCGGGTTCGCCGAGCCCGGCTGGCGGCCGCTGTGGGTGGTCGACTTCCCGATGTTCGAGCGCGACGCGGAATCCGGGCAGTGGAAGGCGCGGCACCACCCGTTCACGAGCCCGAAGCCCGGGCACGACGCCTTCCTCGAGTCGGCGCCCGAGAAGGCCTATGCGCAGGCCTACGATCTCGTGCTCAACGGCTGGGAAGTGGCGGGCGGCTCGGTCCGCATCCACCGGCAGGAGGTCCAGCAGCAGGTATTCCGCGGGCTCAGGATCTCCCCCGAGGAGCAGCGGGCCAAATTCGGATTCCTGCTGGATGCGCTCCAGTACGGGGCGCCGCCGCATGGCGGCATCGCGTTCGGCTTCGACCGGCTCGTCGCGCTCATGGCCGGCGTCGACGCGATCCGCGACGTGATCGCGTTCCCGAAGACGCAGCGCGGGCAGGATCTGCTGACCGGGGCGCCGACGCCGGCGACCGAGAAGCAACTGCGGGAGCTGCACATCCGGCTGCGCAACGCCGCGCAGTGAGAGCGGTCCTCGCGCTGGCCCTGGGCCTCGTGCTCGCGGCCGCCGCGCATGCCGGCGACGCGGCGCAGTCGGGCCTGCCGGCCGAAGCGCGCGAGACCGTCCATCTGATCCGCGCCGGCGGACCGTTTCCCTGGCCGCGCGATGGCGCGGAGTTCCGCAATCGCGAGCGGCGCCTGCCGGCGCGCGCCCGCGGCTACTATCATGAGTACACGGTGCCGACGCCGGGCCGTGCCGATCGCGGCGCGCGGCGAATCGTCGCCGGCCGGAACGGCGAGCTCTACTACACCGATGACCATTACCGCAGCTTTTGGCGCATCCGCGAATAGGTCGTGGGCAAGCTGACCCGGCGCCTCACCGACCCGTCGCGCTCGGGCGTCTATCGCGCGCACGGCACCGTCGAAATCGAGGACGCGGCCGAGGGAACCCGGCTGGACATCGCGCGCCTCGACCTGCGCGGCGTCGCGGACAAGGATACGCTGCTCGCGCGCACGGCCCAGGGCCTGGGCTTTCCGGACTGGTTCGGCGGGAATTGGGACGCGCTGGAGGACTGCCTGTGCGACCTGTCGTGGCGCGCGGGCGAAGGCCATGTTCTGCTGTTCTCCGGCCACGAGACACTCCCGCCGGACGAGCTCGGCGTGCTGATCGACGTGCTGCGCGATTGCGCCGCCGACTGGGGCGCCCGCGGGCGTCCGTTCTTCGCGGTATTCGCCGGCACCGAGCGCACGCTCGCGCTCCCCGAGCTGTTCGGGCGGGCTCGCGCATGAGACTGAAGCTTCCCGAGTCGGTGCTGGTGGTGATCCACACCGCGCGGCTGGATGTGCTGCTGCTCGAGCGCGCGGCGCGCCCCGGATACTGGCAGTCTGTCACCGGCTCGCTCGATCGCGGCGACGAGCCGCCGGTGGAGGCCGCGCGAAGGGAAGTCCTCGAGGAGACCGGCATTCGGGCGCCGGCGGCGCGGTTCAGGGACTGGCGGCTGGCCAACGCGTTCGAGATCTTCGCCCACTGGCGACCGCGCTTCGCTCCCGGCGTGACGCACAACACCGAGCACGTTTTCAGCCTGCAAGTCGAGGCGCGAGCGCGCGTGACGCTCGACCCCGACGAGCACCGGGCGCAGCGCTGGCTGCCGTGGCGGGCCGCGGCGCGCGCGTGCTTCTCGTGGTCGAATCGCGACGCGATCCTCCTGCTGCCGGCGCGGACGGCCCGGCCATGAACAGCAGCGCGCTCAGCGTCGTCACGCTCAACATCCACAAGGGACTGTCGCAATTCAACCGGCGCATGGTCATCCACGAGCTGCGCGAAGGGCTGCGCATGCTCGATCCCGACCTCGTGTTCCTGCAGGAGGTGCAGGGGCTGAACGAGCGTCACGCGCTGCGGTTCGCGGCCTGGCCCGCACTGCCGCAGCACGAGTACCTCGCGCAGGACGGCTGGTCGCACGCCTACGGGCTCAATCGCGCGCACCACTACGGGCACTATGGGAATGCCGTACTGTCGCGCCACCCGATCGTGTCGATGGAGAACACCGACATCTCCAACCACCGATTCGAGCGCCGCGGGTTGCTGCATTGCCGCGTCGTCGTGCCGGGATGGCCGTTGCCGCTGCACGGCGTCTGCGTGCACCTTTCGTTGCACGAGCGCGGACGTCGCCGGCAGCTCGATGCGATCGTCGAGCGACTCGCCGAGCCCGCCGCGAAGAATGAGCCGATCGTCGTCGCGGGGGACTTCAACGACTGGCGCCAGCGGGCGACCGAGCTTCTTGCCGACCGGCTAGGCCTCGTCGAAGTCACTGGCATCTATGGCCGTCGCCCGGCCCGAACCTTTCCGAGCATCTTGCCCGTGCTGCGGCTGGACCGCATCTATGTGCGCGGATTCCGTATCGTCGAGGCGAGCGTGCAACGGGGCGCGCCGTGGTCGCTGCTGTCCGACCACCTGGCGCTCGGCGCGGTGCTGCGGCGAGCGTAGGCATGCATGCTGTTCCTTGACGGCAACCGCATCGAGCTCCTGCGCAATGGCGCGCAGTTCTTCCCGGCGCTGTGTGCGGCGATCGACGGCGCGCGCGACGAGGTTCACCTCGAAACGTACATCTTCGCCGACGACGGCGTCGGCGAGAAGGTGGCCTGGGCGCTCGCACGCGCGGCCGGGCGGGGCGTCCGCGTGCGCGTGCTGGTCGACGGCTTCGGATCGATCGGCTTTTCCGCGCGGCTTCGGCGCATGCTCGCAGAGAGCGGCGCGGACTTGCGGTTCTATCGGCCAGTGCGCTTCTGGGGTCCGTGGCGCGAGGGCTTGCGCCGACTGCACCGGAAGACGGCGTGCATCGACAACGCCGTCGCCTTCGTCGGCGGCATCAACATCGTCGACGACGTCGAGCGGGGACGGCCCGGTCCGCCCCGATTCGACTACGCAGTCCGGGTCGAGGGACCCCTCAGCGGACGCGTGCGCGCGGAAGCCGCGCGACTCTGGACGCGCCTCACCGCCGGCCGTCGCGCGCCTGTTCCGCCCCCGCCCGGCCCGGCCCCCGGCCCCCGAGCCGACGGCGCGCGCGCGGCGCTCCTGGTGCGCGACAGCTTGCGCCATCGACGCGATATCGAGCGCGCATATCGCGCCCTCATCGACCGCGCGAGCAAGGAAGTGATCATCGCCAACGCCTACTTCCTGCCCCGCCGGGGGCTGCGGCTTGCGCTCCAGCGTGCGGCGCGCCGCGGCGTGCGTGTCGCGCTCGTGCTCCAGGGACAGTTCGAGTACCTGCTGCTGCATCTGGCCTCGCGGGCAACCTACGAGCGGCTTCTGGCCGCGGGCGTGGAGATCTGGGAATACCGGCGCAGCTTCTTGCATGCGAAGGTCGCCACGTTCGACGGTCGCGTGGCGTGCGTGGGCTCGTCGAACCTCGATCCCTACAGCCTGCTGCTTGCGCGAGAGTCCAATGTCTTCGTCGACGATACCGGGTTCACGGCGACGCTGCGTGCGAGCCTGCTGGAGGAAATGCACACGGGCGCCGAGCGAATCACGCACGAGGCGTGGCGGCGGCTGCCGTGGTGGCGCCGCCTGCGCTTTCGCGCGGCGGTCGTCCTCATGCGCGTGTTGCTCGCGTTCGCCGGCGCCGAGCGGTACCGCTAGCCGGCCGGGCGCCTCAGGCGATGCGCAGGCGATCGCCGTCCAGCCAAGGCACGACCGGATAGGCATCGAGCCGGCAGGCGAAGTCGACTTCGTGCGCCATTCCGCGGCGCACCATCATGCGTCCCACGCGGCAATCCAGCAGCGCCTGCGGCGCATGCGTGCCTCGATACAGGGCGAGGGCGGCGCGCGCCGAGTCCGACAGGTCCGCATCCACGCCGAGGACTGCGGCGAGGCGCTCGACGAGGCAGCCCGCGCCGAAGAAGTCCTCCAGATTGAAGTTTCCGCCCGAGCCCGCGCAAAGGATGAGGATCGTGTCGCGGGCATGGTCGGCGGCAACCCGCTCGGCCACTGCTCGCGCATTGAGCAGCGAGCCGCAGTACACGCGCCGGGCGCCCGCCGACCCGAGCACCGCGACGGTGCCGTTGGTCGTCGAATACACCAGCGTCTTGCCGCGCACGCCGTGGGACAGGAGCGCGAGAGGGACGGGCGGCGCGAATCCTGGAAGCGTATCGGCATAGAGCTCGCCGGAAAGCACGTAGCTGCCGGGCACGAGCGCGGCGCCTGCGGCGCGGGCCGCCGCTTCGTCCGCCACCGGCAGCACATCGGTGGCGCCTTCGGCGAGCGCCGCGACCATCGTCGTCGTGGCGAACAGGATATCGAGCACGATCACCACCTTGCCGCGCGCTCGCTCGCTGTCGAGCTCCTCCTTGCGCGTGAGCACGTGGATCCGGTGATTGAGGTCGATGCGCGCGCCGCTCATGGCGCGGGCCGCCGGCCGAACATGCCCCAGCCTTCCATCGTCATCACGATCTCGCCGGCCTCGTTCAGCGCCTCGGTGCGCGAGCGGAGCAGGCCGACCCCTGCGCGGCTTTGCGACGCGCGCGACTCGAGGACC
>Ga0335082_10003407_pt1 | contig 17278 bp, 15 predicted proteins | sample Lox_Sample_41_FD_206718 | JGI IMG/M metagenome (GOLD analysis project Ga0335082, IMG submission 206718) | Soil microbial communities from Loxahatchee National Wildlife Refuge, Florida, United States - Lox_Sample_4.1 | ecosystem: Environmental > Terrestrial > Soil > Wetlands | place: USA... | reverse complement strand
CCGCAGGAGACCGAGCAGAAGCACGCCCTCAACTTCACCAAGGGCTGCTACATAGGGCAAGAGATCGTGGAGCGCATTCGCGCCCGTGCCATCCTGCACCGCACGTTTACGGGCTTCCTGCTGCAAGGCGAGCCGCCGCAAACCGCCACTAAGATAAAGGACGGCGACAAGAACATCGGCGAGATTACCAGCGCGGCGCGCATTCCGTTCCCGAGCGGGGAGCGCACTGTGGCGCTGGGGTATCTCCGCCGCGAGTTTGCCGCGCCGGGCACTGCCGTGCAAGTGGGCGAGCAGCAGGCCTGGGTGCAACCTATTCCGTTTTCGTTTTAATCAGGGGAGCTATGCCAGACAAAGACAGCAAGAAGTCGGAGTTTGTAGTCAACGACCGCCGTCTGTTCAGCAGTGACGGTGAGTTGCGCCAGGACGTGGTGGAAGCCGAAGAGCGCGCCGCCGAGCGTGAGCGCGCGGCCAGCGAGGCGCAGCAGCGTGCCAATCGGGAGCGCGCCGAGCAGCAGAAACCCGCCGCACCGCAGGAGCCGAAAATCGACCTGACGGACTCCCAGGATGCTCCATCGGCGGACGAGCAGAAGGCCAGCGCCGACGCCTACGCGGAGTCCACGAAAAAGATGGACTATCGCATCCGCAAGGAATTGGACAAGCAGGGACGAGGCGACCAGGCGCGCGACCTGGAGATGACCTTCGAGAAGTTTGTCGCCTCGCTCTATATGACCACACTGATGCAGCTTGGCCTCGCCGCGCCGCAGGGCGAAAAGCCGGTGCTCGACCTCATCGGCGCGCGCCAGACCATCGACATCCTCGGCATCTTGAACGAAAAGACCAAAGGCAATCTCACCGCGGCGGAGGAGAGCACTCTGCGCAACATTTTGTACGAACTGCGCATGGCCTATCTCGAAGTGACCAACCTGCTGGCCAATCCGCCCAAAGACGGCGTGCCGCCTGTGAACTGATGAAGGCCACGCTCACCGTGTTGGGCAGCGGTACTTCGATGGGCGTGCCCACTGTGGGCTGCACCTGTGCGGTGTGCACCTCGACGGATCCCCATGACCGCCGCTCGCGCCCCTCCATCATGGTGCAGTGGGACGGCCACACCGTGCTCATCGACACCTCCCCGGACTTCCGCGAACAGGCCATTCGCGAGCACATTCGCCGCATCGATGCGGTACTCTACACCCACGGCCACGCCGACCACATCCTGGGGCTCGACGACGTGCGCCCGCTCAGTTTTCCGCGCATCACCGGAGGAGGGAAGATCCCGCTATATGCCACCGAGAACACGGCGCGCGTGTTGCGCAACGTCTTCCGCTACATCTTCGAGGGCGACTACAAATATGGCGGGCTGGCGCAGGTGGAGATATGTGAAGTCAATGGGCCCATCGAGCTGTATGGCGCAACCTTCCGTCCGCTGGTCGTGAACCACGGCGACTATCCCATCGAAGCCTATCGCTTCGGCTCGGCGGCTTACCTGACGGATTTTAGCTCTATACCCGATGAAACCATGTCGCAACTGGAGGGGCTCGACATCCTGATCCTCGACGCGCTACGGCACCATCCTCATCCTACGCACTCCACGCTGGCCAACTCGCTGCAGATCGCCGAGCGCCTTAAGTCGAAGCGCACATTCTTTACCCACATGTCGCACGATCTCCCGCACCAGGCCACCAACGCTACGCTGCCGGAGAATGTACGCCTCTCCTATGACGGGCTCAAACTCGATTTCGATATTTATAGCGACTACGCGGATAAAGCAGCCGGCAAGTCGCCTTGAAAGGGCACGGCTTCAGCCCTGCCGTCAGCGGCATCACTGAATCCGGGCTTTGGCCCCTGAGGGAAATTGCAATACATCTTCTCTGAACCTACTATGGGACGCCAACCGACCATGCAAGTCTTCCGCAAGCTTGACGAAGTGCCCGCGCAACTGGGCCCGACCATCGTGAGCGTCGGCAACTTCGACGGAGTGCACATCGCGCACCAGGCGGTGGTGCGGCACATGGTTGAGCGCGCCCACGCCATTGGCGGCCGCGCGGTGGTCGTGACCTTCGAGCCGCATCCCCTGCGCATTCTGCGGCCCGACAGCGCGCCCAAGCTGCTTTCGCCGCTCGAGGTCAAACTAAAACTATTGGAGCAGACAGGCGTGGATGCGGTACTGGTGCTGCCGTTCGCGCGCGACCTGTCGCTGATGTCGGCGCACGACTTCGCCCGTCAGGTGCTGGTGGACGTGCTGCACGCGCGCGAAGTGCACGAGGGCTACAACTTCCACTTCGGTCACAAGGCGCAGGGCAATGTCGACACGCTCGCCGCCTTCGGACGCGAGATGGGCTTCAGCGTCTTTACCTACTCCGAGGAATTACTGCGCGGGCATCACGTCTCGAGCAGCGAAATCCGCGGTCTGGTTGCCGCCGGTCGCGTGGATCGCGCGCGCGCGCTGCTCGGGCGACCCTTCAGCATCATCTCAAACCCCGGACGCGGCCGCGGCTACGGCACGAGCTACACCGTTCCGACGGTCAATCTCGCGCGCTACGACGAACTAGTACCGGCCAACGGCGTTTACATCACTTGGATCCGCATCAATGGCGAGTGCTTCGACGCCGTAAGCAACGTAGGCGTGCGTCCGACCTTCGGGCCCGACTCGTTCGCCATTGAAAGCCACCTGCTGAACTTCCACGAAATCGAACTGCTGGCGCAGACCGAGGTCGAACTGATCTTCCTCAAGCGCCTCCGCGAGGAGCGCAAGTTCGAGTCCATCGACGCGCTGAAGCTGCAGATAGGTCGCGACGTCGCCCGTGCGCAGAGGTTCTTCAAGATGCTGAAGAGTAGCCGAAGAAATCCTCCACCCAACCTTGCGTAAACTGAGGTACCCAGCCGGAGCCCAGTACAATATGGGAAGCCATTGTCCCAATTGAATTCCAAGAGGCGGTCACGGCCGCGGCACAGCGGTGATATGGTGATGGCAAGAGGACTGCTATGGCAACCAGCTTTACGGCGCACAATATTCGACTTGACGACGGCACCTGCACCATTCCGGATCAGCCCTGGCAGATGCAGGATCTTCCTTTAACCAAGTTTTCCCGGCAGTTCCTGCGCCTTGCATTCCCGGCAGGCTTTACCGGCAAACGGATGGTTGATCTCGGGTGTCTCGAGGGCGGTTACGCCGTCGAGTTCGCTCGCGACGGCTTTGATACCCTCGGTATCGACGTTCGACAAAGCAATATTGAGAATTGTCAGCGCGTCAAAGCGGCGACCAATCTTCCCAATTTGCGGTTCGCCTGCGATGATGTACGAAACTTGGAGAAGTATGGGACCTTCGATGCCATTTTTTGCTGCGGCATTCTTTACCATCTTGATGAACCCCGCAAGTTCGCGGAGATGATGAGCCGAGCTTGCCGTCGAGTCCTCATCATCGACACGCATGTGGCCGCCGACCAGCCCAATCGTAAGTTCAACGTCTCTGACATAACGCAGAACGAAGGCCTGTCCGGAAGGTGGTTTTCTGAGTTTGCCGACGAACACCAGCGCCACACCGATAGATGGTCGTCATGGGACAATGCGAGGTCATTTTGGCCAATGAAACGCGATCTGATCGAGCTATTGAGGCAGCTCGGCTTCTCAATGGTTGTGGAATACCCGATATTTGATGCTCATCGCGAAGCCACCGACCGGGTGACTATCGTTGGAGTGAAGGACTAACTGGATCTGATCGGAGCCGGTCATCCAATGAAGCAGCTCCATCTGATTCCAACACCCCGCATAACTGGGACGGCCAGCAGTCTCTTGCAAAGACTCGGAGCGCAGTGCTCCGGCTCTTGCTGCCGGGCCGGGTTTGACCTGCCCGCAACAAGAGACTAGAGTCAAGCTGGAGTGAGCAATCCTTCTCCTCTTTCAGATCCTCTGAACTAAGTCAGGTTGTCTGAAGTTCTCCTCTCCTTAGAGCAACCGCCGATAAGGAAACATCTCGTTCATGACATGTCCTGAGTGCAACAGTGAAATGTCGAAGAAGTGGAATCCCAGCCCCGCGAAGGTGTTGGGCGCCGCGGCAGTGGTCTGGGCATGCAGCGTGTGTGGCTGCCAGCTCACTCAAGCCGAAATGAAGACGTCGGCGAAGCCACCGATGGGGCCTGTTTGTTCCGCTCCAACTACGAATTAAGGCCGAGCCTGAAATAACAGAGCGGCAGAATGCCGCGGTTTCGACATGAGCCTATTTTCAGTCCATTGCCGTCTTTGTGGAGGAAGCAGGTTCAAGACGGTGCCGGCTCAAGGCTGGCTTGAAACCTACCTCTTTCCGCGTCTACTCATTTGCCCCGGTCGATGCACTGCCTGCCTGACACGACGATACTGCCCAATCTTTCAGAAGTGGGATAAGTCGCAGTCTACCTGGCCTTAGGGTTTCCCCGGCCCAACCACCGCCTTCCCAGGAAAAACATCAGCCACCATCTTTCCCTGGTCGATCAGCACGGTTCCGCCGACAATCACGAACTGCATTCCGCTGCTGGTTTCCATCGGCGCCTGATAGGTCGCGCGGTCGGTAATGGTCTGCGGATCGAACACGACGATATCGGCGTCCGCGCCCTCCTGCAGTCGCCCCTTGGCGCGAGCTGCCGGAGTGGACTTCTCCAGCACTTGCGCCGGCATCAGGCTCATCTTCCGGAGCGCATCCATCAGCGTGATGCTTCCTTTTTCGCGGACGTACTCTGCCAGCACGCGCGAGTATGTTCCCGCATTGCGCGGATGTCCCTCGGCGCCATCGCTGGCGATCATGATCAGCGGGTGCGGAATCACCTTATCCACCACTTCCTGCGTGTTGGCGAACATCAGCACTGCTTGCGGCTTCGTCGAATTGTGCAGCTCCTCAAAGCGCTCTTTGGTCAGCCGTTCGCCGGTGTCCGGCAATTGCAGCGCGCTGTACTCGATGCCAAGCTTCTCTCTCCATCCCGGATTGAACAGCGCGGAGTTGATCATCGTCATTCCCGCGATATACGGATAGGCTTCGGTGGTGACATCGAGGCCGCGGGCGCGCGCACCTTCCACCAGCCCGAGGCAGGTGAGCGCGTCGCGCAGGCAACTGCTGTTGATGTGAACAATATGCAACGCCGCGCCCGAGATGGCCGCCGCCCCGATCACCTCGTTGATCGACTCAACGTCGGACCCGGGTTCGACGGAGCCAAAACTGCGCACGTGCGTGTACACCGGCACGCTGCGTGCGGCAGCCAGACGGAACATCTCGATCACCTCCAGCCGCGTCGCTCCCGGCGTGTACTGAATGCCCATACCTATCGCCAGGCCTCCGGCGTCAAGCTCCGCGCGCAGCCGCTTGCGTATGGCTTCGAGTTGTTCCGGCGTGGCGGGCTGATTGGTGGCGGGCCCGCTCTTCGGCAGGATCTCCAGCACGCCGGCATGAGCGTCGGGGATTTCCGCTGGAAGTGGAGCCCCAAACACCAGCGCCCGCGCCGCCGCATGGCTCGCTGCCGTGCCATAGTTGATAAGGGAATGACCGGCCTTCGCTTGGAGGAACGCGGCGACATCGGGAACCCCGATTTCCAATTCGAGCGCGGTAGTCACGCCGTCGAAGGCCTTCACCCGTTCGCTGGCGAGCTCCTGTCCATGCTGGTGAAGATCGATGAAGCCCGGGGCAACCACAAGTCCTTTGGCATTCAGCACCCGCTTGCCCCCTAGCGGCTCCGCCGAGATGCGCGCGATCTTGCCATTGCTGATGCCGAGGTTGCTGATGCCGTCGAGCCCCGTCTCAGGGTCCATCACGCGGCCGCCTTCGATGACCAGGTCATACTGCTGTGCGCACCCCGCGGCAGCCAGCACCAGGCACAGCATCATTAGTGTCAGTGAAAACTTCAGTTTGCTCATGAGTCGGGATACTACGTTACTTCGTCGCCGATCGCCAACTCGCTGGATGCATCGCTGGGCGTTCAAGCGAGACTGTGCGTTACCTGGGCGCTTGCCCATTACTGACTGACTTGGCGTAGCAGGCTATCGAACCGCTGCAAGAGTCCTACTCAAGCCAAGCGGGCTTGACGGAGGCGTGCAGCGGTCTTGCGGCTGCGACGATGAGAGCGGGAATTCGCCCGGCGAGGTCCCCACGTTCACGTTGGCGGACCTTTGCCGCTGACGTATCATCCTTTCGTGAACCAATTCGACACACGCCTGATTTGTATGCGGTTGCTGGTGGCTGGTGCGGCACTTGCGCTCGCGCTGTCCTCCACCGCTGAGCATGCAAAGGAAAAATCAAATCCGCAAGCCTCGCAACAGACGCCGTACTGGGCCTTTGCGGTCGATCCGCCGTCGTCTTCCGAACCCGATGCCAAACCCGACGACGCCACTTTGCTGCATGCGCCCGGCAGCTCGGCAGCCTTTACGCAAGCCCAGATCTCCGACCTCTTCGGCGTGCCCGACTGGCATTCCAACGAGCATCCCAAGATGCCCAACGTGGTGGCGTACGGCCGCAAGCCTGAAGTCTTCGCCTGCGGCTACTGTCATCTCCCCAACGGCCTGGGGCGTCCCGAGAACGCCAGCCTCGCAGGCTTGCCGGAAGAGTACATCGTCGCGCAGATGGCCGCGTTCAAAAGCGGCGCACGCAAGAGCTCGGAACCAAATTTGCTGCCCGTGAACTACATGATCGGCGTGGCCGCGCATGCCAACGAGAAAGAAGTGCAAGCCGCGGCAGCCTACTTTTCCAGTCTGAAGCCGAGGCCGTGGATTCGCGTCGTCGAAGCTAACACTGTTCCCAGGACACATATCGCGGGATGGATGCTGGTGGTCAACCAGCCGGAGGCGAAGGAGCTGATCGGCAAGCGCATCATCGAGACGCCCGAGAACCTGGAGCGCACCGAGCTGCGCGACGATACCTCCGGCTTCATCGCCTACGTGCCCATGGGCAGTTTGAAGCGGGGCCAGTCGCTGGCGACCACGGGTGGCAAGGGCAAGACCGTTCCCTGCGCCACCTGCCATGGTGAGGATCTTCGAGGCAAGGACAATGTGCCGTCCATCGCCGGCCGCTCGCCCAGCTACATCGTGCGCCAACTGTACGACATGCAACGCGGCGCGCGCGGCGGGGCCGACACCCAGCTCATGCAGGGTCCGGTCGCAAAACTGTCGCTCGACGACATGCTCGAGATCGCGGCCTACCTCGCATCGCTGCAGCCGTAGTGCGCCTGGTCAATCGCCGAGCCGAGCTTTATTCAACCTCGTGAAGCAGCCCGCTTCAGCCAAGGCCTAACACTTCGCCAACCCCGCGCACGGATGGAGCGGGCGGTTCAAGTGTTCGGCTGCCCGGCGGCGGTGCGCAGGTGCACATCGCGTTGCGGGAAGGGGATTTCGATACCCTGCTGGCGAAAGCTCTTGAGAATCGCGAAGTAAAGGTCGCTCTTCAAAGCTTCGTGATCGCGATCGGGAGAAACGTCTGCCCAGAAGCGCAAGCGAAAATCCAGCGAGCTGTCTCCCAGGTCTTTGAAGATGACCTCGGGGGTTGGGGTTTTGAGCACTTCGGAATTCTGTTCCATGATCTGCAGCAGCGAATTCCGCACCTGGTCTGGGTCGCTCCCGTAACCCACGCCCACCGGAATGGTGAGGCGCACCTTGAGGTCGTTGGCCGTCCAGTTGATGACCTGGTGATTGGTGAGATCGGAGTTGGGGATGATGACCACTTCGCCGTCGTAGGTTCGGACCCAGGTGCTGCGCCCACCGATGCGAACGATGGTGCCGGCGAGCGACTGGACGTTGATGACGTCGCCAATGCGTACCGGTTGCTCGACGAGCAGCACCAGGCCGGCGACCCAGTTGGCGACGATCTGCTGCAGGCCGAAGCCGACTCCGATGCCCAGGGTGCCGCCGACGATGGCGAGGGTGTTGAGGCTGAGGCCCGTCCACTCCAGTCCCACCAGGAGTCCAAAGACGTACACGGCCATGGAGGCAAACCGCGCCAGCATGTAGGCGCGGGCTTCGCCCATGGCGGTATGGCGAAGCCTGACATAAATCGGGTGCCGCACGCGGGCCGCGATGGTGCTGAGCAGCAGGAAGAACAGAGCGGCTTTCAGCAGCAGGAGAATGGAGATGGAAACCTGTCCGAGGCTGAAGAGACGCATGGTCAGGAAGCGCCGCACGTCGCTGCCAGCCAGCCCGAACAAGCCGGGGAATTCGCGAGGAATGACGTCGACCGCGACGATTACCAGCAACAGCAACCCGGCCCAGAGGTAGCCGCTACTGCGCTTCGGCGTCCGCACTTCAGGGCCGCGCTGCGGATCGGTGGACATGCTGCTCCATGACAGCAAAGTTCTCTACCGCAGTCAATGGAGATAGGAGGTGACCTGCGGCCGCCGGGTCCGCTGCTCGCGCTGCGGCTGGCGGCGTGGAGGTGGTGGCGGGCGATTTCCCGGCTTGCGCTTGTTTGCCGTCACGCGGGAAGCGGCGAGATCAACTACTTCTTCGCTTCCTCTTTTTTATACCCCGCGCTGAGCGTTCCTTTCTCCTCGGCTAGTTTGATCAGCGTGGGATAGAACTGGACAAATGTTGTGTCCACCGCGCCATGTTGCTCGTGGCAACTGTAGCAGTCCATCCCGTGCGGAAACGGCGTAGTAGGCTTGGTTTCGTCGAAGCCATAGAACGCCCATCCCCCAGGTACTCGCTTGTCTTTGAGATGGACCTCGCGTCCCATAACATCTCCATTCTGAAAGTGTCCCGACTTGTTGATCGACGCTTTGCTGCCCGCGCCGCGAACTTCCAACACCAGCATCGTCTGGTCGGGCCAGGTGCCGGTTTCCAGGAACGCCTTGTACGCCGACGGATTCACGAATACGTTGTCGAACATGTCGTGGTTCATGCCCATACGCGGGGCGTAGCTCATATTGAGCCCGCTGGTAAGATAGATCCACTCACGATAGTCGGCAGGGAACTCCAGCTTGCCGTCCTGGGTAAAGTGAGGCGTGTCCGATGATACGGCGGCAGGACTCTGCGCCAGCGTGGTCCAGTGACCACTGCCGCACACCACGACCAAGGAAACTGCAAGCAAAGCGAAAACGCGAAGGTTCACTATTTTCCCCACGGGGATGCTTTCCATCCCGAATAGTGCGAGTCTAAGGCAATCAGGTATTGGGGTCTTGAACAAAATCAACCTTTTGTGAGGACGGGGGATGGCAGCACCAGCGCATGCCCGGATCGGTGAAGAGCGGCTGACTGGCGGCAACTTCTACGGCAGCGTTCTGGGTAAGCAGTCCGTCGCCGGAGCCATCTTCACCGACCTAAACCATTCGCAACCGCGCAAGTTGCCCGCCCACTCACATGAACTTCCATTCTTCTGCCTCTTCTTCGGCGGCGACTACGCTGAGAAGTACGGCCATCGCGACGTGCAGTTCCGCCCGTTTACCTTTTCGTTTCGACCGGCGGGAGTCCCGCACCAGGACGAAATCGGGCCGCGCGGCGCGCGCATGTTCGGCATCGAGGTCGAACGCGGCTGGCAGCGCAGTGTGCAAGATTGCCCCGGCACTCTCGGCGTTGCCTACGATTTCGAGGGTGGCCCCGCGCTCTGGCTCGCGCTCAAGCTCTATGCCGGAACTCGCGCACCGCTCGCCCCGCGCGACCTTCAAGTGGAGAGTCTGGTGTCGGAACTTTTGGGCGCCGTCGCCTGCAAACCCGAGCGCTGCACCGTAGCTCCATTCTGGTTGCGTCGAGTACACGAAAAGCTGCACGTCGAGTTCCGCGAGCGCCTCACCATGCACGACCTCGCACGCGAGGCGGGCGTGCATCCCGTTCACCTTTCGCGCGTCTTCCGCAAGTTCACTGGGCGCGGCATCGGCGAGTACGTCCACCGGCTGCGCATTCGCGAAGCCTGCGAGCGCATGCTCGACCGCGAGGCGTCACTGGCTAACATCAGTTGCGATTTGGGCTTTGCCGACCAAAGCCACTTCACGCGCATATTTCACGGGATCACGGGATTCAACCCGGGCGCGTTCCGCGCTATGTTGCTGCGAGAGGCGATTCGTTCCGCGAGATCCTTGCAGCCTCGCCGGGCCTGATTCCGTAAAGCCCCTTACTTCGCAGGCCCCTGTTTCGCCTCCTCCGCGGTCCTTAACTGGATGTAGAACAGAAAGGCAGCCTGGGTCATCTTCCAGCGCAGCCGGCAATACCGAAGGTAGGAACCTGCGGCGAGGACGGCAAAGATTGAGGCCCCGAGGGAACCGTATGTCCGAAAGCACAATATCGCATAGATCGCGAATACGACGACCATGCTTCGGAAAAATTTCTGTGACGCCTCGAAGCCGTCGACCAGAGCGATAGCGTCCGCGCTGTGCGTTCGGACATATCCACTGCACCACTGCAGAGTCTGGACATCGCTGGCAGTAATGTTGTCGGTGTTCGTCATCAGCTCTGTGGCCCGCCGGTACAGGGCGTCCCGATTCGCCTTCGGCAGCCAGGCTATCATCGTCGAGATAATGGGCATCTCCCTCAATTTGAGGGACCTCTCCTTCGATAGAAGAGGAAACTCCCCTTTCTTGGGTTTCAAATACAACTCGTTATAGGTGGGGTCGAGCAGCGCGCCAAGGTGAAACACCAGGTGCCCGATAACGAAGGAAGCAAACGCAAAGGCGATCCACCTCTCGTTCTTGTCGGGAAGATTCTGGTCAATCAGCGGTACAAGCTTGCCCACCCACGCGTCATGCGAGAATAGACGAACAACAAATGCAAGGAACGCGCCGGGCAGCAACACGGAAAAGAAGTCGACAATGCCGACGAAGAAGTCGCCCGGCTTCTGACTCATCGCATCCCCCGATAACCGGCGCTTGTTTTGTGATGTGAGGATTGTGAGGTGGGGTGGTGCCGCTGTCAACGAAAAAGTGCCGGTCGACTTCGGGCAGGAAGGCACGGATCTGAAGCGAAGGCGTGTGAAATCACATCGTCACCCGCCGGCTTTCATTACAATAACTTCATGGACTCATTCATCATTGCAGGCAAGACCTTCCGCTCGCGCCTCATCGTGGGCACAGGGAAGTACAAATCAGGGCAGGAAACGGCGCGCGCCATTGAGGCATCCGGCGCCGAAATGGTCACCGTCGCCGTGCGCCGCGTCAACCTCGACCGCAGTAAGGAGTCGCTGCTCGACTTCATCGATCCCAAGAAGTATTTTCTGCTGCCCAACACGGCGGGTTGCTACACCGCTGACGAAGCCATCCGCACCGCGCGCCTGGGCCGCGAAGTCGGCCTCTCCGACTGGGTCAAGATCGAGGTCATCGGCGACCAGCAAACCCTCTTTCCCGACGTCGCCGCCACTGTCGAAGCCACCCGCGTGCTGGTCAAGGAGGGCTTCACCGTTCTGCCCTACACCTCCGACGACATCGTGGTCGCCAAGCGCCTCATCGACGCCGGGGCCGCCGCCGTCATGCCGCTGGGCGCGCCCATTGGCAGCGGCCTCGGCATCCAGAACCGGCCCAGCATGAGCATTCTTCGCGAGATGATCACCGCCGTGCCGCTCATCGTGGATGCGGGCGTGGGCACTGCGTCGGATGCGACCGTCGCGATGGAACTGGGCATGGACGGCGTGCTCATGAACACCGGCATCGCCGCCGCTCAGGACCCGGTGCTCATGGCCGAAGCCATGCGCGAAGCCGTCATCTCCGGCCGCAAGGCCTACCTCGCCGGCCGCATGCCGAAAAAGCTCTACGCCACCGCCAGCTCTCCGCTCGAAGGCGTGGTGCGGTAAGTCATTCGGTTCCGAGCAGCGTTGTGAAAGGGCACGGCTTTGGCCGTGCCGCTCCGGGCATTGCAAACAGCGGGCTCTACGGGCTGGGTCGAAAATGCACTCCTGAGCCTCTGCCAGTCTGCCCCGTATCCGGCATTCATTTTCATGCGGTTTCGCGGGCCAAGGGCCCTAAAGGACAGCTAAAAGGGTCCATTTGCGTCACTCTGTAACACCGCACGACTTCAGGCGTGCCGTCAAGCCCTTTATTTTTGACCCTCCGCGTGGACTTTGGTCCGCGCAACCGTCGGCATACCCGGTCACCCCGCCTCACACCTTCAAGTGTCCACTGTCACATACGAAAGGCCGACCATGAGACAATCATCCCCTGACGGCTACCTTCGATAGTCTTTTGTCGTTAGCTCGAAAGGAGCGTCCCATGCGCCAGGTCAGGCTCATCCTTACTTTCATCTTCTTCTTGTTTCTAGTCTCCAGCAGCTCAGCCCAACAAACATCAGCGACGCTGGTTCCCAATCTCATCCGCAACAGCGGAACCCCAATGGGAAACAACCCTGCCCTGGGATTCACGCACATACCGGCGTGGGGTACGTGGGGCGATCCGCTGCAAGGGCAGGCCTACGGTGTGAATCCTTCCGATTTCCAGGTCACCGTCGTTATCTTGATTGAAGGGCTGGGATGGTACGCAAAACCGTACTGCGATTACTCGTTGACCCATGCTTATACTGTTCCGCTGGACTCCAATGGACACTGGTCGGCCTCGATCACGACCGGAGGCGTTGATCAGACGGCGATCAAGATCGCGGCATACCTTATTCCCAAGACCTACACGCCTCCGTGCAGCTATGCGAGCGGCGGATTGCCCAGCGAGGTGGACGCCAATTCCGTGGCCCACGTGCTGGCCGACCGGCAGAATCCAAATGTGCGTGAACTCTCCTTCTCGAACCGTGTCTGGTGGGTCAAGGCAAATAGTGTGAAGCTCGGCCCGGGGCCGAACTTTTTTTCCGACTCTACGGAGAATGTCTGGGTTGATTCCCAAGGCTACCTGCACCTGAGGATCACCTATCGCAACGGTGCGTGGTATTGTCCCGAAATTATCTCCAAGGGTACTCTTGGTTTCGGGACGAATTACTTTGTCCTCGGCGCTCCAGTGGACGGCCTGGATCCGAACGTCGTCTTTGGATTGTTCACCTACTCAGATACCGACGCAGCCGATTCCAACCGCGAGATCGACATCGAGTTTTCCAAGTTCGGTAACGGCAGCGACACGAATAATGCTCAATACACGGTCCAGCCATACACGTTGTCGCAGAATTTTCATCGCTTCCAGATGCCGACGGGCGTGCCGCAATCGACCCACATTCTACAGTGGCAACCGAGTGTTACCTTCTTCAAGAGCGTGAGGGGAACTGATCTCAACGCACCGATCGGCCAGTGGACATACGACGGCACGTCGTTTCCACCAGGAGATCAGAACATACGAATGAACCTCTGGCTCTTGAACGGTCAGCCTCCCACCAATGGGCAGGAGGTCGAGGTGATCGTTCAAGCCTACGGGTTTGCTCCTTATATCGTTCCCCAGTGGCTGATTCTCGCTCCTCCAGTGGTGTTCGGTGGGAACCCTTCGTTTGGAAGAGTTGGCCTTAACGCGCCCGCCCCGGAGGGAGGGGTGACGATCAGTCTCGTAAGTAGCAATCCAATGGTTGCACGAGTGCCGTCTACCGTCGAGATTCCCGCGGGACAGAGTTGGGCCTGGTTTACAGTCAGGACGCTGCCGCCCACACAGGTGACCATTGTCACGATCACCGCCAGGACGGATGGAAGTTCGAGGTTGAGCACATTGACAGTGAAGCCGTAGTAACCGCGAAAGGTGCCAGGGCGAATGCGTTTCCATCAGCAGGGTTCGTGGAGCCCTTGCGGGCTCCGAGGTGGTTTCAATTCCACAACAGGCGCTCGCCGAGTGCCCCATCCATGCTGGTATTGCCCGGCTCAGTCTTTTTGATAACCGAAGTTCTATGACCCACAAACGAAAACCTCCACAGTCCCAAGCCTCGCTTGACTGGAGCAGCAGGCGTTCTGACTAAGACGACGTCAACGTCGGGCGCGCAGGCACGCCGTCGTCAAGCCTGAGTACGCCGCGCCTGCTCGCCTTCCAGCTCGAAGCAGTTCGCCAGCATGTCCACCACTTCTCGTCCAATCTCCAGAGACGCCGTTGCCGCCGGTGAGGGCACGTTGCAGACGTGGATCATACGGCGGCTGTGGACGAAGCAGAAGTCGTCGAGCAGATTGCCGTTGCGATCAACCGCCTGCGCCCGCACGCCGGAGCCGCCGGGCATGAGGTCATCGGCAGTCAGGTCGGGAACCATCTGCTGCAGGGCGCGGGTGAAGGCGGGCTTGAGCCAGGCGCGATATTGTTCGGCCGCGCCCATCTTCCAGTACTTGCGCGCCATCTTCCAGAAGCCCGGCCACTGCAGCATTTCGACGGTTTCGGTGAGGTCAACGTCGCTGCCACTGTAGCCCTCCCGGCGGAATGCGAGCAGGGCGTTGGGGCCGGCTTCGACGCTGCCGTCGATGTGGCGGGTGAAGTGCACGCCGAGGAAGGGGAAGCGCGGATCAGGCACGGGGTAGATGAGATTGCGCACGAGCCAGCGGCGCGCGGGCTTCACTTCGTAGTACTCGCCGCGGAAGGGAATGATCTCGAGGTCAGTTTTGCAACCCGCCATGCGGGTGATGGCGTCGCTGTAGAGTCCGGCGCAGTTGATGACATAGGCGGCGCGGAAGGCGCCGGCGGCGGTCTCGACGAGGTTGGCGTCGCCGTCCTCGCGGAGACCGGTAACCTTGGCGCGGAAGACGAATTCGCCGCCGGCCTGTTCGATGAGCTCGGCGTATTTGGCGGCGACGAGCTTGTAGTCCACGATGCCGGTAGTGGGGACGTGCAGGGCGCAAATGCCGTCGGCATGAGGTTCGAGCTCAAGGAACTGGTCGCGGTCGAGCAGGCGCAGGCCGGGGACGCCGTTGGCCACGCCACGCTCGTGCAATTGCTTAAGGCGCGGGACCTCGTCTGCGGCGGTGGCGACGACCAGCTTGCCGCACTCTTCGTAGGGGATGGCATGCTCGGCGCAGAAGCGCTTCATGGAAGCGCAGCCGGCGACGCAGTTACGCGCCTTGAGCGATCCCGTGCGATAGTAAATGCCGGAGTGGATGACCCCGCTATTGTGTCCGGTCTGGTGGGCGGCCACGCGGTCTTCCTTCTCGACCACGAGCAAGCGCTGCCCGGGGAAGCGGCGGGAGTATTCGACAGCGGTAGCGAGTCCGACAATGCCCGCGCCGATAATGAGGAGGTCGGTTTGACGATCGGCCATAAGGAATGCCTGGTGCAAACCATCATTATAGGAAAGCGAGGAGCGGCAGGATGTGATAAGGGGCACATGGATGCGAAATGGCAGGAGTAAGCTGGTGAGGGGCGCAAGAAAGGCGGCGAATGCGAGTGCTGATCACTGGCGGGGCGGGTTTTCTGGGGTCGCATCTGTGTGATGCGATGCTGACCGACGGGCATTCGGTGGTGTGCGCCGACAACCTGCTCACTGGCCGCATGCAGAACCTGACGCACCTCGGCCATGAGCCGCGCTTCGAGTTCTTGCAGCAGGACGTGTGCCGGCCTTTCGATCCGGGAAAGCTCGACTTCGTCTTTCACTTCGCGTCGCCGGCGAGTCCGGTCGATTATCACAGGCACGGGATCGAGACATTGCAAGTGGGATCGTCGGGGACGCTCAACTGTTTGCAGTTGGCAAAGAAGTACAACGCGAAGTTTCTGTTGGCTTCGACCTCGGAATGCTACGGCGATCCGCTGGAGCATCCGCAAAAAGAGAGCTACTGGGGACACGTGAATCCCGTTGGGCCGCGCTCGGTGTACGACGAAGCCAAACGGTTTGCGGAGGCCGCGACGATGGCCTATCGCCGCTACCATCACGTGGACACCCGCATTGCGCGCATCTTTAACACCTATGGGCCACGGCTGCAACTCAACGACGGCCGGGTAATCTCGAACTTCATGCGCCAGGCACTGCGCGGCGAGCCGCTGACGGTCTACTCCGACGGGCTGCAGACCCGCAGCTTCTGCTACGTGAGCGACGAGATCGCTGGCATTGTGGCACTGTCGCGGGTGCAGCAGTCGCTGCCCGTGAACATCGGCAATTCGCGCGAGTTCACGATTCTGGAGTGCGCCAAGCTGGTGTTACAGGTGACGGAATCGCAAAGCACAGTGCGCTTCGAGCCGCCGCCACAGGATGATCCGAAGCAGCGGCGTCCGGACATTACCAGGGCGCGCACGCTACTGGGCTGGGAGCCGAAGATCGACCTGCTTACGGGGCTGCAATTGTCGCTGGAGTATTATCGGGCGGCGGTGGCTCGCGAAGGTCTGTAACCCCAGCCGTTTCCCAAACCAGGGGAAAAGGACGGGGTGCCGAGATCAGAAAGTGCGCGGCAGATGGCTGCGATGTCTCGTACAATGCGCTTGACGCTGGTTGCAGGGACCGCCATGCAGGATTACTCCGAATTCGATGAGTTGCGCCGCGAGAGCGAGTCGTGGTGGTACACGACGCGTCGGAAATTGCTGCGCGAGGCGGCGTTGCAGGCGGTCCACGGCAAGCGCGAAGCGCGCGTTCTTGACCTGGGTTGCACGGCGCAGTTGGAGTTTGAGGACCCGGCGCTGTTCCGCGTATGCAACGTCCAGAGTTCGCTCAAGATGCTGGCTTTCCGGCAAATCGAGGGCGACCCCAATCTGGTCTGCGCCCGCTGCGAGGAATTGGCGCTGGCCTCCAACGCTTTCGATGTGGTGATCGCGGGCGATGTGCTGCAGTCGGTCACCGACGACATGCTCGTGCTGCGGGAGCTGCGGCGTGTGCTCAAAGACGGCGGCCTGCTGTGCCTGACCGTCCCGGCGTATTCGTTTTTGTGGGGTGAAGACGACGAAGCCCGCGGACATCAGCGGCGCTATACCGTCAGCGAGTTGCGGCGCAAGCTGACCACGTGCGGGTTTCATGTGCATCGTGCGTCGTACTTTGTGGCCAGCGCGTTTCCGCCGCTGGTGGTGGGACGGGCCGCCAAGAACATCTTCCACAAGTCCGTCGGCGAGCACCGGCATTACCCGCATCCCTCGAACATCGCCAATGCCGCGATGTCGGCGCTGCTGGATGGCGAGCGCCATCTCATGCACTACATCAATCTGCCCTTTGGGACGCGCGTGGTGTGTTGGGCGCTGAAGCCGGCACTGGTGGCCGAGACGGTGACCCTGCCCGCCTGGGAGCGGCAATGGGCGCGGCGTCCGCTGGCTCAGGGCGGGATGTGAGTTAAGAGCTTCGAGGTTTAGGTTTCGGGCAAGCTGGCGGCACCCAATGAGCGGGCGCGAGCCCAGAGCGCGCCGTTTAACTCTCCTTGCTATAAACGGCCAGCCAGGCGGGAAGCACGTACAGCAGCAGCCAGCTTCGCCAGGCAAGACCCAACAAGCATTGCCCCCAGACGATGTGCGACCCGTAGAACACAAATACAACTAACAGTATGAAGATCCCA